>LDZU01005513.1_pt1 | contig 42774 bp, 49 predicted proteins | sample 615531 | NCBI WGS metagenome assembly LDZU01 (sample SAMN03408293, study PRJNA278302) | terrestrial metagenome | isolation source: oil reservoir sample SB2 | place: USA: Alaska, North Slope, Schrader Bluff formation | collected 2011-09 | reverse complement strand
GCCTTAATAGGGCACGTTGGGTTCTGTGAGGGGCGTAGACGGCCTTCTCACATTCAACAAAATTTGGAAGTGAGGTGAAGGTCGAGCGTCTACTCGACAGTTATTTGTTGGAGAAAAAAATAGAGAGCCTGCTTGCAAAAAGACACACCAGTATTTTGGACAAAGAAGATTACTATATATCGGCAGTACTGCTCCCTCTTATTGAAATAAATAATGAGACTTGTCTTCTTTTCGAGGTTCGGGCGCAGGATCTGGATGTCCAACCCGGAGAGGTCTGCTTTCCCGGAGGAGGTGTGGAATTCAATGAGCTTGACAGGCCGCATGAAGCCGCTGTCCGGGAAACATCAGAGGAACTCGGGATCAGCCGGGAAGATATCAAGCTGCTTGGGGCGCTTGATACCCTGCCGACACCCATGGGTAAATTAATCTACCCCTTTGTCGGTAAAATGCTGACAACTGAAATTGCTCCGAACAGAGAAGAGGTTGATGAAATATTTACTGTGCCGCTTTCCTTCCTAATAACTAACTCTCCTATAAAAAGTTACACGGACGTTGCCACACAGTATTGTTCCGATTTTCCCTTCTGCAAAATACCGCCCACATATAAAAAGACCTGGCAGAAACGATGGTCTTTGCCCATCTATTACCTCGAATACGATAGATTCTTTATCTGGGGTATTACTGCAAAAATTCTCAATAATTTTCTTAAACTATGCAGGCCGGCTTTCCAACGCTAAGTTCCGAATGTCAAATATAAAAATGACAACCTCATCATAAAAAGGCTGTCTTCTTGACACCGGTCAATTTCCGGTGCTAAGATATTGATGCCATTTAAGAACGGTATATTGGAAGTGACAAGATGAACGAAAACTATGACGTTATTATTATCGGGGCCGGACCGGCAGGGATCTTTACTGCCCTTGAACTGGTTAAAAGCGGTCAAAACCTGAAAATACTAATCCTTGAAAAAGGTCAAAACATACAGAACAGGATCTGCCCGGCCAGGGAAAGAAATGATAACTGCTTTAACTGCAAACCGTGTTCTGTAATCTGCGGTTGGGGCGGCGCAGGGGCATTCAGTGACGGCAAACTGACCCTTTCAACCGAAATCGGCGGAAACCTGGAGCAATATATAAGTGAACGTGAATTATCCGAACTGATTAATTATATTGATAACATATATGTTGCATTTGGCGCCCCCAAGAACATTTTCGGGCTTGATCAAACCGACAAAATACAGGCGTTTCAGCACAACGCCGCAAAAGCAGAATTAAAGCTTATCCCTGTAGCTATCCGCCATATCGGAACAGGCCGCTGCCAGGACATTCTAAAAAACATGCAGGACTTCCTCCTGGAGCATGGCGTTATGATTCAGACCTGCTGCAGCGTTGAAAATATTATTGTTGAGAACAGCCAGGTAAAAGGTGTGCGTACCCATAACGGAGAAGTCTTTTCTGGGAAGTACGTCGTCATAGCCCCCGGACGCGAGGGGTCGGAATGGCTGAGTAAAGAAGCGCAGCGGTTGAAACTTAACACAGTAATCAACCCTGTGGACATTGGCGTACGTGTAGAAGTTCCTGCAACTGTAATGGACCCTTTGACAACTGTTTTTTACGAAGCTAAATTTATTTATTATTCAAGAACCTTTGATGATAAGGTGCGTACATTCTGTATGAACCCAAATGGCGAAGTTGTCCTGGAGAACACCGGCGGGGTTATAACAGTTAACGGCCATTCCCACGCTTACAGAAAAACTGATAATACAAATTTTGCCGTCCTTGTCAGCAAGACATTTACAGAACCCTTCAAGGAACCAACTGCATACGGGAAGTATATAGCAAGTTTGTCAAACCTTCTAAGTGGCGCCGTAATTGTACAAAGACTCGGTGATTTGCTAAAGGGTCAGCGCAGCACTCCTGAAAGATTGAAAAAAAGTCTGACTGTTCCCACCTTGCTGCAGGCCACTCCGGGGGATCTGAGCCTCGTTTTTCCATACCGGCACCTTGTCGCCATAATGGAAATGCTTCAGGCTATCAACCAGGTTGTTCCCGGTGTTTATTCCAGATACACGCTTTTATATGGAGTAGAAGTAAAATTTTATTCCTCGCGCCTGTCACTGACAAATACTTTAGAAACTCAAATAAGCAACCTGTTTGCGGCGGGTGATGGCGCCGGAGTAACCAGGGGCCTGGTCCAGGCATCTGTGGCCGGTGTGATAGCTGCCCGTGAAATTTTAAATAGACACTCGAAGTAGGTCGTCTAAAAACTAGGAGGTAAAGATACTTAATATGTCCGCTTTAATAGTAGTAGGGGCGCAATGGGGAGACGAGGGCAAGGGAAAAGTCACTGACTTTTTGGCAGCTAGGGCTGATGTGGTGGTCAGATACCAGGGCGGCAACAATGCAGGACATACTGTAGTTGCCAACGGCAGGGAACTAAAACTTCATCTGATCCCTTCTGGTATTCTTTATCCTGGAAAGCTATGTCTCATCGGCAACGGAGTAGTCATCGATCCGGGGGCTCTTATTGAAGAGATAAAACAACTTACCGGCCAGGGAATTAATACCGATTTCCTAAGGATCAGTCCAAGAGCCCACATTATCCTGCCCTACCACCGGCGGCAAGATCTATGTGAAGAAGAGCAAAAGGGCAGCCAAAGGATAGGAACGACCAGCCGCGGTATCGGGCCAACCTATGCTGATAAGGCTTCCCGTGCGGGAATCAGGGTTGTGGATCTGATTGATCCGGAGGAATTCCGGTTCTATCTTAAGTACGCGCTTGAAGGAAAAAACAGACTCCTAGACAATGTTTACGGGGCAGAAGGATTTGACTACGCTGAATTGCTGGAAGTATACAGCAAATATGCCGGAATTTTAAAACCATACGTAGCAGACGTATCTGTGATAATTAATACGGCGCTTGATGAGGGCAAAAAAATACTGTTCGAAGGGGCCCAGGGAACTCTTTTGGATCTTGATCATGGGACTTATCCCTTTGTAACATCTTCTCATCCTATAGCAGGCGCGGCCTGTACCGGAGCAGGTATCGGACCCACCAGGATAAACCGGGTCGTCGGGATAGCGAAAGCATATATAACTCGCGTTGGCGAAGGGCCATTCCCTACAGAGCTTATGGATGAAACGGGAGGAAAGATCAGGGGGTGTGGAAACGAATACGGAACAACTACGGGAAGGCCGCGCCGCTGCGGTTGGTATGACAGTGTGATAGCCCGTTATGCAGCTCGCATAAACGGACTTGACTACCTCGCTGTAACGAAGTTGGATGTGCTTTCCGGACTTAATACTGTTAAGATATGCGTTTCCTACCGCTACAAAGGAGAAACGCTGGAGGACTTCCCTGCCAGCCTGAAAGTTCTCTCGGAATGTGAGCCGGTATACGAAGAAATGCCGGGATGGCATGAAGATATAAGTAGCATAAGGAATTACGGGGATCTCCCTGCCGAAGCAAGGAGCTATCTGCAAAGGCTTGCTGAATTATCCGGTGTGCCTATAGCAATTATAGGAGTAGGTATGCACAGGGAACAAACCATTATCATTCATGATGTAATGACTGCTTGATAAGGAACGTCCATGTCTCCTTGCTTTGAAAGGTTTAGGAAACGGGTAAATTCCTTTACGAAGGCTAATTCAACGGCTCCGGTGGGACCGTTGCGCTGTTTTGCGATAATTATTTCTGTAATACCTTTTTTATCAGAATCGGATTTGTAGTATTCATCCCTGTAAATAAACATTACGATATCGGCATCCTGCTCAATGCTCCCGCTATCCCTTAGATCGGACATAATCGGTCTTTTATCCTGCCTCTGCTCAACCTGGCGGCTGAGCTGAGCCAAAGCGACTACCGGGACCTGGAGATCTTTTGCCAGGCTTTTCAGGGAACGAGAAATTTCTGAAATTTCCTGCTGCCTGTTTTCCACACGCAGGTTTGACTGCATCAATTGCAGGTAGTCAATAACTATCAGGCTCAATCCTTTTTCCAGCTGCAGGCGCTTGGCTTTAGCCCTCACCTGACGCACCGATAAAAGGGCTGAATCGTCGATATAAAGAGGAGCATTTGCTAGTTTAGATGCTGCTTCGGTCAGCTTTATCCAGTCACTCTCATTGAGTTGGCCGTTGCGGACTTTCTGCTGGTCAACTTTCGCTTCTGAGCACAACACTCTCTGGACTAACTGTTCTTTAGACATTTCCAGGCTGAATACAGCCACCGGAAGGCGCTGGCTGAGCGCAACATAGTGAGCAATCGTCAGTCCAAAACTCGTTTTTCCCATTGCCGGCCTGCCGGCTACGATTATTAAATCACCGGGCTGCAAACCGCAGCACAATTTGTCTATATCATAAAAGCCGCTTTCAACACCTAAAATTGCGCCTTTATTTTTGTACCTTTCTTCGATAAACTTTAAGACCTGCATAACGAGTTCTTTCATTGTTGTAAAGGCGGATGAGGCACGGCGGGAGGTTAACTCCAGAATCATTTTTTCGGACTGGTCAATTAGCTGTTCAACATTTTCCCCTTCATATCCCAGATTGGCGATCCTGGTCGCTATCTGGATCAGATTTCTTAAAAGCGCCTTTTCCTCAACAATATGAGCGTGATATTCAACATTCGCAGCAGTTGGGAGCATACTCGCAAGTGAGGCGATGTAGGTGGCGCCCCCGATACGATCCAGTACCCCGGTGTCGCGTAAATGATTAACCACTGTAATAAGATCTACCGGGTGGCCGTTTTCCTCCAAAAAGAGGATGGCTTCATAAATCTTCCGGTGGCTTTCCATGTAAAAGTCTTCCGCACGTAAAAAACGAGTTACTTTTGCAATGGAATTCCGGTCGATAAACAGAGCGCCAATTACAGACTGCTCGGCATCTATATTTTGAGGAAGAGATTTATCTTTCTCATCAGTCATGGATTCGGTTCCTTATAACCAAAACTACTCATGTTTTAACTGATAATATAGCAATCATTTCTTCAATCGCAGAGACAGGAACAATTTCAATATCAGTAAGATCCGGCGGCACGTCATGAAGGTTATCACTGGGAATAAATATTTTTTTAATGCCTGTCTGCCGGGCGCCGTAAATTTTTTCGGGTATACTGCCTACAGGTTTAATTTTACCCTGAATAGAAAGTTCCCCCGTAATAGCCATGTCCTGGGGCAGCGCTCTTTCCTCCAGGGCGCTGTAAATGGCCAGGAATATAGCCGCTCCCGCGGAGGGACCGTCAATATGTCCACCGCCCACCACATTTACATGAACATCGTAATCCGCAAGATCTTTTTCAGTTATTTTGCGTATTACAGAAGCGGCGTTAAATACAGAGTCCTTTGTCATGGAACCTGCGGTATCGTTAAAACGAATTGCCCCGCGGCCGGCTTTCCGGCTTGGAAAGACCACCGCTTCAATCTCCAGCAGAGAGCCTAAAAAACCCAATACGCCAAGCGCAAAAACTTTCCCTACTTCAAGGTTGCTGCTTGACTGACGAAGATCATAAGGTGTAAGCCGGCCTAATTTAACTACTTCGTAAGCGTCCTGCTCGGTAATCAGAATTTGAGAATTATTATTCTTTTCTCTGTAACAGGCGAGGCTATAGGCGTCGGCCAGTATGCCTACCGCTTTCCGACCGTCAATCGTATACCGGCTGATTACGCCGGAAACACTTTCCTCCAGCATCACATCCAGTTTCTTTGCGGCTTGAATGACAATACTTTTAATATCTCCCGGCGTCAGCGGTTCAAAAAAAACTTCCGCGCAGCGTGACCGTAAGGCAGGATTAATGTTGTCAGTTTCCTGAGTAGTCGCCCCGATTAAAAGAAAGTCGGCGGGCGCTCCTTCTTCAAAAACTTTTCGTACATACTGGGGTATGCTTTGATCATGAGGATCATAGTAGGATGATTCAAAATGAACCCTTTTATCTTCTAAAACTTTAAGAAGTTTATTCTGCAGCAGCGGGTCCATTTCACCAATCTCATCAATAAACAATACACCACCGTGGGCATCCGTGACGAGCCCGAATTTTGGCTCGGGTATCCCGCTGTCAGCCAGTTCCCTCCTTGCGCCCTGGTAGATTGGATCGTGTACGGAACCCAGGAGCGGATTTGTGACTTCTCTGGGATCCCACCTCAAAGTTGATCCGCTGATTTCTATAAAAGGCGCATCTTTTTCAAAGGGGCCAAGAGCTGAATTTCTCGCCACATCTAAAGCCAGCCGGGCAGCGGTTGTTTTGCCGACGCCCGGCGGACCGTAAAGGATTATATGCTGCGGAAAAGGTGAGGTCATTTTAGCAAGAAGCGACTTTAGAGCTCTTTCCTGACCGGCAATTTCTTCTATACTGGACGGGCGAAGCTTTTCTATAGCTGAACGGGCTAATTTCTTTTGTTCCATTTTCTCTAAAATGGCAAGCTTTTTTAAAGTATGCGCGTTTTCCGGATTCGTACTTTCCTTGAGCGCCTGGACCTTTATTTCATGCATGTAGTCATCATGGCGCTGCTGGAGCTTTTTGTTGATTTTTTTCTCAAGCTCCCCTTCAACGGTCCTTTTCGCAAGTATATCGGCGACTTCTTCTTCAATCTGCTCCAATATCTCTGGAATGTCTTCGAGAGAAGGTATTGTTTCAAAGGTCGGATCCTCGAAAACAAGCTTTTGCAGGGCAAGCGCCCTTTCTTCAAACTTATCCGATCGCATCAATTTAAGAGCGTTTAATTTGCCTGCCCGAAGAACAATTTTATCCGAACCGTACAGGTTGGCTACCAGACCGTAAAGCGCGTCGACCTGACGTTTCAATTGTTCTTCTCCGGTAAACTTGTGCCCGGATCCATTTTTGATCGCTTTAAATTTGGATAGGAGTGATTCCATGTCTTTTAAGCCTTTCGTATTTTTATTGGTCCGCCAGCACATTAACACTGAGGTTAACCTGTACGGAAGGATATAACTTGACCGGCAAGGAGTAAAAACCTAATTTTTTTATCGGTTCTTTAAGTATAATCTTTTTCTTGTCTATTTCTATACCGTAATCTTTTACCAGGGCATCAACTACGTCTTTGTTGCTTATGGAACCAAATAATTTTCCGCCTTCTCCGGCTTTGCTGTATACCCTGACCAATATTGATTCAAGCCTGACGGCTAAGTCCTTTGCGGCGCTTTCTTCACGCTGTTTCTTTCTTGCTGCGGCTTCCCGAAGCTCAGCCAATTGTTTTATTTTCCCTTCAGTTGCCTCCACGGCTAACTTTCTGGGCAGGAGGTAATTGCGCGCATGCCCTTCGGCTACCTGCACCAAATCACCTTTCCTGCCAAGGTTTTTCACATCCTCCAGTAAAACAACTTTCACTTAAGTTCCCTCCCCGTGTTGGCTTCTGCCGGACTCTGCAATATGCTTTAAGATAACCAAAATGCTTAACAGGGTTAAAACCGATGCTGAGAAAATAAAAATAATTATACTTTGCCCGGTTGATACATTATTTTTCAAAAGTATACCAAGCAATAAACCAAGCAAACCGATTTGCAGGATCATTATGAGATCAGGCAAACCCGCATGAGAAATAAAGTAATAGATCAAGCAGGCCGCCAGGAAAGCCATTGCGCCTGTCTTCAAGTCCCGGCGTTTAACGACAATGGCCAGTGGTAACGGCGCAAATACGCTGCTAATGCAGGAACCCTGGCAAGTAATTCAAAAACCGCAGCCAAGGCGCCTAAAGACAAACCCTTCAATAAAAATTCTGTTTTTTAAGCGGTGAACCAATTAATCACCTCTTTTTTTCAGTCAGGTGAGCATGTAGAAGGGATAAATCAGAGTACCATTTTTCAAGTTCGTGGTTTTCATGAATATTTTTCTGGAGTTTTGATTCCAGTGTCAAATCCAAACGTGAAAAACTAAGACCAAGACGCCGTCCAAGAACATAACAGGTAATGATTAAGCTGGCAAGCGCATCCAGCAAGTATTCTTCACTATCCTGAAGCATACCTTTAAACAGCGCGGCCGAAGAAGTAAGTAAATCTGCCTTAAGCCATTCAATAACCCTTATATTTCTAGCTATGCCTGTCTCCTGGTTAATTGGAATCAAAAACTGCCCCCCCCTCAAAAATAATTCCCTTTTAAAGCTTAAATTCGTCACCCCTGTATTTTTTCCTGCACTAATAATATTGGGCGCAATGCCAAATAAATTAAAAATAAATTAAAAAGGGGAACATCAAGCGTTTGATACCGCCTAACGTTCCCTTAATAAATCGTCTTGGACTGCTATTCTGCAGTAAAAGGCGCCAGCGCCATTACTCTGGCCCTTTTAATGGCAACCGTCAGAATTCTTTGATGCCAGGCGCAATTTCCCGAAACCCTGCGCGGCAATATTTTCCCGCGTTCGGTAACATATTTTTTTAAACGGGGTACATCCTTGTAATCTATAGAATTTATTTTATCCATGCAAAAGCTGCAGACACGCCTTTTTACTTTGCGGCCTTTTTCCCTTTTTACAACCAATTCTTTTTTTGCACCTCCAGGTAATTGTTTTTAAAAGTGATTGTTTTTAAAACGGTATATCTTTTTCGTTGTAAGATATTTCTTCACCAAGCGCGCCTTCCTGCAGTTGGGAATTAGCTGACGATGGACTATCCTTTGCCCGGTCAAGAAAACGCACATTATCTGCAATTACTTCCGCTGCCCTGCGGCGTATGCCTTGATTGTCGTCATATGAGCGAATCTGCAGCCGGCCTTCAACGGCAACCAACCGTCCTTTTCCTAAAAAGTTCGCGCAATTCTCGGCTTGTTTTTGCCATACTACCACATCGATAAAATCTGTTTCCCGCTCACCCTGCCTGTTGGTGAACGGTCTATCCACAGCTATAACCAAACGCGCGACCGCCACACCTCCAGGTGTATAGCGCAACTCGGGATCTCTGGCCAGTCTTCCAATTAAGATTATCTTATTTAGCATTTCCCAACCACCCTAATTCTTTCTGTATCCTACTCTTTGCCTACGAAGCTTCCCGTACAGTTATGTGGCGAATTACTTCATCGGTGATTTTAAACACACGATCCAGTTCTTTTACGACAGCCTGACCAGATTTAAACTGCAGTATGATGTACAGTCCTTCATGCAAATGCTTAATTTCATAAGCCAGGCGGCGCCTGCCCCATTTATCAAGCCTGGTGACTTCCCCACCGTTTTTTTCGATGAGAACTCTGAACTTTTCCATCATTTCAGTAATTTTTTCTTCGTCAAGATCAGGCCGAAGAATAAAAAGAGACTCGTAATTTACCGTTTTTAACACCTCCCTGTGGACTTAGCGGCCCTATCCATTTAAATTTTTAACTCTTTAACTGTGTTTGCCAGATAGAGCAGGGTGGAATGATTAAACTAAGCGATTATAACACATGCGCTATAAAAAGACAAGAAAAGAAATATCTTGGACGATATATTTACAAATACGATATAGAGAGGGAATAATTAAGGCATGTAGAAATATAACAAAAAGGAGGCTTTGTAATATGAACGAGGAAAAAGTAACATTCATTAATTCAAGGAATCTGAAATTGTCAGGTATATTCTATAATAGCCCGATAGATACCAAATCAGTTGTCATTACCTGCCATGGGCTTTCCGGAACCAAAAGCGGCGGCGGAAAAGCGATAGATATGGGCAAAGAACTTAATAGAAAAGGTTGGTCTGTTTTTTTATTCGACTTTACGGGACTTGGCGACAGCGAAGGCATTTTTGAGGAGATGACCCTTACCAGACAGATCGATGATTTGACTTGCGCCGTTGACTGGTGTGTTGGAAAAGGATTCAAACGTATAGTGACTCAAGGCCGCAGTTTTGGCGGTACTACTGCAATATGCCAGGCAGCCGCGGACAAAAGAGTTAAGGGTGTCTGTACATGGTCCGCTCCTGCGCAAATACAAAAGTTAATTCTCAGGGGTAAAAACTCTGCAGATGAAATAAAAGGTGATTACGTGATTCTTGGACAGAAACCGGACTTAATCTATCTAAAAAAAAGCTTTATCTATGACGTAGAAAAATATGACGTTACAGCTTTAAGTCCGATGATCTCGCCGCGCCCTTTTCTGGTTATTCAGGGGACCGCCGATCTTGTTGTTCCTCCTACCAACGCAACGACAATTTATAACTCCGCCGGTTGGCCGAAAGAATTAGTTTTCATAGAAGGAGCAAACCACGAATATAACGAGCATTACAAAAAAGTGTGGGAAGCCTTCTTCAATTGGCTGGCAAAAGAATTTCCCGGTTAAAACATTAACTTGTCCAGACTTTACTCGGCTTTTAAAACCACATCAACTTCGTTCCAATCTTCGACCCTGCCGTCAAGGCTAAATTTGACAGAAGAAGAACCGTAGTACCACAAGTTGTAAATTATACATGTAGGTGTTCCCATCGCAGATATGACATCATACATTGTTGAGCCTTTTCCGAAAGGCTCAGCTGACCCTTCTTTATTACCGAGACTGACTTGTAAAGCCAGGTTTGATTCATTCCACCCGGCCACTTTACCTTCACTGTCAAACCTTACGGAGGACAAACTGTAGTACCACGTTGTATCAGAAATTATTCCGGTTGGTGTACCCATAGCCGCAATGACATCCTTTTTATTTGAACCCAGACTAAAAGGCTGTGCCAGAAGGTCTTTTTCTCCAATGCTGGCTTTTAGATCCTGATCAACTTCATTCCAGCCGGCAACTTTACCATTATGGTCAAAAACTACTGTAGACAGTCCGTAAAACCATGTATTGTAACTTTTACTTTGCGGAACGCCCATAACCGCTTTTACTTCATCCTCATTTGAACCCAGAGAAAAACAGGCTTTTGCTGTCCAGGATTTTTCCCTGTCCGCCTTCCCTAAAGCACTCTCCAATTCAAAGAAGCTTTTTGAACTTTCGTTTGCTGAGCCGGAATTAATTAAACCGGCATTAGACAGTGACAGAGCAGGCGCCGATCCGGGATGGTTTCTCTCTAATACAATGCTCATTCCTTCTATTGCCCATCGTAAAACCACTACCATGATGAAAATAAAGAGGCAGACCAATCCCGCTAAAATAATTTTTTCACGGTAATCTTTTAGAGTTAATTCTTTTGCAAAGGAATTATTCTGGACTTCAGGAGGGTACTCAGTGTCCTTGATTTCAATATTTTCCACAGCCGGCTTGTAATGGTCTCTGTAAATTTCATCATAATAGTATCTTTTCTCAGAATCAGAAAGGTTTTCATATGCCTCGTTTATTCTTTTCATAATCTGATCATCCTTGTTTCCTGTGTCAGGATGATAGACTTTAGTAAGACGCCGGTATGACTTCTTTATATTTTCCCGGCTTGAGTCGGGGCTAACCTGCAGTATTTTATAGTAATCAATAAAATATTCCATTTAATGTCTCTGCCTTAAAATAGAATAGGGGGTCAGGCTTGAGTTTAAAAAGGGCATACTCAAACCGTTACATAGTCTCTTTTCTTATTATCGGCAAAAGGGGATTAAAAGTTAAGGTAGGGTTTTTAAGGAGCAGAGAGGATAAAAAAAGCAAGGGAATGTTTAATATCCGGTCCATAATATCCCTAAAAACCGGAGCGGCGGTTTGTCCGTCTTTTACTCCTTCCTTCACCAGGACTGTAACTACATACCTTGGCTGATCAACAGGAGCATAACCGCAAAACCAGGAATAAGCGCCCTTCCCTTCTGCTCCTAACTGTGCCGTCCCTGTCTTACCGGCGCTGCCGTAATTTTTAACATACGCTTCCCCGCCGATACCTTCCGTGGTTACCAGAGACAGCAGCTTTTTTAATTTTAAAGCCGTCTGTGGAGAAATTGCCCGGGAACCTTCACCAACAGGGTAAGAACTTTTAATGATCCCGTCGTTCGTCCGGAGTTCCCTGACCAATCTTGGCTGCATGTAGATACCGTCATTAACGATTGTGTTCATCATGGCTGAGATTTGAACCGGTGTCGCCAGCACGGGTCCCTGTCCAATGCTGCTGTTGGCAAGGTTATATGGAGATGCAATTAAATCCAGGTTCTGCAGTTTATCATAGGGGATGTCATAGCCAATTATTTTTTGATTATCAAGGCCAAAACTTCTTGCGCAGGCAATTAGCTTTTCTGCGCCTAATTTTTTGGCTGCTTCAACAAAGACAGGATTGCAGGACTGTGCAAAAGCATCCCTGAAAGATATTCTGCCATGTCCAAACTTGTTCCAACAAGGTATAGGTTTTTCTTCCGTACCGCGGCAATAAAAATAGTCATCCTCCGCAACGCAGCCGTCCTGTAAGGCGGCGCAGGCGGTAACAATTTTAAAAAGCGATCCCGGCGGAAAAAGCATTGTGCACTGGTCTAAAAATGCCTCCGGATTTCCATTTAAATATTCCTCAATCTTAAGCGGTTCAGGATTGTATTTTGGACGGCTTCCCATTGCCAGAAGGTCACCTGTTTTTACGTCCATCACAACAACAGCGCCGTTTTTTATGTGTTCATTCATAATTTTTTCAACAACCCGCTGGATGTTTGAGTCTATGGTTGTGACAAGGTTTACCCTGCCGCCGTCCACATGCTTGTAATCGACCTCAATACCGAGTCCCTTAAGAAATTTAGAACGGGCGTCCGTATAAATCCTGGCGTAACCGCCTGCGGCGCTGGCCATCAGTTCACTGTTGTAAATTAATTCAAGACCGGTCCTCCCTACCCAGTCGTCAATCCTGAAGCCGTCCTTGTTTTTTAGGCCAATCTCCTCCTTTGTCTGGATCTTGCCAAGATGGCCAACCACCTGAACCGCTAACGGTTCCGTTCCATAACGCCGGGTTACCGGCAAGACAAGTACACCCGGCGAGTTCATCTGCCGGACTGCTCTGGCTGTGGATGATGAAATCTGATAGGGAAGTACGCGTGGATTTTTACTTAAGGCAGGCAAAAGACTGCTGCGATTTACTTTTAAGATTGCGGCGAGTTCTTTTGATAATAAATCAGGATCTTCTATTAACAGAGGAAAAATAACCAACCTGTTGGAAACGGCCGGCTCATTAAGCGAAACCATGTTTCGATCCAGGATATCTCCGCGTGGAAAATCCTCTAAGGGAACTGTTTGTGTTTCACTCCTGATTGCTTTGGCCGTGTAACAATCTCCCTTTTCAACCTGGATAAAACACAAACGGAATAAAAGCAGAAGAAAAGGGATCATAAAAAGATAGAATAGCAATACCGCACGTTTTCCTGTTAAAAGACTCATTTCCTGTTCCTTTTCATTCCGTACTTTAAGTACAGAATGGCCAGAAAACATCCGGTAATATACATCAATGCTGGTATTTATTCATATTTGCTATGTGTTCCTGAAGGGTTTTCGCGAAGGCGTGAGTACCGTCCGATTTGGCGACGTAATAAAGGTAATCAGTTTTGACAGGGCTTACAACAGCCAAAAGTGACGCTTCCCCGGGTGAAGCAATAGGTCCGGGAGGAAGTCCGGTGTTCCTGTATGTGTTATAAGGGGAGTCAATTTCAAGGTCTTTATAATATACTTTTGTTCCCTGACGGCCAAGGGCAAATTCAATTGTTGCGTCTACCTGCAATGGCATTTTCCTGCTCAGGCGGTTTTTAATTACTCCTGCTATTATAGGACGCTCTTTTGATGATCTTGCTTCCTTTTCAACCATAGAAGCAATAGTTACAGCCTGATGAAGTGTAAATCCCGCTTTCTGCGCTTTTTGTTGATAATCCAAGGCCTGTATTTTTTCGGCAAAGCGATGGAGCAGCATGTCGATAATGTCATGTGCGGTTGCCCCCCTGCTGATAAAATAGGTATCAGGAAAAAGGTAGCCTTCCAGTTCGTTTTGTATATCCGGGTAATCAGTTAAAAAATCATAATCAAATGTTCCTGAATTAATTTCGCTATATAATGCTTCCCTGTTGATGATTTTTTCATTGCTTAAAAGTTCCGCAATCTGTTTAATATTATAACCTTCCGGAATGGTTACTCTATGGTACGCTTCTTTTCCGGTAACAAGCTGATTGATAATCTCAGGAGTTGACTGATTATACCCAAATAAATAGTCTCCTGCTTTAAGACGGCTGTCTAAACCTTTTAAACGTGTGTATAAAACGAAAGCATAAGAACTCCTAATAAGTTTGTTTTCAGACAGTGACTTAGCAATACTGGCGCTTGTAGCGTCTGAGGGAACAGTAACCTGAATATTTCCGGTTTTGCCGGAAGAGCCTACCGGTGATAATAAGTTTTTAGTTAATAAATAAAAAGATACTAATATTAGAAACGCTATAATTAAAGAACAAGAGGCCGATTTTTTATAATTTTGTTTTTTTCTGCGTAATTTTCTTCTTCTTTCATAAATACTAGCCACTGGTAATCTCCTCTTGCCCCGGGCTATTTTCTGCAGGAGGATTATTGCTGTCCGGAGACTGTTGCGGCAGATCCTCATTTACCGGCTGCGGCTGATAGATTTCAGTCAGATTTGTATCCGGCGGCAATATAACCGGAACTTCGTCTTCTTCTTTGATACCCACAGCGATTATTTTATTTACGGCACGATAAATGCTTTTTGGTAAAGGTTCTATCTTCCGGGCGCCTTTTTCCCAGCTTATCCGGCTGGCAACTACCTCGTATCCTTTGGATCCCTCCTGTTTGACAACCTGCTCACCTTTTTTCAGATTGGGATCATCTTTAAGAATCGTCTCCGGCTCATATACTTTAACAACTTTTGTACTTATGCTGACCGGTATTTTATAATCAGTGTTGCCGTATACTTTAAATGTCAGATAACCTCCGCTGACAAAGGACCTGATGTATATGAAGCTCTCCGTATTATTGCGAAACCTTAAGTCGGATAAGCCATATACGACAGTCGCATCACGCCCGATCGGGATATATTGGATGGGGAGTGAATGATTTGTGCGTTCAAGAATCTCAAGGTTGCTGAGTATTATGGCATTATAGAGAGTAGTGCTTACCTGGCAGACTCCTCCTCCGATGCCGTCAACAAATTCGCCATTAATAATCACTTTTGCATTTTTATACCCGGCTTCAGAGCTTCGGGGTCCGACAACCTTATTAAATGATACTTCCTGGCCGGGCGGCGCCAGCAGACCATCAAGAGCATTGGCGGCGACCCTTATATTATATGTCCGTCCCACATTGCCCGGGTCGAAGGAGGTTGTATGGTAAGCAAGAAGGCCTTTGAGTCCCATTGATTCAACCATTTCGGTCGTGCGTTTCGGTTTGATTGTGACCAGGTTTAAATCGAGTACCGGATTGCCGCTATTTTTAACAAGATAATCCACAAGCTGCTTGTAGGCATCCTCAGGATTCACACCTGTCCCGCTTCTGGCGGGAACAACTTCTACGCGGTCGCCTTTAATTACACGAAAGGCAGCATCCTGTGCAGGGCTGCCAATGGCTGAATTAAATGTCATTACCTTTTGCTCAAATTTATTCTTGTTTATTACCAGTCTCAAGGGAAGTTCGTATCCGGACTCTTTTATTAATATCCTCTGTTTCAGCCTGCTGAAAATAGTACCGGTCCTGCCCATATTAAGAGCGTCATCTGCGGTTGCCCGGATATCCAAACTTAAGTCTAAATCCCGCAGGGGAATATCCAACTGATGCCCTCTGCATTTGAGCGTTATAGATGTTGCAAGCATTTTATTCTGCAACTGCTCTAATACCTTTAAGCATTCCCCGTGGTTCAAGCCCTGGAGTTTATGATTGCGTACTTCAATTCCCGGAATAACTCTATCTGTTTTAGCAGAAACATAATTCGCTCCCAGACCACTTACTACGGTTATTATTACAAACAGTAGAATAACAGCGGGAAAACGATGCTTCATTATTTTCCTCTCCCGATAAAAAAAAGGACTGGATAAGCTTATGTTTTTTATTCAGCTTCATCAACAAGCTTTTCTTCCCAGGCGTCAGCTACTCTTTCCCACTCCTCGTCATCCTCAATAGTCACGAGGACGTCGCTGCCGGTATCGTCTTTGCTGAATTTTAAGATGATTACTTCGCCCTCGCTGTCTTCGTCAGCATTCTCTTCAACTGCCAGGAGGACGGCATATTGAGCATCCTCCATTTCTACAATGTCAATTACCTCATAATCTTCTTCCTCGCCATTTTCATCTATAAGAGTTATGACGCGTTCTTCTTCCGATTCACCATTTGTCATCTGGATCACTCCTTTTTTGTAAGCTTATTCTGAATGGCAGACATTTGTCAAGAAAATATACCAGTTATAGAACATTTTTAAGTAATCGGGAAATTATAACGGGAATCAAGATAATTTTGCAGTATGATTACCGCAGCCAGTTTATCAATGACCTTTTTACGCTTTGCCCTGCTGACGTTTGCAGAAAGCAGCATTTTTTCCGCTGCTACCGTAGTTAATCTCTCGTCCCAGGTTTCAATATGAATATTGAGGCTATTCCTTAGCTTCTCCACAAACTTAATTATTTTATTCCCTTGCTCACCCAAGGCGCCATTCATATTACGGGGCAAACCGACGACAATTAATTCAATATCATACTGCCTGGTTAGTTCCTTTATATTTTTAATATCCTCAAGTTCAGAACCGACGCGTATAACAGTTTTAATCCCCTGGGCTATACAGCCCAAAGGATCGCTTACTGCGACACCGATAGTCTTTTCACCTACATCCAAGCCCATAATGCGCAAAGAGTAATCCTCCATTAAACGACCCTGATGCACAAATCCGGACATACCGATCCGCAGTACCCGCACAGACGGCAGATTTCCTGATTGACAACCGGTCTATTCTCAACCAATTTGATTGCTCCGAGATCACACTTTTGAATACACTGCCCGCAGCCTGTACACCAACTTTCAATGAGCAGCCTGCGTTTTTGTCTGCTCACACGTTCACGCAGTTCTTTTCTTATTTCTCTGCCGGAAAAATAAGATACATTGAAATCCACTTCCCAAACGCTTGACATCCCCATTGCTATGGAGGCCAGTTGGGGTATTGAAATTACGAAATTCAGCGCTTGATCCACCTGGTCCAGAAGGTTTCCTCCACCCAGGGCCTTCATCCCGTACAGCCCTTTGCCGTACGATGCCGACTCTTGAATGGCAGCCAGCATTTCCTCCCGCGTTCCGTCTTTAATTCCTATACCCGAAATATTTATCAAAGGGTGAATAATTTCGAACTCCGGAATCAAAAAAGCGGCCTTGACCGCTTCAACCGAATGTGTGGATATGCCTATTGCCCTTACAAGCCCTTCGTTTTTGGCTTTTATAAGATATTCAACGGCCTCCCAGTGGCCTTTCATGGTTAAAATTGATTCCTGCTCATGCAATAAAAAAATATCAATATAATCCCGGTTGATTGAACGGAGAGCTTCCTCAAGACTGCTGCGCATGTCCTTAGCTGTATAGGCGTATGATTTTGTAGCTATGACGACCTTATTTTTTATACCCTCAATAGCTTTTCTGATATAAGGATAAGTTGCGTACAACTGAGCAGTGTCAATGAAGTTTACGCCTGATTCAAGCGCATGACGGATTACCCGGGCGCCCTGCTCAATTTCAAGGTTCGCCTGAAAAGGTCCTATCGTCAATGCGCCAAAGCATAATCTGGAAACCAGGATACCGGTGTTTCCTAAACTGCGATACTCCAAGACGGCAATCCTTTCACTATAGCTCCAGGTAATTCCTGACAAGTTCTTCCAGCAGTTCGTCCCTCTCCAGCTGGCGGATCAGGTTCCTGGCATTATTATAACCGGTAATATATGCCGGATCACCGGAAATCAGGTAACCCACAAGCTGATTTATAGGGTTATATCCTTTTTCTTTCAGTGATTCGCATACCTTGAACAGTATTTCCCTCGCCTTGTTTTTTTCGACTTTGGCCTTGTTAAACATTACTGTGTGCTCAGAAAAATTTTCGGCCATGTCTTTTACGCCTCCCCAATTAATTACCTTTATGCTTTTATGTTATATGCTTTTTATGTTATATTCAATTGCTTTGGAATAATTATAGAAACCCTCTCCAACGCTTCCTGAAGCCGCGCAGGATCTTTCCCGCCGGCCTGCGCCATTTCTGGTTTTCCCCCTCCTCCGCCGTCTATAATGGTGGCTAATTCCTTGACAAGCTTACCCGCATGCAAACCAAGGGGCAATAAATCCCTTGTTACGGCGGCAACCAGATTTACCCGGTTTCCCGAGTGGCTACCCAAAACAATTATACCTGATTGCAGCCTGTCGCGCAGCAGGTCGACCATAGAACGCAAATCGTCCACATCCCCTGCTTCAGTTTTGGCCGTTAAAAGTTTAATTCCGTTGAGCTCCTTGACATCTGCAAGCATTGCCTGAACCTGGTAATAAGCCAGACGTGCGCGCAGCTGCTCGTTTTGCTGCTCAAGTTCTTTTATTTCCGTAAGCACATTCTCAACTCTGTGCGCCAGTTCTCCCGGCGCCGACTTAAGAATGCCGCTGATCCCGTTTATCTGATCGTTTAAGGCAGTCATGTATTGAAGCGTTCCTTTTCCGGTGACGGCTTCCATACGCCTTAATCCGGCGCCGACACTGCTTTCGCCCAATAATTTGAATAACCCGATTTCGTTCGTATTTTTAACATGCGTGCCGCCGCACAGCTCAAGGCTGTATCCGCCGATATTTACCATCCGTACTTTGGCGCCGTATTTGGCGCCAAACAATGCCGTGGCCCCTAAAGAACTGGCTTCGTCAAAGGAAGTAACCGATGTTTCAACCTGCAGGCCCGATAAAATAGTTTCATTTACGATATTTTCAACCCGGGCCAGCTCGTCTTCAGACACCGAACGCGGATATGTAAAATCAAACCTGAGCCGTTCGGGCAGGACAAGCGAACCCGCCTGATTAACATTGTCTCCCAGCACAGTCCTTAAAGCTTTATGAAGCAGATGTGTGGCTGAATGGTTCCTGGCAGTATCCATTCGCCTGGCCTTATCTACATGGACACTTACAAGATCATTTTCTTTGATTACTCCTTCTTTTACTTTTCCGTAATGCACGTAGATGCCTTCTACGGGCTTTTGAACAGAAAATATTTCAATACTGCAGCCAGAGTTTGTAATTACGGCCTGATCATGAATCTGGCCGCCTGATTCCGCATAACATGGTGTCACATTCAGGACTAACTCTATTTCCTCGTCCTTAAAAGCTTCCTTTACGGGCCCTTTTTCTTTAGCAAGCGATAAAACACGGCTTTCAGAGTTTAATACCTCATATCCCACAAATCCGGTTTCCCCGAAACGCTCCCTGATTGTTTTGTAAAAAGCTTTATCCTCTGACAGATATTCCGTTTCCTGTCTGGACTTACGCGCTCGCTGGCGCTGTTCTTCAAGAGCTTTGTAAAAACTGTCTTCATCAATATCAATACCTGCTTCGGCAGCCACTTCTTTAGTAAGCTCAAACGGGAAACCGTAAGTGTCATAAAGGCGAAACGCATCTTCCCCGCCGATTGAATTTATGTTGGCCGCCCTGGCCTTGCGGATTAAACTTTCCAGCATGTCAAGACCCTGGACAAGGGTTTGCGCAAAGCGGGTTTCCTCCTGGAGAATTATTGAAAGTATGTTGTCCTTGTTTTTTGCAAGCTCAGGATATATATCGCTCATCTGGTTGATAATGATTTCCGATACCTGTGACAAAAAAGGCTTTTCAACGCCAAGGAGCCTTCCAAAGCGCATTGCTCTTCTGAGAAGCCGCCTGATCACATAACCCCGGCCCTCATTTGATGGGAAAGCCCCGTCAGCCACGGCAAAGGTAACCGCCCTGCTGTGATCGGCAATTACTTTTAAAGCCAAATCGGTTTTCCCGTCCGCTCCATACTTTTTGCCTACGATCGTCGCTACAAAATCAATTACTACACGGAACAGGTCTGTGTCAAAGTTTGTGAAAACGTTCTGGCTTACTGAAGCGACTCTTTCCAAACCCATCCCGGTATCGATTCCTTTTAAGGCTAAAGGTGAATAATTCCCTGCTTCATCACGGAAATATTGGATAAAGACCAGATTCCAAATCTCTAAAAAGCGGTCGCAATCGCACCCCACACCGCAGCTGCTTAAACCACAGCCCCGGTCCCTGCCCAAATCGATATATATTTCCGAACAGGGGCCGCATGGCCCGACTCCTATTTCCCAGAAGTTTGTATCCTTATCCATCCGGACGATTCTTTCTGCAGGAACTCCAACTTTTTGAGTCCATATCTGATAAGATTCATCGTCGTCAAGGTAAATGCTTACCCATAGACTGGAAAGGCCGAACTTTAAAACACCGGTTACAAATTCCCAGGCCCAGGGAATTGCTTCTTCCTTAAAATAATCCCCGAAAGAAAAATTACCCAGCATCTCAAAAAAAGTATGGTGCCTGGATGTTATGCCGACGGATTCAATATCAGGTGTGCGCAGGCATTTTTGACAGGTAGTAATCCGTCGGGCAACGGGAGCAGCGGCGCCTGTGAAATAAGGTTTAAACGGTACCATACCCGCGGCTGTCCAGAGAATGCTGGGATCGTTTGCAGGTATTAAAGATGCGCTCGGCAGTACAAGATGCCCGCGCTCTTCAAAGAATTTTAAAAATTTATTTCTGATCTCCTTCCCTGTCATCCATTAACCTCCAAACATGAAGCCGGCCCTTAAAGAGCAATTGCCGGCTTTCCTTCATTTCCTGATTTCTTTTTACTTAAAGTGCGTTTCTAGAGGCAATTATACAAAAAATACCGATTTTATGTCAAGAAAAAAGCCTTTCCGGCAATGAGCATGAACCGCACTTAAGACATTGGCCTTTGTTGATGAATTCTCATCCTTTAAGAGATCGATCCAAAATAAAACAGTATTACATTACCGTACCTGTTGGCAGCCATGTTGACCATGCCGGAATTAAAATAAACACTTGGGCTTTAAAAAATGAAAGCGTCGTTTTTGATTTTTAATACGGCGCTTTATTCTTATAACTTGGTTAAGAATTCTATCGTTTTCCCTTGACAGATCCTTTTTCACTAACTGCAGACGTGCTCAAAGAGTTGTTTAACGGAACTGTAATTACTGCAAGGACAACACCCAACGCCAGTGTGCCCAGCAAGGAAACCAACCCGTGATAATGGTACCAGAAGAGCATATAACCCGTGCATAAGACTACGGAGATAAGCATTGCCGGGAAGGCCACCTTCATATAACTGATGAAAGTAATCGGGAAACCTCTTTTTTCCGCCATCCCGACTACCACCACATTGGCCGAGGCGCCGATAATCGTCCCGTTGCCGCCCAGGCAGGCGCCCAGGGACAATGACCACCATAAAAAGTTAAGGTCGCCCGACATGCCCAGTTGGCCCATATCTTTAATCAGGGGTATCATAGTGGCAACGAACGGTATATTGTCTACAAAAGCCGAGGCAATTGCCGAAACCCACAGGATCAGCATACCGGCAGGAACCATCATTCCGTGTGTAACGTCAATCGTAAAGCGGGCAATGGCTTCAATGATTCCGACCTTCTCAATTCCACCTACAACCAAAAACAAACCGGCAAAAAAGAAAATTACCGGCCATTCAACAGCATGCAGGGCTTGTTCCGGGTCATGCCGGCTGGATAAAAGTAAAAGCAGGCTGGCGCCGCTTAAAGCAATAACCGATGATTCCAGGTGGATGTACTGGTGAATGACAAAACCTAAAATAGTCAAGCTCAGAACGACCAAACACTTTTTAAGCAAAGAAACATCTTTTAATTCTTCCTTTTCGTCCATCTTCATGATATCCTGCTGCAGTTCCGGCGTTGTTACTAGGTGTTTCCTGTAGATCAGGATAAGCAGTGTAATCGTAATTACATGGACTACTACTATTATTGGAGCCAAATTGAACACAAAATCCATAAATCCTAGTCCGGTCGAACTGCCAATCATAATATTCGGCGGGTCGCCAATCAGCGTGGCTGTACCACCTATATTGGAGGCAATAATCTCAGCCACCAGAATAGGAATGGGATTGACCTTCAACTGCCTGGCAATGGCGAAGGTTACCGGTACAATTAACAAGACCGTTGTTACATTGTCCAAAAGGGCGGAAGCTATAGCCGTAACTGTAGCCAAGGCCATCATTATCTTAACTGGATTTCCTTTTACCATCTTGGCCGCTCTCACGGCAAGATATTCAAAGACTCCCGTGTTGCGTGTAATACCTACAATGATCATCATTCCGATTAACAGGCCGATAGTGTTCCAGTCAATATACTCAATAGCGTCTTCAACAGTCAGAACGCCTGAAAGCATCAGTAAACCGGCGCCTATTAAAGCCGCAATTGTACGGTGGACTTTTTCAGAGACGATAACCGCATAGGTAAGCAGGAATATCGCCAGTGCGAAAAAATACATATTTTCACCTCTTTTTACCAAAGGTTTATTGAAGGCCACCGGTATCGCCAGTGGCCTTCAGCGCTTATCTTAAAACAAAATCTTTTTAATGCATCGCCGGAATTACCCAGATGGCGAGCAAGACGACAAAACATATGGCCAGCGACAGAAACACATAAGGTGCGCTCCAGCGTAAAAACTCTCCCAGCGGCACTTTCCGGCCGTCTTCCTTTTCAGCCATGGAAAGCGCAACATACAAAGCAGGCGCGCCCGCGATGGTCAGGTTGCTGCCCAGCGTTCCGGCAAAAAGCAAACCCCAGTAAAAAGGCCAGGCGCTTATCCCGGTGCTTTGAGCAAAATCCCTGATGATGTAGAGCATGGCCAGGATATAGGCGTCGTGTTCCACTACGCCGACAATCGGAGCTGTCACCCAGTACAGAAGACTTACCCCCCCGAGTAAAGAAGCCTTGAAGAACGGAGACAGCCAGTTAGCTACAATCTGGATAATGCCGACGTGCTCCAGCGCTCCAACCAAACAGAAAAGTGAAGAGTAGAAAAATATGGCGTCCCAGGAGATTTCGCCGAGTATTTCTTCAAAACTGGGAACATCAATATTCCAGGGGCCTTTTAATATTTCAATCAGCAAAACAAGAGTTACCGCTCCGGCAAAGGCTAAAAAGCCCAGGTGCAGGCCGGTAAACTGCCTGAAGGCCATCAATAAAACCGTGGCCAGGAACATGAAGCAGACTAAAAAGGCAAATTTCGGGTTCTTGATTGGGTTTTCCGCTCCCTCTTCACGGGTTACGTTAACCCTTCTGTTTTTGAAAAACTTTTTAAAAACGAAATAGAAAGTAGTTACAACAATTAGGTAAGTAATTGTAAGCATAATAAAGGATGAAGGTTTGCCATCCAGCCAAAGGAACCCGGAAAATTCAATACCGGAAACGCTGTGCAGCAGCTGCGGGGGCAGGTCTCCCAGCAAAAGGGCGGTGCCCATAAAGTTTGCGCACAGCCCGAGGAAAAGGATCGGGGCAAAAGAGGCGAACTTAAACCTCCGGCTTACCTGCATGAGTACCGGGGCAAACATCAGGATGATGACCACGTTGTCAATTAACATGGACACAAGGCCGGCAAGTGTGCCCAGGGCAACTACAAACAGGGCCAGGTTTCCCTTGGACATTTCCAGCATCTTCTCGGCCAGCCATTCGGGTACCCCAGTCTTGCCGAAATAGGTTGCAATCAGCCAGATGCTCAAAAGAATGATAATAACGTTCCAGTCCACCAGCCCGAAGGCAGTAACGTCACTTATTGACCCGCTTACCACAAGGGCGACCACGCCGATCACAGCCCCGACGACACTGCTGATTACCCGGCTGACAACCAAACCTATTGCAATTACAAAGATAATTAAAGTAACAGTTTGGACGTCTGTCAACAATTTTCCCTCCCTTTTTGACAAATATTATCAGAAAAGATTATTTAAAATTTTAACTCCTAAAAACCTCTCAGCCTTTGAAACGAACATAAACAATGTCTTTCATTTATTTCATATTAGGCGGCTGCGCTCATTTTTACCGAGTGCAGCCGCCCATTACTTTACAGTTAGCAAACCCACCCTTTTACAGGCGCCGGAGTATGAAAAGCAACCTTATCCGAAAGGGCAGCTTTAGTAGTTACTCTTCTTTTTCGGCCTTAAAAAACACGGGTAAAAGACGCGCCACCCAGCATAGTAAATAAAGAGTGATCATCGTCAGTCCCATTCCGAAAATCATCATTGAAAAGCCGTACTGCCACTTTGTAAGTTCCATATTAAAGGATCTCCTTTCCTGGCTGATTGATTAAATATATCCCATTGCTGCGAGGACGGCCAGCATAATGCTGGCTGCCAGAACCGAACCGATCTGTCCTCCAGTGTTAACACCCATCGCGTGCATAATCAGGTAGTTGTCTTCGTTCTCTTCCTGTCCTACCTTATGGGAAACACGTGCCGCCATCGGGAATGCGGAAATTCCGGCCGAGCCGATCAGCGGGTTGATCTTTTCCTTGCAGAACAGGTTCATCAGTTTAGCCAGGTAAACACCGGCTATGGTGTCGCCGCTGATGGCAACTGCTCCGAGGATAAAGATCATCAGTGTCTTGGTGGTCAGGAATATCTCACCGTTCATAGTCGCGCCGACGCTTAAACCAAGCAGCAGGGTAACGATGTTGCAGATTTCGTTTTGGGCGGCTTTGTTCAACCTGTCTACCACACCGCACTCACGAAGGAAGTTGCCCAGCATCAGTGTACCCATCAGCGGAGCGCCCATTGGAGCAATAAGAACAGTTATAATTGTAACGGCCACGGGGAAGATAGTTCTGACGGTCTGGGATATTGGTTTTTGTTCCGTATAGGACATCAGCATTGAGCGCTCTTTCTTTGTGGTGCAGAGCCTCATCAACGGAGGCTGGATTAAGGGAACCAGGGACATATACGAGTAAGCCGCTACTGAAATCGGGCCGAGTAATTGCGGCGCAAACTGGGTGGTTACGTAAATTGAAGTAGGACCGTCACAGGCGCCGATTACACCAACGCAGACGGCCTCCAGCCGGTCAAACCCGAGCGCAAGGGCCAGCAGCAGAGTAAGAAAGATTCCAAACTGACCCGCCCCGCCCAAAAGAAAAACCCTCGGGTTGGCAAGTAAGGGTGTAAAGTCGGTCATTGCTCCAATGCCTAAAAATATTAAACATGGAAAGACTTCATTTATTATTCCAGCGTTATAAAATTGCCTCAGCAAACCGTGGGGTTCCATCATTCCGGCCAAGGGCAAATTTGCCAGGATGCAGCCGAATCCGATGGGAACAAGCAGCAATGGCTCGAATTCGTGTTTGATGCCCAGCCAGAGCAACAGTATACCAATACAGATCATTACCGCATACTGCCAGGTCAGGCCGGTAAAACCAGACAGTATACCTTGAAAAATAGTCATTACAGCGTCACTTGTCAATAGAACCACCTCATATTTCTTGAGTATTATGAAGTACCCCTAATTTTTATATAGGGGTACTGCGGTAGATTACTGCAAGGCTATTATGTTTCTATTCTTTATCAACTAGTCGGCGTCGATTGTAAAGAGCTTGTCTCCCGCTTTTACATTCTGGCCTTCGCTGATGAAAACTTCCTTTATTGTTCCTGCTGACTTGGCAGGAATTTTATTTTCCATCTTCATAGCTTCGATAACGGCTACGGCGTCCTTCGCTCCAACTTTTTGTCCTGTGTTAACAAGGACTTTTTTCACTATCCCCGGCAGTGGCGCGGTAACTTTCTTTTCAGCCATTATTTCCTTCCCCTTTCTAAAATTAAACGTTTTTTTGTTTACTAACTATGCCAGAGTAATAAGCGTCGTATTGACTTTTACATTTTCCATTGGTGATACGTTAACTGTCTTGACAATTCCATCCTCGGGCGCAAACATCCGCACGTTCATTTTCATGGATTCCATCATAACGATGGCATCGTTTTTTTTGACGCGATCACCTGCCTTTACAAAAATTTCTAGAATTTTACCAGCAATTGGTGCATTTACTGGCTTACCCATTCAAACTTCCACCTTTGCTACAAAAAAACCTTCAAACTGGGAAAAAAACTCCCTAATAATTTATGACGCAATAATCATGCCAGACATTTAACTAGTATAGCCAGTACAATAGACTTAAATAATGACTGCAATTCTGCCCCACTGACTGCAGTTATGCAGTCAGCCAGAAGTCAATCAATTGCATAGCCTGTCGAAATGAGCAATATTTACAAAAGGTTTTAAATCACAAAAGTAGATTCTCAGCTGAGTAAAGCAATGGATCACTTGCCCATGCACAAAAAAGGAATTAAAATAATTGAGAATCTAAAAAACCGAAGAGGTATTATATATGCTAGTACGCAATTGGTACAATATATTTAATCTTTACTTTTAATAATCAGGACCGGACACTTAGCGTGCTGCAGAACGTAATTGGAAACGCTGCCCAGGCCCGTGAGCATCCTTTCCACAGATCCACGGTTAACTGAACCCATCACTATTAAATTAAACTCTTCCTTTTCAGCATAACGGACAATAGCTTTGCCCGGGCTCTCATCAAGGATTACCGAACTTACCGTGATGCCTTCTTGTTTAATCTTGTCTTCATATTCTTTCAGGATCTCTTCAAAATATTTGCGGCTGTCATTTTCCAGACCCTTAACCAAGTCTGAAGCAGCTACGGATGATACAAAACTGGGCATTTTTACTGAGGTCAGCAGGCAAATCTCTCCCTTGCTAAATTTAGCAATCTCAACTGCTTCCTCCACAGCTTTTTTAGCTTTCTCACCGTTGTCATAAGCGACAAGTATTTTCTTAAGCATAACTCACAGTCCCTTCAGAATAATTTTTAATTCAATTATTTAACGGCAATGGTATTCTAGAAATTTATATCATAAATATACTACCTTCAGCAAGCTTATAAAACAGGCAGAAATAGATAAATCAGCTGTTAATAAAACCATTATATGCCCAAAAGAACAATCCTACTATGCACAAAAAAAACTCCTTACGGATAAATAATTAGGACAGGGAAAAATTATTCCCTGTCCTTTTTCATAAATTACTTTTTTATACTTGGAAATTATTTCTCTTTCTACTAATAATGCTTATTTCGCAAAAATATTGAACTGATTCTTTAATTCTATTTAAAATATTTCTATTTAAAATATTTTACTCCACTTGTTAGTTTTTAATAATCAGGACATTACACTTGGCATGCTGCAGTACGTAATTGGAAACGCTGCCAAGACCCTCAAGCAGTCTTCCTATAGATCCACGGTTACCTGAACCCATCACTATTAAATCAAATTCTTCCTTTTCCGCATAACGGACAATTGCCTTCCCCGGACTCTCATCAAGGATTACTGAACTTGCTGAAATGCCTTCTTTTTTAATATTATCTTCATACTCTTTCAGAACTTCCGTAAAGAGTTTACGGCTGTCATTTTCTAATACCTTTAGCATGTCAGGACTCGCGGCTGATATAAAACTGGGCATTTTTACTGAGGTCAGCAGGCAAATCTCTCCCTTGCTATATTTAGCAATCTCAACTGCAGTTGTTATAGCTTTTTTAGATTTTTCAGCGTTGTCAAAAGCAACCAGTATTTTTTTGTACATAACCCCTGCCTCCTTTTTATAATTTTTTATTTATATATTCAAAATTATATAGCAGATTACCCTATTAGGCAACTAATAATTCTATAAATCAAAGAATAGGTGTGTTTGAATAGTAATTTATAACAGTATACCATAAAATGTTAAAACTATTTCTCTTATATACAGTCATTTACAGTACAATGGATTGTCTGATCCAAAACCCACCGGCCCCCTGTCTAAATAAATATTTCCTGGAGATAAAAAGATTATCAAGCATTCGTGGCGCCGCTTCAGCGGCATGGATGTCTACTACTATACTAAGAGTAATCAGAAATATGATAAGGAGGTGGCGATTAATATGACCACTAAATTTGTCAAAAAAATACAAAACATTGATCTGCCGCCTCATCAGCTAAGGGAATTAGGTTTATCTAGGGATTGGCAAAAGAAAGAAATATTCAGAACCACGTTCCTATAAACAAAAAAGAAGATTAATTCCCGCTCTCCTAAGCCTTTTTTCAAAAAGAAGTCTTGATGGAAAAAGAAAAGCGCCTCAAATCCTTGAGACGCTTGTTTTCTTGTGGAGGCGGCACCCGGACTTGAACCGGGGAATAACGGTTTTGCAGACCGTCGCCTTAGCCTCTTGGCTATGCCGCCATGACGCAAATGGAGCGGAAGACGGGATTCGAACCCGCGACCCTCGCCTTGGCAAGGCGATGCTCTACCGCTGAGCTACTTCCGCAATTCTTTATAAAGCTAATGAAAATACTTGCTGTATAGAACATTAGAATTCTGGCGCCACGGGACGGAATTGAACCGCCGACACGCGGATTTTCAGTCCGCTGCTCTACCAACTGAGCTACCGTGGCGTAAATGGCGGAGCTGACGGGATTTGAACCCGTGATCTCCGGCGTGACAGGCCGGCATGTTAAACCCCTACACTACAGCTCCACATAAATTACAGCAAAAGTTAGTATACAAAAATTCCTCGAAAAAGTCAAATTAAAATTTTAAATGATGATTAATTAATAAAAATAATCAATGAGATTCCACACTGTATACATACCATAAATAATTTGACAAACAAGCGCTTGATGATAAAATAGCATATATATAAACTGATCTTGCGTCTTATATAAGCGCAAGAGGAGGTTGATAATATGATCCCTGTAAATGTAAAAGGTGTTGCATACGACGCATCCGGCAATCCGATCATATTACTCACCGATCAGGAAGATAAAAAGGTTCTTCCTATATGGGTAGGCGCATTGGAAGCCCATGCTATCGCTGCAGCTCTTGAAAACATTACAATGTCCCGGCCCTTGACACATGATCTGCTTAAAAATATCTGTACAATATTAGGCGCAAAGATTTCACATATAGTGATTACGGATTTACATGAAAATACTTTTTATGCTGAAATACATATATGCACGAGTGACAAGGAAATGGTCATTGACGCACGGCCAAGTGACGCCATTGCTTTAGCGTTGCGTACTTCAGCGCCGGTTTTCGTCCTGCAAAAATTGAGCGAACACATGCTCCAAATAAAGGATATCTTAGAAGAAGAATTAGAAAACGAGTTGCTGCAAATAACAAATAATTTCCTCAAGGAAAATAAAAAAGCTATTCACTAAAGGTTAAAAAATGCTTAATGAAGCTTAATTGGAACAAGATGCAGGTTATGCTATAAGAGATAACTATAAGAAAAGGGAGGTGGAATATTTTAATGGCAACGCCGGTTAATCCAAAGCTAGTTGGTACGATTGTATCAATCGACGTTAAGGTAGGTGATCAGGTAAAAAAGAATGATGTGTTAGGTTCCATGGAGGCAATGAAGATGAATATAAAAATCTTTGCTCCAATTGAAGGAACAATTCAAGAAATTCATGTCAAACCAGGAGACCCCGTAAATCCCAAAATCGCCGTATTAACAATGGAATAAAACAATACCTGATTTTTTATAGGGCTTCACTTTTTTAGAGATTCCCGGCCCTCCGGAGCAGCACATTATAATTTTGACATTTTGACATTGCAGATTATCGCATATCAGTTACTGAAGAAAAATCCCTTTGAAAGTCCGTACTCTGCACAACTTAATCCTACTAGCTACTGACAACAGCTGCCTATATGCATAGCCTCCCCCGAGATATGCAAAAAACAACCCAAAAAAGCATTTATGGTGTGAATAATTCCCAAATTAATATTTGAAAGGCATAACCTTGCATTGAGGATAACCAGACAGGAAGGGGAAAATAAGTGGCTGAAGAACTTAAAAGACCGGTAAAAATTACCGACACAACACTGCGGGACGGGCATCAATCTCTGCTGGCAACCAGGATGAAGACCGAACACATGATACCTATTCTAGAAAAAATAGATAATATAGGTTATCATTCTCTGGAAATATGGGGCGGAGCAACATTTGACACTTGTCTGCGTTTCTGCAACGAAGATCCCTGGGAAAGGTTAAGAACGATTAGAAAACACTGTAAAAAAACAAAGTTGCAGATGCTTTTAAGAGGGCAAAATATTGTCGGTTATAAAAATTACCCTGATGATGTTTTAACCGAGTTTATTAAAAGAACCGTATATAATGGCTTAGATATCTTTCGCATTTTTGACGCCTTAAACGATGTCAGGAACCTGCGGAAAGCCATGGAGGCAGCAAGAAAAGAAGGGGCGCATGTCCAGGCGACAGCCAGCTATACAATTAGTCCCGTGCATGATATTAACTACTTTGTAAAGCTTGCTAAAACTCTGGAAGAAATGGGAGCCGATTCTATCTGTCTGAAAGACATGGCAGGTATTATATCCCCCGAAGCAGCTTACCAAATTATGAAAAGCTGGAAAGAAACTGTGAAAGTGCCTATTCAGCTTCATTGCCACTATACCAGCGGCATGGCTTCGATGGCCTATCTAAGGGCCTGCCAGGCGGGAGTCGATGTTATCGACTGCTCTATTTCAACGATGGCCTTACAAACATCTCAACCTGCAGTAGAGCCTATGGTTGTTACTCTTAAAGAAACACCATGGGATACGGGGCTGCAATTAGAACCCCTGGTGGAGATTGCCAAGTACTTCGATGAAGTGCGCAAAACACACTACGCCAATTTCGATCTTTCACCAAAGAGCGTAGACGTAAATGTGCTTCTGTACCAGATTCCCGGTGGTATGATGTCTAACTTCTTCTCCCAGTTAAAAGAACAGGACGCTCTTGACAGGCTTCCGGAAGTATTGGAGGAACTCCCTCATACAAGAGCAGATCTTGGTTACCCGCCGCTTGTGACTCCGACAAGCCAAATAGTGGGTATTCAGGCAGTGTTAAATGTTTTATTCGGACGCTGGGTATTTAATTCTGAGGAAATCATTAATTATGTACGCGGTCAATATGGCAAACCCCCGGCGCCAATTAATAAAGAAGCCAAAGAAATGATCATCGGCGATGAAGAACCAATAACCTGCAGACCCGCAGATCTGCTTCCGCCCGGCCTGGAAGAAGCCCGCAAACTGGCAGAACCGTACATGCGTCAGGAAGAAGATGTGCTTTCGGTGGCTATTTTTCCGGAAGTAGCGTTAGACTTTCTTAAGAAGCGCAATGAAAAATTAAACAAAGAATAGAAAAGCCAACAAAAAAACAGGTTCTCAAAAGACCTGTTTTTTATTATAAAAATATCCAATATCCAATATCCAATATCCAATATCCAATATGTTTAATTGCTTTAAATAGAGTAATCGTTTCTTTTAAGGCGATTCATCTTTCTGACAAGTGTAGACTGGTCTATTTTGAGCGCTTTAGCTGCTTTGTAGGTGCTTCCAAACTCCTGCAAGGCATTTTTAATGAGCTGTTTTTCAAGTTCAAAAAGCGCGGTTTTGATGGGCAGCACACCTTTAACTAAAACACCCGGCGAAGAATCGTTATGCTCAAAAAGGTAATCAGGCAAATCCGGCAAAGAAACCAGGGCGCCCGGAGAAGTTACGATTAACCTTTCCACCAGGTTCTCTAATTCACGCACGTTGCCAGGCCAGTTATATTCAAGGAAAACTTCAAATACTTCCGGCGCAAAATCCTTTTTAATATTGTAAGCCTTGCAAAACTTATCCCTAAACGCATATACCATCGGGATGATCTCTTGCTTCCGCTCCCTAAGAGGCCAAACATAAAGCGGGATTACGTTCAAACGGAAAAAAAGGTCTTCCCGGAATAGACCTTTTTGAACCAAGTCTTCAAGTTTACGGTTGGTAGCCGCTAAAATCCGGACATTTACAGAGCGGTGCTTTTTGCCCCCAACCGGCATGATTTCTTTTACCTCAATTACTCTTAACAATTTTACCTGAAACGGAAGAGGAAGTTCGCTTATTTCATCCAAAAACAGAGTCCCGTTGCTGGCCATTTCAATTAAACCAACCTTCCCTTCCCTGTTTGCTCCAGTAAAAGCCCCTCTTTCATAGCCAAAAAGTTCTGACTCCAGAAGATTTTCCGGAATAGCGCCGCAGTTTACAACTACAAATGGTTCCTTGGCCCGTTTGCTGTGCTTATGAATAGTTTTTGCTATAATTTCCTTGCCGGCGCCCGATTCTCCGGTAATGAGCACTGTGGAATCAACCTGCGCCAGCCTGAGAGCCATGGCCAATAAATCCTGCATCTTCGGAGAAGTAAGGATTATCCCTTCCTGGCTTAAAAGCCTCATTCTTAACTGTTTCAACTCGTCATAATACTTTTCGCTTAATCTTTGGCTTTGCTCCAACTGGCTGCGCAGATCATTCAGTTCCGTAAGGTCGCGAATATTGACAACAACGTGTGTTAGTTCACTGTCCTGATTCATAATCGGGTTGCCTGTAATCAATAACTGGTTTTTATCTTTATTGACCACTAAATTTACCGGCTGCCCTTTTTTCTTGACCGCCTCCACTATTGAACTTGAATACACGTTAGCATCAACAAGATTCTTAAAGTTTTTTCCTATGATGTTTTCACCGGGAAAACCTGTAATCCTTTCATGGGCATGGTTTGCCCTAATTATTTCTCCATCCGGTTTGGTGACCAGAATTCCGTCATAGGATGATTCTACAATACATTCGAGTTCTTTATACAGCTCCTTGACTGACTGCAGTTCTTCGGATATAAATTCTATTTCTGAAATATCCTGAAAGACGCCAACCGCGCCGACTAACTTGCCATTTTCCACTACCCTGCTGCGGTTGGTCAGATATATATGTTTTCCTTTAGAATAGTCCACATATATTTTGCACTGAGGCTGGAAGTGATCTTCCTTCAAAGCTTCCAGTAATTCTTGAGGAATTATAACCTCAGAAAGATGTTTGCCTAAAGCATAGCTTTTTTTCCGTCTTGTTATTTCTTCGGCGGCTTTATTAAAAAGCGTAATTATACCCTCAGTATTTATGGCAATAATTCCATTGTGAGCCGAGTCAAGGAGTGTTTCTATTTCCGCAAACATCCTGGTAGCCATTCCAAATAAAGCTGAACCGGCTTTTTCCTTGGATAGAATTCCAACAAATCTACCTTCTTCGTCAATAACAGGAAATATTTTCTGAGGCAGGGACCATGCTTCAACAAGGGGAGTATCTTCAGTAAGTGTAAGGAAATCCTTGTTCATGATCTGGTCTACTTTAAGAAAATCACCGAAAACAACTGGTTTAAAACCAAATAGTTCATCTTTGGTAACCAGCGTAATTATACCGCCCTTTTGATTAATAACAGGTAATCCGTCAACTTCCAACTGCCTGATCAAATTCCAAGCTTCATCAAGTGACTGTTCCGGAACAAGGCTGTTTTGTACTTTTGTCATTACGTCTTTTACGAACATTAAACCACCCTGTTTCTACGTTGATTAACTTGATTTTACTACAAAGTTGCGTACTCCTCAACCTGTTGCAAAAGTAAAATGTTTTTTACAGCCGGTAAACTGTATTTTCAATGTACAAAAAAGGGCTGTTCCAAAAAAGGCTTGACATAAACAAAAAGCTGTTATTAAATAATTGTAGTAACTAATTAAATAGCGCTCTTATCCAGAGAGGTGGAGGGACTGGCCCGATGAAACCCGGCAACCGCCTTAATTCAAAGGAATGGTGCCAATTCCTGCAGAGGAGAATTTCTTCTGACAGATAAGAGGGAGTTGAAAATACAAGCCTCTTCTATGTTGGAAGAGGCTTTATAATGTCTGGAATGAGCGCTGTAAATGGAGGAATAAGTATGAGCGCAGAAAAAACTTACGCCGGGATTAATGAAAAAATTAAGAACGGCAAAGCAGTGGTCATGACCGCCGAAGAACTTATCGCGTTTGTTGAAGAAAAAGGGTTTTCACGCGCAACGCAGGAAGTTGATGTTGTGACGACGGGAACTTTTAGCCCGATGTGTTCCTCGGGGGCATTTTTAAGCTTCGGGCATTCCGAACCGCGCATAAGAATGCAGCGTGTCTGGTTAAACGATATAGAGGCTTATGCAGGACTTGCGGCTGTGGATTCGTATATCGGCGCCACCCAGGTTCCTGAACATGATCCTTTAAACAGCAATTTCCCCGGAGAATTTAAATATGGCGGCGGACATCTGATTCAAGAACTGGTCGAACGCAAGCGCGTCAGGCTGAAGGCCTTTTCTTACGGCACCGACTGCTACCCCAGACAGGAAATAGAAACTTCCATTACCTTAGACGAGATCAACGAGGCAATACTGTTTAACCCGCGCAACGCCTACCAGAACTATAACTGTGCGGTCAACCTGAGTCCGCGTACGATTTACACATATATGGGCGTACTGAAACCTAACCTGGCCAATGCGCACTATTGCAGCGCGGGGCAGCTCAGCCCGCTGCTCAAGGACCCATATTTTAAGACAGTCGGAATCGGGACAAGAATCTTTTTAGGCGGAGGTGTGGGATATGTAGCCTGGAACGGCACACAGCACTTCCCCTCTATTCAAAAAGATTCAACCGGCCGTGAATTTGGACCAGCGGGAGGAACTTTAGCTCTGATCGGCGATTTAAAGCAGATGAATTCCCAATGGCTCAGGGGCGCCAGTTTCCTTGGTTACGGAGCAACTCTGGCTGTGGGAATCGGTCTGCCCATCCCCCTCCTTAACGAAGAGATAACGAAATTTGCCGCAGTAAAAGATAAAGATTTATACGCGCCAATTGTTGATTACAGCGACGCATACCCGAACAGAAAACCCGGCAACCTGGGCTTGGTCAGTTACGCCGAACTAAAATCAGGCCAAATTACTGTTAACGGCAAACAGGTCCCAACGGCTCCGTTATCAAGCTATCCCGGGGCCAGGAAAATAGCCGGCATACTTAAGCAGTGGATTTCTGACGGGACATTTTCAATTACCGAGCCAGTAAAACTTCTTCCTAATTTTAATGATCAAATAACAGCCAATGTGCTTAAGGGTTAATCTGAAAGGAGGGTCAATTAATGGCGCCTGAGAGAATTGTTTTGCGCTTTACTCCCGATACTACTGAAAAGCCGGTTATCTACCGTTTGGTCAAGGATTATGACTTGGTAATTAATATATTAAGAGCAAATATCAACCCGCAAAAGGAAGGGACTTTGGTTCTGGAACTGACCGGGGAAAAATATCAGCAGGGACTTGATTACCTGCTCCGGGAAGGAGTATCGGTCCAGCCTTTAATTGAAGGAATCACCCGGAATGAACAGCTTTGCACAATGTGCGGCGGCTGTACCGATATTTGCCCTACCAAGGCTTTGTATATAGAGCGGCCTGGTATGGAAGTGTTTTTCAACGATGATAAGTGCATCGTCTGTCAGCTCTGCGTAAAAGCATGTCCCATGCATGCCATGGAGGTCAGGTTTTAATTGCAATACCTTGAGCGTGCTTACCGTAAACTGCACAGGCAGGATGACCTCGCTCATTTCAACGTTGCCGTAAAAGAAACGGACCTGGATGTTGGTGTCCGCAGGGATCAGTACACTGCAGAACTGGTCGAGAAAACCCGGCAAATAATAAAACGATGCCGGGAACCACTTGAAAAGTATATCAAAGAGGATCCTGGATTTTTAACGGCTCTTACACCCTATGAACCGGCTCCGGATGCGCCGCAGATAGCTGTAGAAATGGCGGAAGCTGCCGGTCTTGCCGGAGTGGGACCCATGGCGTCGGTTGCGGGGGCAATAGCGCAAAGTGTGGGAAACTCCCTGACGAAATATTCGAGGGATGTTATTGTGGAAAACGGCGGGGATATTTATCTGAGGACAGGACGGATAAGGTATATAGGCATATTTGCCGGCAAGTCCGCGTTGGGTCAAAAACTGGCTCTTGAGATACGGCCGCAGCAAAGCCCCCTTGGAATCTGCACTTCTTCCGGTACGGTCGGACACTCTTTAAGCTTCGGTATCGCAGACGCCGTGATTATTCTTTCCAGATCAGCAGCTTTAGCGGATGCTGTAGCAACGGCATCCGCCAACCTGGTCCATAATAAGGATGATCTTGCTGCGGCGGTCGATTTTGCAATCGGCATAAATGGTGTTGACGGCGCTCTGGCAATCGTTGGCGATACGCTCGCATTCCGCGGTCATGTCAAGCTTGTGCCGCTTAAGCCATAGGTAAATCTCATTTCTATATACTCAAGCGATTTTTTTTGAAGATCAATACCAGGATACTTAACACGAGCAAACCGCCGGCGATAACCGGCAGCCAAATATGGGTTAGATGCGATATATATTTCCAATTATGGCCAAAAAAAATGCCTATACCCAGATTAAAAAGTGACCATATAGCCGCAAAGATTAAATTAAAGCCCGTAAATTTTAATATGCCAAGGCCGCTTATGCCCGCCAAATAAGGTGTAATGTTGCTGACAGTCGGTATGAAGCGGCCGAAAATAATAAAAGCGGCGGAGGACTGTTCCATCCAGCTTTGAGCGCTTTTCAAACGCTGAGGCGTAATCCGGAGGAGCTTTCCAAACCTGAACAGGAATGGTTCACCAATCTTTATGCCAATCAAATATGCGGCCACGGAACCTATATTGAAACCTAGAAATGTAACCAGAAAAAGCTGAAACAGGGGGAACCTGCCCTGTCCGGATAAGAAACCGGCCAGGATGACCATTATTCCGCCCGGGAAAAAGGGAATGCCCATTGACTCGATGACAACGCCCAGGAAAACCCCGCCCAATCCAAGAGCAACAATGTAATTCATTACCCATTCCGCCATTTTTAAAGCCTCCTGAACATTTAGAATGTCCAGGAGCATTAATTCCATTCCTGTCTATAGAGACATCAGGTTGACATTTAAGAAGCAACAGTTTAACATACTAAATAGAAAAATTTTTGTCCCAGTAGCTCAGCTGGATAGAGCAACGGACTTCTAATCCGTTGGCCGGGGGTTCGAATCCCTCCTGGGACGCCAGAAAATACAATAATGGCAAGGGTTCCGGGTTCGGAATTCCTTGCCATCTGAATTATGAAGGTATTTTTGCAACAAAACGGTTGGGCTTTCTTGCCGCCCTTGCGGGCGCGCATCTGATAATACTTCTGTGATAAACAGTAAATGAACCAATCTCACGACAAACTGAAATAAACGACATATTAGCGATGGAATACATTTATCCAGCTGTCTTCGAGCAAAACAGCGATGGCAGTTATACAATTACTTTTCCTGATTTACCCGGCTGTATCAGCGAAGGCAAATCTTTAAGCAACGCTATCGACATGGCGCAAAGCGCATTAACGCAATGGATTGAATACTTGTTAGAAGAAAAAATCAATATTCCCCATCCTAGCGATATAAAAACAATTAAAACTTTGTCAAATCAATTTACGAATCTTATTAGGACTGGAATACGTGATAACCATGCGGTACGCCGCACAGTCAGTATTCCGGGATGGTTAGATACAAAGGCTGCCGATGCTGGCGTCAGTTTATCTAAAGTTCTCCAGGAGGCATTAAAAGCCCGCTTCGAAATCGAAAAGCAGTCCTAACCGGGCTGCTTTCTTTAAACCAACAATTTAAAAATAATTAAAAATAAGTTATAATTCCTTAGAAAAAGTTATGAAAGGGAACGGGAGGAACCAAAATGCCTACTTACGAATATGTGTGCAAAAATTGCGGCTGTAAATTTGAGAGATTTCAGATGATGACTGATGAACCAATTAAAATTTGCCCCGAATGCGGAGGCGTTCCCACACGTTTAATCGGTAGCGGAATGGGCTTGATTTTTAAAGGACATGGATTTTATGCAACGGACTATAAAAAAGGCCCTTCTTCATATATGCCCTGCAGTGAGAAAGAACCTGATCCCGAATCACCGGCGCCGGATTGCAATACATGCAAGGAAAAGTCGGGCTGTGAATTTAACAATCAGGCATAAAACGTGCCCGCTTTATAATTAGGTTTCTATGAGCCGCTTAGGAATATTCACCGGCCATAACCCGGTGAATATTCCTGCTCAGAACGGCTTCTATTAAATCTATAATCTAATTTTCATCGGGCGATAGTCAAAATACCTTATTCACCTGTGCTATTGTTTTCAGTTTCTTCCTCTTCGGGTTCTTCTTCATCACCATTTTCCATCTCTTTATCCTCATTGCTAACAGAAGCAGTTAAAGAAGCAGTTAAATAGGAAAGTTTCTGATTAATTGTCCCGGCGCAGAATAAAACAGCGGCAATCCCGCCATAAACAGCTACTGGCTCAAATATCCCGGGCAGTAATTGACCTGGCAATAATTGTTTAACAACCCCAGCGGACGGATATCCCTGGGCTGCATAATGAGAGACGGTATTTTTAAATAATAAAATATTGTTCACTAAAAACGCAATTCCAATTAAAAGCACAAGAATAGCAGCAGCATAGATTATTTTTGTACTGGTAAGCAGTTTGTTATTTCCCGGTTCCATAGATTTTTATCCCCTTCTGCCATAAACTGGCTAATAATTTATCTAAGAGTGATTGTATCACTAATCACAAAGAAAAATACTTAAATTTTACTAAAAAAAAGAAAAATAATTCAAACTCAAGTTTTACAACAATGTCAATATATGTAATGTTGATTGACAACAAAATGATTCCATATAATATGTATATTATAATAGAATAAAAAAAACAGACGTCCTTTCCTCATATTAAATCTTTATAATAATACTATGCTTCAATCCAAAATGAAGGAGAATATTATGTTCAATATTTCAGGTAATGTTGTTGTAAAAGAAGATGGCTCTAAATTTGCTGTTGTGCCCGTAAAGTACCAAATAGTTAAAAACAAAATCGAGGCTGAAAAAGTCCAGGAAAAGTCCAGTTTAGAATATCCCGGTATGCCTATAATATTAATGGCCATGGGCATAGACGGAATACCAGCATACTATGGACAGGAAGACATTATAGATTACCTGAATAATAACCCCACCCGTTTACCATGGAAACTGTTTAAAGTTAAATAAATTTTACATTCCCCAACCCTGAATTTAGACAAAAACATATTAATCAACACACAGCCGAAAGGTTTAATCATCCAGCTGTGCGTTGATTGGTAATATTTACGGAATTCAATCAGCGTTTTCTTATCTTACCGGGTGTCTCAATCAAGAACCTGGCATCCGGGGCGCCGGCGCTGAATGCAAAGCGGCTGTCCGCCGGCTGGGAAACCGTCTATGGACACCCGATCGTAGTGGTGGAAACATTCGTGGATCACAGCCGATTTAAAGGTACCTGTTACCGGGCTGCCGGCTGGGTTCCCTTAGGCATGACTACGGGTTATGGCCGTACAGGCGGCATCTATTACTACCACGGACAGTCAAAAACCGTCCTTGTCAAGGTAAGTCACTTCTGCCTGTTTGCCGTCATGAAGCCCACCGGCGGCGGTGGTGGCGGTGGCGCAACCACCGGTATCGGTCCTGAAGGCGGCAAGGTATCTATCTTAGACGGAAAAGCTGTTATAGAGGCGCCTGCTGGCGCGCTCGACAAAAAAGTCAACATAACCATTACCAAGCAGGATCAGTTTACTGCTCCCGCGACGGACTTAAAACTGCTCGGTGATGTTTTTGAATTCGCTCCTACAGGGACCTTGAGGGACGTTAACTACCACATGAAACGCAACATGGCCGCCTACCTCTCGCACCGAAAGAGGAATCTCCAAATATTGGGCGAAGTCGCTATTTAATGCTGTCAAAGAGCTTTAATACTCATCGCTGTAGTAACAATACGTCATGCACGTCAATACCCTATTGAACAAGAAAATTAATCTTATCTTTCCCTTTCACGCTTGCGTATGGGGCTATTGAAGAGATTTACCCACTGTCCTTCTGATGATGGAATGGGCTTCTTCCGAAGTGTTGGCGGCAAACAATTCTTCCATGAGACCGTCCAGAAGCTCCAGGCTGGGCGCCTGTTGAATTATTTTCCTTACTTCGCCGGCGTCAGCGCTAAATTTGCGCGCCATAAATTTGCAGATGTCTTCGATCTTCCCTTCGATCTTCCCTTCGATTTTCCCTTCGATCTTCCCCTTTTCGTGCCAACTGGTGGTAATCTGCATGATTAAATCAGCCTCCTTCTGGTTTATTCTGCCCAGTTCATGTGATAATTGTTCTTCTTCCTGACGGTTTAGTTTGAGGTAGGTTTCAAAAAAACCTGTAATAAGCTCCATCCGCGCGGGATCAAGTTTTAATCTGGTCAACAGGCGCAAAAACTCCAGCTTTACCTGCGCCTTCTCTTCTCCAGCAAAGCCCATTTTACTTAAAAGAGCCGCCGCTACGGGGTTGTCACGGTGGACGTAATCCCGCCAGGAAAGCTTTTTTAGATCCAGTTTATAGAAGCGAAAGAGCAGCACGTCTAAAAAAGAGAAACTCTGGGCAAATTTATCCGGTTCATCGCGCGCCTGTTCGTAGCTAAAAACGGCGATTGGCAGGATCTTGCGCCGGTATTTTTCGTAAAACCGGGAAAAATAGATAAACATTCTTTCGTTGAAATCTTTCTGGACATACGCCTGAGGTTCCACGTGGACCAAAATCAGTCCCGGTTCCGTTTTAAGCCTGGTTTCTACGATGATGTCCGCCTCGTGCCTTTCCCCGGCGGTAACGTCGGTAAAAACCTCCTGCCGGAGGAATTTTAGATGCGTAAAGTCAATGGCGCCGTAAGCGTCAGGGAAGAAAAGCTCCATAAATTCGGCAAAAAATGTCTCCAGCAATTCTTTAAACAGACGGTCGTGGTCAATTTGGCTTGGATTCACCGATCATTGCTCCTGTTTAGTTTATTAATTCCAGTTTATACTGGAAACGGAAGGCTGGCAACCCTTTTTTAGTCACGGTCATTCACCCCTTTTTGTCCCCTGCCACAAAATTCAAGCAGGAATTTCCATTTAAATACTTCCAGGCTGGGGCTTCCATAGGCTATGGAAAACAATATGTTGGCGTCCAGAAACAACCGGTTCATTAAATATTACCGGATCTTTCATGAGGTATATTTTCCGGATCCAAACCAAGCTTTTTTACCTCGGATACTGCCCACGCATAGTCTTCTGCAGTTAAGGCATTATTTAATAAAAATTGCGCCTTTCTTTCCGGTGTGTAAATTTCAACCGACAGGGCCACCGCCGGACGCAGGAGAATGCCTTCCGGCCGCGGTTCCGCGATCAACAGAGCCCCTTCTTCCAGACTGTATTCCCTGCGCAAACCGGCAGGAATAACTACCGCTCCCCTTTTCCCAACCTTTATTGTTTCAGCATTCACGAAACAATCACCTCTGAATATCAGTATATCTTATTATCTGATATTTGTCAACGACAAGAATATAAAGAGCCAGTTGAGCAAGGGACACCGCAATACCTACCAACGGCAACTGCTTTTCCCTGACGGTTTCAGCAGTAAATTCCAGAGCTTCTTTTATATCTTTTGCCTCTAAATCTGGATATTCTTTGAGAATTTCCCCCATTGGCGCCGGTGAGCAGACAAGAGATTTTGTGAAGGTTTAAAAATCAACTGTCGATATTTTAAAATATAATTCCCCATTTTCATCAGTTTCGACAATATCTCCCTTTAAACCCCCGCCAATTGCCATAAATTACCTTGACACAGTTCCTGTACCGGGTTAGAATATGTTCGTAAGGCGAACACGTGTTCGGAAGGAGGTGTTATAAATGGCTGTTAATAAAGTATCCGGCGGTACTGTGCTTAGTCTTGAAGTGCAGACCGGCATCGACGCCCAGGGAAACCCGGTCTACCGCAGCAGAAATTACAAAAGCATCGACCCAAGCGCCGCAGACCAGGACCTGTACGACATTGCCCAGGCGATTGCCGGCCTGCAGTCGTATACCTTAAGCAAAATAAGCCGCGTTGACAATGCCCAGCTCGTAGAGGCCTAACCCGCAGGAGGCCCGGCATGATCAAAAATCACTGAAAGGAGGTGTAAAAATGGCCCAGGTTACCACCAAAACCCTCAGGATGGTCTTCAAAAACGAAAACGGCTCCAACTTCACGCTCACGGTTGACAACCCCCGCGATAACATAACCGCCCAGGAAATCCAGGCAGCTATGGATACGGTAATAACTAAAAACATCTTTACAACAACCGGCGGACAGTTAGTATCGAAGCAGGACATCAAGATTGTGGACAGAACAACCAACGACATCTACGACCCGCAGTAAACCTTCCTATTCATAAAAAGCTGTATGGGGAAGGAAACATGCGACAGAGCGGTTTCCTTCCTCCATTAAGCTTTCCCTCTTCAATCCTTCCTGATAAAAAACCTTCTTAAAGGAGGCGCCGCCGGTGGAAACTATTTTACAGGCAATCGGTAACGTAGGTTTCCCTATTGTTGTGACCGCTTATCTTTTGGTCAGAATCGAAAATAAGCTGGAGGGACTGGCTGACAGTATTACCAGCCTGGCCAACATTATTGACAAAAAAGAAAATCCATGTCATTCCGATGATTACAGCTGACCAAAGGATTGTTTTAAGTATATTTTGATCATATCGTTTCAATTGCATAGTCTAACACTATACCATATGATTGTTACTAACAAGTCTTACCCGGGAACTGTACCGATCCCTTTTTCCTTAACACCGCCAATATTATGAATGGGGAAGGGAAAACATGCGGACAAGGACTGGATTACCCTGTTCGGCGTCGAACCCTATTTTGCCGAAACCTTTGTGGATATGGATAAATACCGGGGCGCCTGCTACAAAAGCCGCCAACTGGCGCTACCTTTAGCGAGACCCGCGGTTTTGCGAAAGAAGGCAAAACCTTTGTCTATCACGGACACAAGAAGGCTGTCTATGCGTATCTATTGAACAAACGCTTTTCATATTTAATTGCT
>LDZU01000016.1_pt1 | contig 43035 bp, 40 predicted proteins | sample 615531 | NCBI WGS metagenome assembly LDZU01 (sample SAMN03408293, study PRJNA278302) | terrestrial metagenome | isolation source: oil reservoir sample SB2 | place: USA: Alaska, North Slope, Schrader Bluff formation | collected 2011-09 | reverse complement strand
CCAATGGAAATGCTTATGAGGTAGAAATTACTGACTACCACTAAGGAAACTTCAAAGGAAGGATGGAAGAACATAATGATTGAGAAGGGAATGGTGACCCCGGTGCACCCTGGTGAGGTGATACGTGAAGAGTTTTTAAAGCCCCTCGGGATCAGCCAGGCTAAATTGGCGTTGCAGATGAGAGTTCCGCAGCAGAGAATCAACGAGATCGTGAATGGCAAACGGGCAATTACCGCTGATACGGCGTTACGGTTAGCTATTGTTTTTGAAGGAACTACTCCAGAGTTCTGGATGTCCCTGCAGACCAAGTACGATATTCGCATGGAAAAGAGAAAGCGTGGTGACCAAATTGCCCGCGAAGCAATACCTTTTGAAATACATCGGTAGATTCAAAGACCCCGCTTGATTGCGGGGTTTTGTTTTTAGGCAAGTTACCCGATTATGTATTATCGATAACTATACTCACAATTACCCTTGAACGGGCAGCGGAAGCAAGCGCCGCTGTGCGTGGGAGCCGACCCGGCGCGTAAGTTATGGATGACCTGCTCGGCGGCATACATGCGCTGACGGTAGAGGGCATCATGGGCAGGCTGCACCTCTACCAACGTGCGCTGGAAGGCGGGCTTGCGGATGCGTCGTAAATTGTTGACCCAGCGGTAATGGTCATAATAGAGCTGGCAATCGTAGTCCGGGAAGATGGATTGGATATAGTGCGCGTAAATGGCGACTTGCAGCTCATCGTAGGGGTAGAAGTTACGTCCGGTCTTGTGATCGACCAGGATGATGGTATCGCCATCCTGTAGGATGAGGTCAATGACGCCAACCAGGGGCGGCAGATCGTCGGCTAATGAGATGACGAAGGGGTGCTCGACCGCCAGTACGCGCTGCACCTGCCAGCGGTGCTGTTGATATACCTGCAGTGCGTTGGCGAGATGGGCGCGATCGCATGCCAGGTTGGATGCGGTAAGTTGTTCCTGCAAATCCTCCAGAGATAATTCAACACTATCCATGTGGGCTTGATAGCCGTGCGCAATGAGCTGGTGCAGCAGTTTGCCTTTGGTGAAGTAATCCGGCAGGGGTTCGGGCTGCTGGTCGAGGATGTACTGCAGATAATAACGTTGCTGGCAGAATTCCACAGTCGTGATCTGGCTGTAGCTGAGATAGGGCAGGTCCTGACCGTGAAGTGCCTGCACAAACAGCTCGCTGTTATGCTGTACGGTATCCAGCAGGGATCGGATCTCAAGGAAGGATTGTTGATTGTTCATGCGTCAATACAAATTCTTTATAATATTCCAGAAGCAAACAGGACATTAAATACTTTGAAAATAGGATTATAAACGAAATAAAAAGGGACTCTTGAAATAAACTCTGTATCTCTATATACTGTATGTGGATTCACACATGGTTAAATAGCGGAGGGTATCAGAACCGGCAAGGGAGTGTGAATAAAGTCGAAGACCGCCAATTGGAAAAGGCGGTTGTTTTTTACAAATCTCAATTTTCCGCGTAACCGGGAACCAGGCGTTTTGCCACCACAATAATCATCTGACCTGAGCCGGGTTTGGTGTCATACTCTCCGATCATATAGGTAGGATTGATGATGATGACAGGAAGTCCATTACGCTCGTATTGCTCCAGTAAGTACTCCTGTGCCTTTCTTTTTGAATCCATATGATCAAGTGAAATTTCGCGCCCAGATAGGGACTGTTCTCGTCATCCGGTGAAACCTCGCTTCCATATCCGAAGGTACAGGCTGAACTGATGTGAACGAAGCGCGCGATGTCCGCCGCTCTGGCTGCCTGTGCAAGGTCAACCACCGCACGATAATTGATCTCCCATATCCATGGTGTTTGAGATGGAAATACTGCTGTTGTTCCGGCAGTGTGTATGAGCATCTGGCAATCCTGCAGTGCGGATTCGATATCGTGTTTGTTCAGCAGATCGCTTTCAAATCGCTCGACAGGCAATCCATCCAGAACGTCTACATCTCTGCCAGGCTGGATGAATGCTCTTACCGCATACCCATCTTTAAGAGCTTCTCTTACAATATGGCTTCCTAAAAAAAACATCCCCTCCTGTTACCAGTAAACGTTTTTTCATTTGCATTCCTATTTCTACAGGTGATTCACAGGAATCTTTGGTATGATGGATGGTACTATGAATAATTCCTTGAATGATGCTCAGACGTTAAAAGTGGCATTTGCCTTTGGATACTTCAGCCTTGCTTATCTGATCTTCTTCTTCTCCTGGCATTCCACAAAATTGAAGGATCGTTTTGAGGAACTGGCGATAGTTAAAAAGAATAGAATTCCGTTTATTTATTGTATCCGCATTTTGGGTTTTGTCCTGCTGGGTCTTCTGCCAGTACTCATCTATTCCTGTACCGGGGGAGATTTGACAGAGGATATGGGATTACGTGTACCCGCAGGAGATCGTGTATGGTTATGGTGGCTGATCCCGCTGGCTGTGTTTTTCCTTGGGATCAGTTTGCGAACCGGGAAAAGGATCAATACGGGTTTTTACCCGCAGGCAAGATATCAAACATGGTCAAGCGGGATACTACTTATAAACGGATTGTCATGGGCTATCTATCTGATCGGGTATGAGATCGCTTTCCGTGGCTTTTTATTCTTTCCGTTGGTGAATGCCATTGGTTTATTCCCTGCCATAATGATCAACTGCTCGCTCTATTCCATCTCCCATATACCCAAGGGAGCCGGAGAAGCATTCGGCGCTTTTTTTCTGGGCATCATTTTTTGTGTGATTACCTATCAGACCGGATCAATATTAATCCCTGTGGTGTTGCATATCCTGCTGGCAGTTAGCAATGACTGGAAGGCGATGCGGGTGAATCCTGAGATGAGCATCCCAAAAAGGGGGAGTCGTCTTTAGATGGCGAACGCGGCAATTGACCTGCATGGTAGAACCTGCCTGGTCACGGGAGCAAATTCGGGGCTTGGGAAAGCCATTGCAATAGAGATGGCGGGCAGGGGAGCATCGGTTATCATGGCGTGCAGGCGGCAGTACACGGATTCTCTCGCGGATATCAAAGAACGGTCGAAGAATGAGAATGTTACCCTGCGCATAGTAGATCTTTCCAGCCTGGAAAGCGTACACTGTTTTTGCGATCACCTGCGTGACGATGGCATACGAATTGACATGGCTTTTATGAACGCCGGTATCGCATCTTCTGACAATGTCATGACGGATGATGGTTTTTCTCTGTTGTGGCAGGTTAACTATCTTTCAAATGCTATCATGCTGCTGCGGATGCTGCAGGACAATGTCATCCCCAATACTATTTTCTCGGCATCACGGAAAAAAGGAACCAGCACTCCGCGCATCCTGTTCACCTCCTCATCACGACATCGGGAAGAATTGGATATTGATTTTGAGAACTTTGGAGTTTTCGATGCATACCATCTCCCCGAAGTGTTCAAGTGGTATGGACTCAGCAAGTTGTATTTGATGACCTTTGCATGGGAATTGGGCAGACGGTTGTTAGTCGCAGGGAAACCGGAAGTGGGCGTACACAGTTTCTGCCCGGGACCCTTTCGCAGCAGAATTGGAAGAGGAACAGGTTGGATCGGTAGATTGGCAATGGCTTGTATCCCGATCAGTGCGGAAAGGGCAGCTTATCCTGCCATTCACCTAGCTACTGCACGGGAATTGGAGGGAACAACGTTACAATATATGCACAAACGAGTTTTTGAGCAGCCGGATGAGCGGGCAATGGATAGAAAAATTGGGGAGAGATTATGGCAGGAGACCATGCGGTGTATTCATCTACCGGTTGATGCGAAATCCTAAATGCTTTCGATCAGCCCCTGCATTGCCTGTTTATATTGGGCTATCACCCGATCACACCATTCATCAAATTCTGGTTCTTCCACTTTCAATTGCGGATGTTCATCCATATACGCAAGATATTCTTTCAATCCTTCTTCAATATCTATCTCACATTTAAAATCAGGAATGATCGTTTGGAGTTTCGAACAATCAAAGATATTGGATGCTCTTTTATCTCCCTGAATGGTAGTCATTAAGTCATACTGGTGGCTGTGTGCCAATACATCACTGGGGATATAGGCTGGTTTGTAATCTACGCCTAATTCTTTGGCAAGGATCTGATATACCATATCGAACGTGTGCGGTTTGGTATTCATGATCTGATAGATTTGACCAATTGCCTCCCGATTCCCGATCAGGGGAAGGAATCCCCTGGTAAAGTCTCTGGCATGCGTACTCGCCCAGACGGTCTGACCGTCGCCATGCACGATCACTTCCTTTCCATCAATCATACGCTGAACGACAGGCCAGCACTCCTTTCCTTTAACGCTTAAAGGAATTCTATTTTCCGAATAGGTCTGGGTAGGTCTTACGATGGTCACGGGGAAACTCTCTTCGCTATAGGCTTTCAGGAATACCTGCTCACAGGTGGCTTTGTTCTGTCCATACAGACTGAAGCGATTTCCGTAAGGCATATTCTCATCCACGTTGCATGAATATTCGTGGTTCAAGGCTGCTACCGTACTGATAAAAATGAATTGCTTTGTTTTTCCTCGAAAGATATCTATATTTTGTCGCGCATTTTCAGGGGAATAGATCACAAAATTTATGACCACGTCAAAGTGAAGATGAGCAACAGCGATTTGCAAAGATTGGAAATTGTGTGCATCGGCTGTGATAAAAGCAGCATTTTGAAAGACATTATTTGCGAGATCAACAGCGGGATCATGCGATTTCTTCTTTCCCCTGTTTAGAATATGGAGATCAACCGCCGGATCATTATCCAATTGGAGCGCGATGGGTGTGGATATGGTACCGGTGCCGCCGATCAGCAAGACTTTTTGTTTCATATACCCTCCTTCATAGTCCTATATCTTGTCATCTATCCTATGAATGCTTTACCTTATTCTGTTTCAAACATAATTCATCAAATAACAACCTTACCTACAATTCTACCTGATAAGAGTAGAACCCGGGTTGTATGGTTGGTTTCATCTCATAGAAGTATTAACATTAATGTTACGAGAATTGAATAGCATGACAATGGTGGGAATGATGAGCGAACATGAATTATATGATAGGAGAAAATTTGATCATGCCAGAAAAGCAAAAGAGAGCAGATAAAAAGCCAACCCTTCTATCAGGTGGTAATCCACAGATCGCGAAAGGTGAAGGAGAAGCACCGGTACAGGCTTATATTGAAGCCATGCCCGGCTGGAAGGGTGATGTAGGGCGTTTTCTTGATGCACTCATCGTACAGAATGTGCCCGATGTAAAGAAAGCCGTAAAATGGAACTCACCTTCCTATGGCGTTGGGGGGCAGGGCTGGTTCCTCAGTTTTCACTGTCTTACGAAATATGTGAAAGTGGCATTCTTCAGCGGCTCGCTGCTGCAACCTATCCCACCGGGTGAATCCAAGAGCAAAGAAGTGTGCTACCTGAATATCTACGAAAGTGACCAGCTTGATGAAGATCTTCTGGCAAACTGGATACGGCAGGCGGCTGCGCTGCCTGGCTGGGTCCCGTAGTACCAGCAAAGAAAAAGGAATATTAAAATGGACGGAAAACAAGCGATTGATGATTTTATTGATCATGCGAATACATGGCAGGAAGAATTTCGACAGTTAAGAACAACCCTGCTCGACTGTTCATTGAAGGAAGAAATAAAATGGGGGAAACCCTGTTACACATTTCAAGCGAATAATATCGTAATCATGCAGGGGTTCAAAGAATACTGTGCACTTCTGTTTGTCAAAGGAGCTTTACTGCATGATCCAGAGGGGATATTCACCAAGCAAACTGAAAATGTTCAGGCTGCGAGACAGATACGTTTCACCGATGCTCAGGAAATCATAAAGATGGAACCGATCCTGAAAGCCTGTATTCAGGAAGCCATTGAAGTGGAAAAAGCAGGGCTGAAGGTTGAATATAAGAAGACGGCAGATTTTCCGCTTCCCGGAGAATTAGAAGCGGCTTTTCAGGAAAATCCTGCGCTGCAGGCAGCATTTAAATCTCTAACGCCGGGACGACAGAGAGCGTATCTTCTTTATTTTTCTGCATCCAAACAGGCAAAAACACGCACAGCTCGGATAGAAAAATATCGACAGCAAATTCTCGCTGGTAAGGGATTGAACGATTAACGAGAATAGGAACAGTACAAGAGATCACTACTACGAAAAGACCGATAATCAAACAGGAAGACGGCAAGGAGAAGCGGGGCATTTCTTGAAGCAGTAGGAGGGGGAAGTGTTTTTAATCGTTCCCTATGTTTCCTCAACATTTTAGGGGATGGGTGCGACATTAAAAGTAGTTTTCCTGCTCATCGTGGAAAAATCCGTGAAATAAATTTTGATAATTTACCCACATAAAAATTTTTCGCGATAAAAGGTTTGGAAACGATCACAGTCATAAGTCATTATAAGAGAACGAGCACATTTAAGTGTTCAACCCGTTAACCTTTGCTATAATGAAAACCGGTATAGGTCCTAGTGTTGCCATAAGTGGAATCACTCCATATGATTTCAAGGTTTGAAACTAATTAGTACTTCCCTTGCTGGACTGATAGATGGGGTATATTTCGGTGAAGCTCAATACTAGATTTATACGATAACTTCAACGGATACGATGAAATAACAAGGAGCAATGATGAAGAAGAAAAGTATTTTTTTGCTGGTTCTCGTTCTACTGCTTTCGGCTTGCAGTAAAGGGAATGTTGAGCCAACCCCCGTTCCAGAAGAACAAAAAGAAGAACAAATAATTGAACAAGAAACCGAACAAGAAACTGATACTTCTGATGATGTTCAAGCGCAAGAGCAACAAGGTGATTCCATTGACCCAATGGATATGGCGTTAACAATACTGAATGACCCAAAGGTGATCTTTCAGGAAGATGCTGCAATGATGGATGAGAATACCGGCGCGAATTTTGGAAGTGTGGCAGTAAAGCAGCTTGGCGAAGGCGGAGATTATTACCAGTTCATATCCAACAGCGATGGGGCGTATATGATAGGCAATATGAACTTTCTTGATGTGGGTGAATTTAGAGGAAATGCTCAGGCAATCATGATCAAATTTCAACCTGAAAACGTGGATGGTCTTTCCTTTACATTGTTTGGCAATGGGGAGATCATTTTGAGTTTCCCGGATAATCAACCTTTCTTCACACATGTCAATGATGGCTATACTGCTCCGTATTCCGATTATAGAGAAACGAACCTTTCTCTGGAGAGTGATAAATGGTACTGGGCGATTATGGCAATCGACTCGGAAGGGAACTATCGCTCATTGGTTTGGGAAGATCAAAACACTGAGAATAATGCATATTGTGGGGAGAATATGGGTGAATGGCACCCAGAGTATAAGGGCGGTAACTGGCACCTGACAATTGGTTTCGGTCCAGACCAAACGTTGAACATACAGGAATACTTCATAATGGACTTCAACGGATTTACCGATATGGAATATTCAGGCAGTGGTGAAAACCAGTAAACTCTAGTAAAAGACATCCTTAGAGCTGAATCATGTTTCTTTGGAATATTTATTTCCGAGTCAGGATTCAGCTCGAGGATGGTTTTAAATAGAAAACGCTCTCGAAGAATAATGCAGATATTTGTCTGTGAAGTTTCCTTCCCTTGTTGGTGATGACACCCGTTTAGTTTGATATCTCACACTTGCAGCAGCATGTACCAATTGTGCATGTGTTTGCACATTTACATATACCTTTATCGTCCATACAGGGTGAACCGACGTTTTTATCAACGCAATATGGAGAACTTAAACAATCATTACAGTCCTTACATTTTATTAATACACCTTCTGGTGCTGACATTCCAATTTCTTCCTCTGCCGCTTCACCTGCTTGAGGTGTGCAAGCCAGGATACTCGATGCTAATACGATGAGAATAGTAAATATCAATATGATGCTTTTGTGCATTTTTATTTTAACCTCCTGTTTTGCTCTGTCCATAAAATGATAAGGTGCCTTTTGAAAATTAAGCAAAAGACATCATTATCTACATCGTCAAGTGGATAAGAATTAAAGATTTGACTAAATTAAAGATGCTATCCTATGCCCCTGATCTTTTCTCATGGCTTTAAAAATGGTGGTTTCTAAGTTCCTTACGCCATGTTTGTTTTTGCAACAAGACGATTAATATACCCTGAATCCTTTTTTATCCTACAATATATTTTAGGGGAAGTTAAACACATCATTGAGTTGTTAGAGGTCGGGGCGAGAGGATTTGAACCTCCGACCTCTTGCATCCCATTCAAGCATGAAAGTATCCACGGCGTACCACAATGTACACTGTGTTAAATCAGTACATAAAAGGTTTAAAAATTAATTCATGTTGTCCTTTGTGTCCATTGCTTCCACCCCATTTACACACGAAAATGGGAAAGGCGACCGAATTAATTGATTAAAAAAAATTGAATATTAAATTATTCTATTGTATACTATGCATTTAATGGTTGGACTTGTTATTCCTCCATTTCATCGGGAAAAGAGGACTGATGGGGTATTAAGCGCAGATTTCCTAACTCTGCCAAAGAGAAAGCCATTCATCACACCCTAAAATTCCGGTTTCCCAGAGCTGTCAATAAACTGCTGGTTGTTGAGCAAATACATGAATACCATATAGGCAAATTAAAAAAGCGGTATTCTGTATTTCACTCGCAGTTTTCTAGGAGAAAATCATAACGCAACTATTAATTCGTTGAGTTCAATCATAATCAAGAGGTGGAAAAATGAAAAAGAAGTACAAACTTGTGAAAATATTAATATTTATGGGATTCTTACTTACTTGTTGTAATTCAGAAGAAGTATCGGTTTTAGAAGAATCAACAATTCAAGTGACTCAACCACAAATAATTTCTTCACCAACTCCTAAAGAGATTGGTATTACGAAAATAGAAATAGATGGCGAACTTGATGATTGGACGAACTATAAAATCCTTTCCGAGGATGATAGTGGGGACTCAGAGAGCGGCGAGTTTGACATTAAATTGGTAAAAGCTTTTACGAATGATCAATATTTCTACCTAATGATAGATGCTAATAGACGGATTGGGGAGTACGTGCAGATAGATTTGGATATTGATGTAAACGGTGATGGCAGAATGGATTACATGGCTGTCTTCCGACCACGCACTGATGATGATAGTATTTTAATGAATCAAAATGCTGATGAAGAAAATCCTGTAACATTCAATCCAGATAATTTTGCGGAGGGAGATGGGATTGAATTTAAGATGCCGATTTCTATAATTGAAAATCAGCATAGTTTTACAATTACGAATCTGCGCATAATGAAAGGTGTTTGCTGCGAAGCTGATTGGCAGGTTGAAGATTCTATGGGCTCATTTAAAGTGGAGAATTTAGAAGAGCGTGAATTGGCGAAGAGTGAGAAATATAATAAATGGTTATCTTCATCTTTTGAAGGAATCGCAAGCAAACCATTTGTGATTAATGATACTGATCCTGCTGTTTCTGGTGCGAGAGCCTTGATTGTAAATGAGCAGAATACCACAGTTTATATCATCAGCGAGTTCTCTGCTATATTGAGTAAAGTAAATATTGATCCTTCTTCTGCTAATTTTGGAGAAGTTACAGTTTTAGCAGAAGGTTTACTACGGCCAACTGATCTTGATATAAATGGAACTGAGACTATTGCATATGTAACCACTGAAAGCGGTTTTGATCAAGCTGGAAAAGAAAGTCTCTTGCAAATAGATCTAAAAACGAATGAGATAACAGAACTAAGCAATCAGTTAGGTCATCCTACGAATGTCATACTTAGTCAGGATGAAGCTGAAGGCTATATAGTGGATCTGAGAAATGGAAGTTTTTATAGAATCGATCTTGAATCTGGAACGATTACAACTATTAACAAGGGACTGAATAATCCATATCCAGCAGCCATAAATCAAGCAGAAACGGATGCTTACATACTAACCGATCCTGCAGCAAAGGGGGATTATCCAAAAGGTGATTTACTACAAATGAATTTGCAGACTTCTAAGGTAAGTACGCTCATTAAAGATGTGGTTTTCGGTGCGGGTAGTATTATTCTCAATAATAATGAAACTCTCGCTTTAATTTCTGAGTTTGGCCACGAAGCAGGTTGCGATGGCAGACTCAGTGTTGTGGATATTGATCCAGTTTCACCAAGCTATAAAGAGAAAATCGTCTTGGTGGAAAAATTATGCGGGGCACATGATGCCAAATTTAACTCCTCAGAGACTCTCGTTTATTTTGTTGAGGTAGATGCTTCTCGTATAAGCGCTATAAAGGTAAATACGGAAGAATTATTTGATCGTTAGAAAAAAAATATGTTTAGCATGTTATTGCTGTAATTCATTATCTAGATGACGAAAATACTCTTCCCCCTGGAAAAGGAGGAATATTCAAATAACTCAACATAATTCAAACATGTTCTCAAAATAGCAGAAAGATGAAGAAATTAGTGTAAATTACCCGATGTAAAAGGGCTGGCTGCTGACCGGCAACCCTCGAGTCTGGTCGGGGTGAGAGGATTTGAACCTCCGACCTCTTGCGCGATTTGTCACGCTTCCTGCTTCATCTCCGAAAGGTGATATCAATCATCTGCTCTATCACCAAAAATTTCCCAACCACGTTCCAGTGCAACTGCTTTAAGTTTGTTATCAGGATAAACTGCCACAGGTTGACGTGCCATTTCCAGCATAGGGATATCCGCTGAAGTATCGCCGTATGCCACATCAATACGATCCACACCCAGATGTTTTCTGATCTTTTCTGCTTTTTCCTGCCCATGTGCAATCGGTTCAGCCAGGGTCATCTGTCCATTTTCAAATTTGATTTCTGTCCCCAGTCCTTTTGCTCCAATATGTGCAGCAAAATACGCTACAGTCGGCTGCCACATGCCGGTAGCGATATACACTTCATCCCCTTGTTGAACATGCTTGCCAATTCGTTCAATCATATCAAGTCGACGTTTTGCCCATAATTGTGTTTCCATGGTGTATGCAATAACTTCTTCAAATAATTCCGGGCTTGCGTCCTTCAATACAGGCATACAACTGATGAACATATCATTGACCCATGTATTCCAGTCGATCAATCCATGTTTTGCTAAAAACCAAGATGGCATGATCTTTGCCATATACAGATTTTTTCGAAATTTACTCTGATTCTCGCCTACCCAGCGAACAAGTCCAATGATCGGTGAGCCGTGTGAAAGTGTTCCATTAAAATCTGAGACGACCAGCATAGTTCCAACTCCTCATAGATTCAACGCGAAAAGTATACCATTTGCCAGCTTTCGAGATCACAAATGCCAATAATTGGAGAATGGATTTCCTGGTATACAAGGGGAAACAGGGAAAAATCTCCTATAAAGTATCTTCCCGATTGCAAATAGAGAAAGAGAATCGCTTATTTGTTAACTCCCCCAAAAAGGACTGCCATGCAGCAATCCATTCCTCTTCGGTCGGGGCGAGAGGATTTGACTTTACAACATCTAGCACCTCGTGCCAGCGTGATAATCGCTTTGCTTCAGAGCTCTATATAACCCTAAACTGGATATGCTAGAAGACTAGGATTGTTAGTGTACTAGGTAATGCCAGGTTCATACGGTTTTTCAACTTATACGCTACAAAATACGATGTGCCATCAACGCAGATACAATTGCGTGAAATCCGCGAAGGCCAATTGAAGAATTTTGGGTATTTAATACTACTATCATACTCGTACACATGATTTTATATATTGGATTAAACAATCTCTTCTAAAAATATGTTTTGAACAAAATAATTAACATTTTGTTTATTCTGTGATTGCCCTTAGCCAAGGGCGAATCCAAGAACCATCATTTCGCCTTTCGTCAAAGATAATACGTTGTTTATCAACAATGGACCAATTCATATCAGCAGTTTTTAATAAATCAAAAGCATATACAACCTTTGTAGAGAGACGAGACTCAATATTTTGAAACCACCATAGATATTGTCTCCAACTAAGACCCAACCAAGGTGTACCTATCCCTAGTTTTTCATTGATTTCCATGAGATATGGATTGTTTTGGCTAGCTTCAGATAAAATTCCAGCCCTTTGGGTTCGAATAAAATCAGGTTCTCGTAAAAATGCCATTAAGCTTTCTTCAAACCAATATGGTAGTTGCCCACCACCATTTTCCTCATCGGGATTCCATCGAGATGAAGTAAACCTTCGAAGATTGAAGAATTTACCCGAAGCACAATTACTAGCGCCAGCTTCTTTCCACAAGACTACATCTGATGAACAAAAACCCACCAATACTCTTATCCCACTCTTTTCAAGTGTATTAATCAACAACATAGCTCCGGATATCTCAGATGTTTCATTTAATTCTCTTCTAGGGGGTGTTTCACTTTTAAAAATCAAATATAAACAAGATGCTTTAGTTCTTGATATGATTGATGCAATTGACAAAACCTGAGTTTTTTCAGATAAGTCGGGTAAATTAACCATTACAGTCTGATAGACTTTAATACCTGAAGGGTTAATGTGGTCATAAAATTCACAGCCTACATCAATTATAAATGAATAATATTCATTTGAAAAAACACGAGGATTTATTATCGGAGAACACATTGCACATGGATTTAATTCATCCGCTGTTCTTTTTAGATTAGATATTAAGTATTTCTACCAAGATAATTTGGTAAGGTCAGCTGTATCAACATCATCGGGAAAATAAGTCCATTCACGTAACCTAGCTCTTTCTGTTTGGGGGAAGTACAACTGTGGGTCAAATATAGTTTCAAACTCGGAGATGGCCTTACAATTTTCGATTATCTCTCGAACATCCGCTTGTTTATAATCCACCGGACTTAGTATTGCACCCCGATATCCAGAAAGCTCAGCGCATGATATAAGATTGTCTGACTGATATCCCATCTGAAAATAGGCTGGCATATGATTCTCCTAACTATTCCACGCAAGTCGTAAATCTTTAATAAGACGAAATCTATTAACAGGCCACACTTCAACCATTTTTTGAATCGCTGAATAATCAGAAGAAATGATGGATTCCTTAAAAACACTCGTTGTGTCCCCAAAGCTTGATATAGCTTTATATGCTTCTAATTGACTAGAACCAAATGGATGAATTCCTAATCCACAAAGTGAAAGGACTATTCCACATGAGAATTGGTCAGTTCTCCAATTCTCATGTGGTTTCATATTATTTTCTTGTTCTGGTGCAGCGTATCCGTGGGTTCCTGGTGCACTCGGTAGAAAAGTCGGCGTAAGTGATATTTCGCTTAAACCACGCACAATTCCGAAGTCAGTAATAACGACTCTTGTTCCCTCATCACGAAAAAGTATATTATCTGGTTTAATATCTCGATGAACAAGTCCAAGACCTGAAATGTACTCAATAATATCTATCATTTGGTTGCCGAAGCAAATTAGTTCTGTACTGTTCATAATGCCTTGAGCTAAACGATTTGTTAATGTTCCTCCCCCAATATATTCTTCAATTAGATAAAGATATTCATTGCTATTAAATGCGATTTTGTCTATTGTATTAATCTTAGCTATCCCATCATGTGCGCATCTATTCATGGAAGAGATTTCTCTTTCAGTTCTCTCAGATATTACGGAACTGTTATAGATTTTAAGAGCCCCAAAAGATCCGTCTTTAGTAATGACTTTAAAGGTCTGTTTAAATCCACCCTTACCAATTTCTTTGTCTAAAGTAAATCCGATTTTGCTGGATATATATGACGCTATTTCAGAAAGATTTTCAGCACTCGACACTTTTCCCCCCATTGAGTAGTACATCTTTTGCACGGTTATATAGCCACAATTGTATTGGCTCGGTTCGGACAGCTTTTTGTAAAATTTGTATTCGTTGATGAGATAAAAAGCAAATTCCGATATTCCTAACGTAAAATTCGTCGTTATGTTTTATTGCGAGATTCGCAGCTTTTTCAGTTAAAAGTACGTAAGAATAATGCGAAAAACTCGTATTTCTATAAGCCTGGTCAAGTGCAATTCGCCACTTTTCAAGTTTTGCTTCAATTGCAATTACATCATTTGACGATGTGAGAAGAATAATGTCAGTTCTACCACGCCTGAAATCGAATTCGGTGGAAATTGCATTTGGACCAAATTCGGCAAAAGGAGAAGTAGGTAAACATCGAACAAAATCATCTACTAAATTTTGTTCAAGCATGTAAGTCATTATTCCTCCAATTATTAATTATTTTATACTAATATTTTATTAGTATATGTTTTTCTTTGAATTATCTTTTTAGTAAGTATAAAAGAATAATATTTTCATAAAAAACCTAAGATTACGCAACCATTTTTCTGAAAATTCGAGCCAGAAATACCCATCTGCTGCAGGTGGAATTGACACCGCTGCCAGGAAACACTTCCCAAGACTGCTCTACAAGCTGCTCCCAGACCTTCATGATCATCGCTGATCACTAGTCTCACACCATGCATCCCGCGCACCTGTCCTGATTCCCGTACCTTCTCGCAGACTGCATCGACATATAAATACCTGATCTCTTCCAATCGTGAAGGTATAATCATTTTGGTGTCGTTACCTAATTAGGATACCTCTGACTCACCACTTTTGTTAAGGTTTATGAAATTACAGAAAATTTGAAACACTAACTTGATGGAAGAGTTCGTGTTTTTCTTTGAGGAAATGTTTTATTGAATTGCCCTGATTTCTTGGTTTTATTGATACAACAATACTATTTTTTCGGTGAAGTTATGGAATTGAGATCCAATCAGTGAAATCGTATGCTTGCCATCCTGACCCCATATAACCAGATATATCTGCTTTCCACTGTCTCCCTGGAGAGTACGAAAGACTCATTGTTGTAGAACAAGAACTGGCTCCATAACAAGTTTTGGATATTGAATCATATCTATCGGTCCAATCGCGAAGTCCTACAACAACACGTAGAGTAGGGTGACTAGAGGCACAGGAAATTTCTCCTGTAGCATTCACATAAGATCCCGAACGTACTGGGTTGTTAACCCAAACACCACAGTCAAGTGGTTCTTTTGTATCGTTCTCTACACTGTCTTTTGAATAAATACTGTGAGGATTTGCTAAAAGAAGCAAACAAACGAGTGAGAGAATTAATAAAGTCTTTTAAGTTCTCCTTTGTGTTTATTATTTTTATATCCAAAAACGATGAACCAGTAATAGAATGTGTAATTACAGCCAAGAAATTTCCTTCTTACATACCGATCCATATAGTTGTCTCTGCTGGGAAAAAACGATTTGGAATTGGTCTGATTTAAGTTTTATTCGACAGGGACAGTGAAAACCATACTGTAATTTGCGATGAGGGGAATTGATGGCGCCGGAGTAAAATTCCTTACCTCATAACGCGGACCACAGGGTCCGAGTGTGATATTCAGATGTATATTCAGTTCTTCCAGTGTGCCCGCGTCTATCCCATATTGGTAGGTGATGGTTAATGGACCACCTGGTGTGGATGGAAATTCACTCTCTCGATAAGAATTGGTTATATGCAGGTCTTCTCCGGTAGTGAAATACGGATCACAGACCATATTAGGGATATCCATCGCATTTTCGATCAATTCAAAGCCAGTTATGCGGATCGTGAATGTTAGCAATTCCGATGTGGCATTGGATGATACCAGTTCTACAACAGGAGGTTGATCGGTGGAGGCAAAGACAGTGGCTTGAGCTACTTGCTGCGCGGCAGGTAGATCAGCAGTATTGCTTTCGCAGCTGCTACAGAATAGCATCAACCCCAACGCGCAGAGTCGTAACCAATTTTTCGAACATAAGAGTGACTTGGATATTTTATTTTTCATTTTTCTCCTTTACTTCACTACTAATTTGAACATACCAGAATAGAGGTATAGCTTTAAAAGCTTTGACTTTTCTTGCTATTTGTAATTTTCATAAATAATAAAAAAACAGTTAAATACCCCCAATTAATAATAGTATATCAAAAGAATTTTATTTTTACAAATCTGGGTTTAGTCCTGCAAAAAAGGGATTCTCATCAAAGTATAAAAATGAACCATAAGGTAATTAATGTTTTTGAGAAAAAACGTAACTCAACACTATTGCCTAGGATGGAAATATCGATAGGCAAACCCAAAGAAAGGTTATTAGTAGGATGGGGATCAACAAGTTTTTAGAAGTTGGTGAAAACAGCATTGGAGCATCAGGTTGACGATAATCCTACGGATTGCCGGTAGCGAAGGAAAACACTAATTTGTAAATACTCAAACGAAAAATAGCTGCCATGGAGCACCCCGTTCCTCAATAACCGAGGCGTGTTGATTTGAATCTACGACCTCTTGCACCTAATTCATCCATTTTGATATCCTAGGTGTAGTTTCGATTCTGTCCAAATTGTACACAAATCAGAGAAAAAATTGCCTATTGAGTCTACCTTATTTGTACACCAGTATCACACGAAAATAGGAAAAACGATTCTGATGACGAACCAATGGGTCCTAAGTAAATACCTGATGTTACAATTTTGCCATAGAAAACCTAAAGGAGGAGGAACCTTTGAATCCCATTATTGAAAATTTGCTTGATCGGAAATCGGTGCGTGCTTATGAAGAAAAACCTATTCCGGAGGACATCAAGCGAGAGATCCTGCTGGCAGCCGTAGCTGCCCCAACTGCGGGCAACCAGCAGCTGTATACCATCCTGGATATCACCGATCAGAACATTAAAGACCGCCTGGCAATCACCTGTGATAACCAGCCTTTTATTGCGCAAGCGCCCATGGTACTGATTTTCTGTGCCGACATCCAAAAGTGGTTTGATGCATTTCATGACAGCGGCTGCCAGCCGCGTGTGCCTGGAGCAGGTGATCTCCTGCTGGCGGTGGAGGATGCCGTTATCGCTGCGCAGAACGCTGTTACTGCTGCGTGGAGTTTTGGGATTGGCTCCTGTTACATCGGAGATATTATGGAACAGTGTGAAGAACACCGAGAAATGTTAAACTTGCCCAAGTATGTATTTCCAGCTGCCATGCTGGTATTTGGCTATCCTACTGAACAACAGAAGCATAGACAAAAACCTCCCCGCTGTGATCTGCACAACATTGTTCAGGAAAACAACTATCAACGCATGGATGGACCTGAGCTTAGGAAAATGTTTGGAACGAAAATAGGAGATCAGACCTATGAAACCTGGTTCCAGGCGTTTTGTACCCGCAAGTACAATTCAGATTTTGCGAAAGAGATGAACCGTTCGGTTGATGTATACCTGCAGGATTTCCAATCATACTAATATCTTTTATGCAGAACGAACGTTTGTTGGAGTAAAGGAACGGTGAATATCGCGGAGAGAAATAAGCGCAGCGCAGTCTCTTTTAGGAAACACCTGACAAATTTTAAAAATATTCTTTTATATTACGAAAAATAAAAAAACCTCACAGGTGTGAGATTTTTGTGGTCGGGGCGAGAGGATTTGAACCTCCGACCTCTTGCACCCCATGCAAGCGCGCTACACCGGACTGCGCCACGCCCCGAACGAGAGAGATTATAACATTATCTTCCCAGAACACAAAGGAATTTTCATAAAAAAGTTCTATTCCACGCGCGCCCAGCCAAAGTAGGTGGGAACGTGCAGCACGCGCGTGCCTTCTGCGCGCGCACCTTCATCCAGTTGGCGGTAGCGCTCGACCTGCTGCGCGCTGAGATGCCCCTGATCTACTAGCTGACCCAGATCGTAGGCGATCACCTGCCATTCCAATGCAGCTTCGCGTGCGTTGTGCTGATGGGTGACGGGTTTGAGCATGCTGACGTGGATATCCTGCAGATGAAGCTGCTCAAAGAGCGTATTGAGCTGCCCGCCGATATCGAGATGAGCGCCCATCGAAAGCAACGCCATGTTCTGCAATTCTCCCAGCTTGCGCAGGGCGGGCGGCTCATCCTCACGCCGTGCGTAATCCGGCTCCGCCAGCACTACCAGGTAGCCACCGGAAGCGGTGACGCGCTTCATCTCCGCCAGGATCGCCAGCGGGTCGTCTGCCCATAATAGCAAATAATGGCAAAGGCTGATGGTGAAACGGTTGTTGCGGAAAGGCAATCGCAAGCCATCCGCGCATACCAGGCGGCGGTGGGGATCATGGCTGCGCGCGAATTGCAGACCGGGCAGGGAAATATCCGCCCCGTACAAACGATGGTAGCCATCGTGGTAGATGCGGCTGAGCACTGCCCCGGTGCCGCAACCTACTTCCAGAATGGGGGCTTTGGGATTGACGCGCAGGGTTTGCAGAATATAGCGGCGGACTTGCGTGGTCCACCCGGCTTGCTGGGTGAAGCGTTTGTGCCAGAAGCGCGGATTGAAGTCCACCGCAGGCTCCTACCTTTTCTTCCAGATGGAGGACCAGTCGTCCTTCAGGAGGTTGCCGAGCACGCGGTTGATGCCCTGGGCGGGCAGCACATCGCCATCCGGCTCCACATACAACCAGGCATTGCCGGCTCCTTTCGCAAGACGCTCGCCGCCCTGCTGCAGCTCCAGCGCAATGGGATTGCACTGCGAGTAGGGCACGGGCAGGTCCCACACCAGCGAGAGCCCCAATTCCACGGCGCGGTTCTGCAGGTTGTTGAGCGCTTCCTGCAGTTCCGCATCCACCGCGCTGAGCGAGAGGGAGCGTACATCGGCGTCTGCCATCTTTTGCAGGGTGTGAAATGCCTCGGGCTGGTTCTGTTTGGTGAGGGTGAAATGCACGGTAACGGCGATATCTTGTGGCATCAGGTTACCCAGCGCTTTCCAGAAACGTTTTTCAGAATTATCTGCCAGCAGCATGATGTGATCCAGCCCGGCATTGAGGATGGGCTGCATATACTTCTTTTCCGCGAAATGCAGCCCGTCAGTTAACAATCCGCTCACGATACCGAGCTGTTCGGTTTTTGCGATCAGGGCGGGGAGATCCTCGCGCAGGGGGGGGTCACCGCCGGTGAAGACCACATGCGGAATACCGACCGCCTGCGCTTTTTCCAGGATGGTGCACCATTCCGTTTCGTTCAGCTCACGGGTGACACGTTCGGTGGGCGCGGCAGCCTGCGCGGCTTTCTCCGAAACGCGATAGGTCAGGGCGCAGTCCAGACGGTAGGGCGCGCTGAGCTTTTTGGAATAGGGTTCCACGCGCTCCATATCGAGGTAAGTGACGGGGTCCAGGTCGGGGGTATTGATAAGCGTTTCCAGACGCGCGATGAAATCCTCGATATCCTTGCGCGCATCCTCCACGCTGATATCGTACCTCTCCGAGATGTGCTGTGCGGTCTGGTCAATGGGTGTCCCCTGGATGAGATGGTAGGCAAACTCCGCAGCGGTGCGGTTGAGATGCAGCACCGTGCTGGCGTTGAGAATGAGAATACCCTCCCCATTGGGCTCCACGCGCAGATTCAGTCGAAAAGGCACCTGGCTGTCTTTGGTGCCCTGGTACTGGTAGGCGCCCACCGGAACCGGCTTGACGGGACTTAAGAAATTATCGAATGCATCTTGTATTTTTTTGAACATGGACCCTCCCAATACGTCCTACATTTGTACGGCATAGTGCGGATCAACCGCACCTTTTTGAGCGATCGCCAGCGGGCAGCCCCCGCCACAAGTTTCGAGCAAAGCACAAGAGCGGCAATCATCCGGTAAATAGCTTCTTTCACGAATGGCAACTGCCAGGTCGTGTTCCCATATCGCCTGCCAATCTTCTTCCAATAAATTACCTAGCGGGCTGTAATAGGATTGGCACGGCAGCACGTCCCCATTGGGCTCCACGCACATGTTATAGAGCGCGGCGGTACAGCCTTTGACACCCAATCCCATCTGGATGGGGTCGAAATGGCAGTACTGGGTGGGGGTGTACCAGATCAACTGCTGATCGTTCTGAGCAGTAGTTTCTTGAGCAAGCGATAAGAGAGCAGGTAGTTCGCTCTCGTGCAATTCTTCCTCGAAATGCTGCCCGCGCCCGGAATGGATGAGCCCATTCAGCCCGACCGTGGGAACCCCCAGTTCTGCCAAAAAAGCAAGCGTTTCGTGTAGAAAAGCACTGTTGCTGCGGATGAGGGTGGTATTGGTCATCACGAACAAGCGTGTTTCCAATACGTTGCGGATGCCCTGCACGGTCTCCTGCCAGGCGCCCGGATGAGCGACCATGCGGTCGTGAATGACGCTATCATGCGATTCGAGCGTGATCTGCACATGATCCAGACCGGCTTGCAGCAACTGCTGCACATAATTTTCATTCTTCAGGTTGCGACCGTTGGTATTTAAACCGGTGATCAGCCCCAAGTGCTCGGCATGCTGGATAAGCTGCGGCAGAAAAGGCACCAGAGTTGGTTCGCCGCCGGTGAAGACCACATGCGGAATGCCGGCATCCCACACTTTTTGCAGCACCTGCTTCCACTGCTCCAACGTGAGTGGGGCAAGCAAGCGCTGTTTGACGTTGTAGCAATGCGCGCAATCATTGTTGCAAGCGTAGGTCAGTGCCAGATCCATGCGGTAGGGCGCGGAAGGCTGTTTGGAAAAAGGCGCGTTGATCTCCACGTTCAGATCGCAAATCGGGCAGGCATCCGAAGTGGGGGATACGATCTGCTCGAGTTGCTGTTTGAAATCTGCGTAATCGCGCGCGGCATCGCTCTTATTGACTTGAAACGTGCGACCAAGCGCATACAGAATATACCTCTCATCCCGTTCATCCAGATAGGCTTTTGCCATGAGCGCCGCACTGGGATTGAAATGAAAAACGCGGTTGGCATTGATCAGCAGGGTGGCATAGCCATCCGGGTCAATGCGTAGGTGAATGCGCTTTTTATTCTCTCCAGCTGTGCGCAGGTAATGGTAGATGCCCGGTTCTGCGAAAGAAGAGGTGCTCTTTTTGTTGAATATCATGGACGCACATCATTCCTAATTATCGTCCACCACCCGCACAGGCGCAGGCGCAGCCGGCGCACGCACAGGCACAAGCACAACCGCCACCGGATGGTCGCCCACCACCACTGGTGGAGTGGAACGATCTGCCAGAAGAGGTAGATTGCGGGATGGGGTTGGTTTTATTGGTGATCTTGTCGGTGAAACTGGTTAGGTTACCGACCACACCGGCAGAGAATGCCTGCACCGTACCCACCACGGATGCAGCTGCGGTTGAACCTGCCAGGTTAGGAATGCGAACAGTGCTGGTGGTACGGCTGCTGCCACCGGATGCTTTGCCTGTTGAAACAGACTTCCCTGCAGATGCGGTGCTGACAACCGGACGAGCAATGGTCGGGTCAGCCCGCCACCACCACCAAGGCATGAACACCGGACCGCTGCCGAAAACCGTGTTGGTGCGTTGTTCGTAATCCTTGTCGAGCATGGTCCAATCCATCTGTTCCTGGTAGCGTTCGCCACGCACCTCGGGGGTATCCGCAGCTTCTACCTGTTCCCAGGCTTTCTGCATGATATCTTTGTAATAGTCAATGGTTTCTTTACGGCTGAAACCTTTCATCTTCTCAGAAACACCTTTTACCAGGCTGACCATCATATCCTGCAACGCACGGGTGCGAGCACGCGCATCCTTGAGGCGGAATGCTTCCAGAAATTCTTTTTCATACTGGCGCAGGTCTTCTGGCAAGGTCTCTTCAACCTTGACCTCCAAAGGATCGCGCGAGATGATCTGGGCGGCTTCTTTCTGCATGGTAGAGAACAGGATCATGGTGAGGATCTTATCCATGGGCTGTTCCATGAGAATGCCTACCTCAACCGGGGTAAGCCCACGTTTGATGCCCAGCCCTTCCACTGAGATCTTGGGGGGCAGGTATTTTAACTTCCGCTTCTTGGAGGATTTTACGGTAACAACCACAATGAGCACAAACAAACCAATAAACCCACCAAAACAGAGGATCGGAACAAGCGCTCCCCAATCAAAGGTGACTACTGCATCCTCGGATACCGTGGAAGCAGGCACGTAGCGAGCGGGCAAAGTGGCGCCGAAAGTGTACTGTGTATATGGGTTGGCATCCGTTGTGTACCACTGGTATACGATGCGGTTCTCATCGTCAAATCCGGCCAGAGGAGCAGTCTCCCCGGGCCATTTCTTGGGTTCTATGTAGCGTGGTTCCTGGTCGCTCAGATCGGGCGGCATGTGCAGGGTGATAGTCATCTCGGTCGCACCGGTGGAGTAAGTTTTATCGAACCACGTGGGTGAAAAATTGAAACTGGCGTATTGTTCCTCTTCCTCGGCTGACGCTACGAAGAGCATATCGCGCACCACCCCTACACGTACATAGAGGGTGCCGCTCTGCCCAGCCGGGATGGAATTGGCACCCAAGCCGAGTGCGAAACCATATTTGACATAGGGTGAAGATTCGATATCCGTGATGGGCTGCCCATCGATGGTGGCGGTAATGCTGTTCATCTCGTAGGTATCATTGGGCATGCCGATATCCACATAATCGATGACATGCGCCCCGGGTTCATTTTGGAAGGTCATTAAATATTCAATGGTGGCGGTACCATCCTCGTTGATATACACATCTGCGGTTAGCGATGGCACCTGGAAATAATAATCCTGCGCATAGACGGGGGATACTGCAACCAATAATGCAACTAAGACAAGCGCGAAAAAGCCACGCTTCATGTTTTTCATTCAAACGATCCTTTCTAGAATACCTACCACTTGGGTTCTTCTGTCAGTTGGTATGAGGTTCCACAGCTGGGACAGGTTACCATGGGAGCGCCATTGACCATCTTGATGTCTTTTTCGGATAAGGGTGAACCACACGATGTACATTTGATGGTATCCATGGAGACGCCACCGGGTAGATCGATGTTGAGGGTCACGTTGGTAGTCTCTTCAGTGGGTTTTTTCATACGGGTGGCGAAAAAGATCAGCAAGAAAGCGATGACGAAAAACACAGCTGCATACGTCACAAGCCCCATATCACCGTTGGCGGAGATGGAAAGAAGAAAGATGACACCAAAAAAAATGAGAACTGCAGCGATCACAAATAGAATTATTTTGCCTGCTTTCATGGTTCCTCCATTTAACATTAACGACATTTATCGTCATTTATTATATACGGAAAAGAATTTAAAAAGTTTTACCTGACCACCACAGGCTTTCATTGCTATAATACGCATCATGGAAGACGAACAATTAAAAGATGAACTTAAAAAGCTCAAACAAGAATTAAGTTATCACAATTACCGCTACCATGTGCTAGATGATCCGTTGATCAGTGACGCACAGTTTGACCACATGCTGAAGCGCTTGAAAGAGATCGAACAGGCGCACCCGGAGTGGGTCACGGCGGATTCGCCCTCACAGCGCGCGGGCGCTGCTCCTGCCGAACGCTTTGAAAAGACCATCCATCCCAATTCCATTCTCAGTTTGGCAAACGCCTTTTCCAACCAGGATATCTTGGATTGGTACGAGCGCATTGCCAAGTTGGATGAACGCGTGCGCAGCAGCACTTTTGTGGTGGAACCCAAGATCGATGGATTGACGGTGGTGCTGCATTACGAAGATGGCATGTATGTACGTGGCGCAACGCGCGGGGATGGCGAAGTGGGCGAGGATATCACCGATAACATTCGCACCATCCGGGCATTGCCTTTGCGGATCCCGGTTGAGAGTGGTGGACCAAGCGCGCCACAGCGACTGGTGGTGCGTGGTGAGGCGTTCATCAACCTGGCGGATTTCGAAACCTTGAACCGAGAATTGGAAGAGCAAGGGCTGAAAACCTATCAGAACCCGCGCAATACCGCTGCCGGTTCCCTGCGCCAGCTGGATTCAAGTTTGACCGCAACGCGCCCGCTGACCCTGCTGACCTATGCGGTGGTTGCTAGCGATGGTGCCGTGCCCACCACCCAATGGGAACTGCTGGCATATTTACGCGCTTTGGGTTTTCCTGTCGCGCGCCATATCAACTTTTGTAAAGACATTAACGAAGTTCTGCAGGTGTGCGATAGCTGGCAGAATCAACGCGACCGTATGCCTTACGAGATCGATGGACTGGTAATCAAGCTCAACGATCTGAATTTGCAAGCTGCATTGGGGTTTGTAGGGAAGGACCCGCGTGGGGCGATCGCGCTAAAATTCCCGGCAAAGGAAGCCAGCACCACCATCCAGGATATCAGAGTTAATGTCGGTCGCACGGGTGTGCTGACACCCTACGCGGTACTTGATCCGGTTGAGATCGGCGGGGTGATCGTCAAACAAGCCACCCTGCATAATTTTGACTATATCAAGGAGAAAGATATTCGTATTGGGGATGTGGTGCGCATCAAACGCGCCGGGGATGTGATTCCGTATGTGATTGGACCCATCCCAGAACTACGCGGTGCGAACGTGCGTGTGTTCGCCCCACCTGAGACTTGTCCGAGCTGTGGTGAACCGACCGAGCATATTGGGGGGGAGGTGGCATGGTACTGCGTTAATGCTGCCTGTCCGGAGCAGCTTATCCGCAACATCGAGCACTTTGTTTCCAAGGGTGCCATGAATATCGTGGGGTTGGGCATCCGCATTGTGGAAGAACTGGTGCAGCACGGCTTGGTGAAGGATGTGGCTGACCTGTACACACTCACGGAAGAGGACCTGCTGCAATTGGAAGGATTCGCTGAGAAAAAAGCGCGCAATCTGCTGGATGCTATCCAAACATCCAAAGGACAGAGTCTGGCGCGCGTCATCACTGCTTTGGGGATACGCGGGGTGGGCGAGATCGCTGCCATTGTATTAGCGACTCGTTTTCATGATCTGGATGCGTTGACAAGGGCGAGTTATGAATCCATCTCAGCGATAGAAGGTTTTGGACCCAACATCAGCCAGGCGATCCTGGATTGGTTTGCCAACCCGCGCAACCAGCAACTGCTGGTAAAACTGAAAACAGTGGGCATCTGGCCGATCGAAGAGGAAAAGGAGAAGGGAAACCTGCCTCTGGATGGCTTGACATTTGTGATCACCGGCACATTACCCACTTTTAGTCGAGATGAAGCGACTGCCTACATTCGAGAGCAGGGCGGTAAAGTGAGCGGATCGGTCAGCAGCCAGACTAGCTATGTGGTTTGTGGCTCGGAACCCGGCTCGAAGGTGGAGAAAGCACGCGCGTTGAACGTCCCTATCATTTCCGAAGAAGAATTAAAAGAGCTGGTAGAGCGTAATGGCTGAAGCGACCATCATCTTGAAAGAAGGGCGCGACAAACCCATCCGGCAGGGACACCCATGGGTCTATTCAGGTGCGATTGATAAAGTGGAAGGAGCTCCGCAATCCGGCGAAACGGTGGTGGTGCGGGATGCACATGGGAGCTTCATCGGCAGGGCAGCCTACAGCCCGGTATCCAAGATTCGTGCGCGTATGTGGAACTGGGATGAAAAAGAGAAGATTGACGATTCGTTTTTTCGAAACGAATTGCGCATAGCCATTTCCTTGCGCAAAAAAACAGCATCCAATGCATATCGCCTGGTAAATGCAGAATCAGATCATCTGCCCGGTTTAGTGGTAGATCGCTATGCTGATACCCTGGTACTGCAAAGCCTTACAACGGGGGTAGAATACTGGAAAGAAACTATTACATCCTGTTTAACGGAACTAACCGGCATTTCCAATGTGTATGAACGTTCGGATGTAGAAGTGCGCAGCCTGGAGGGTTTACCGGAACAGAGCGGTCTGCTGGCAGGTACAGAACCTGCATCTACCATAGAGATCATGGAAAACGGGCTGCGTTTTCAGGTGGATATTCGCAGTGGACAAAAGACGGGCTTCTATCTGGACCAGCGCGAAAATCGCGCCAAGATACTGCCTTATGTCAAGGACAAGCGTGTCTTGAATTGCTTTTGTTTCAGCGGCGCTTTCAGTGTATATGCCATGCAGGGCAGCGCCAGCCAGGTCGTTTCAGTGGATTCCTCAGCGGATGCGATCGAATTGGCGAAAATCAATGCTGCGCTTAACTTTCCTAACTATGAACAGCAGGAATGGATGGTGGCGGACGTGTTCACTTATCTCAGGCAGCTACGCGACCAGCGTGCGACGTTTGATGTCATTATCTTAGATCCACCCAAATTTGCGCCCACGCGCAGCCTGGCAGAGAAGGCAGCCCGCGGGTATAAGGATATCAATCTGCTGGCGATGAAATTGCTTGTGGCAGGCGGTACCCTGGTCACTTTTTCCTGTTCGGGTGGCATCAGCGCGGAGTTCTTCCAGAAGATACTGAGCGGAGCTGCCAGCGACGCTGGCAGGCGGGTGATCATAGAAGAGCGATTATTCCAAAGCAGCGACCACACCGTCAGTCTGCACTTCCCGGAAGGGGAATATCTGAAAGGGTTTATTTGCAGAGTGTTCTGAAAAATAAACTCGCAGCAGTATCAATCTGTGCTATCTTTCAACCGATAAAATCTTTCCTTATCCTGGTACATCAATTGATCAAGATGTTTTAAAAGCTGATCGGCATTCATGTTAGAGCGATAATCGTAGAGATAAGAACCAGAACTAAAACTTAGGGTATATGGTTTTTGATTCTCGTGATTGAAATCTTCAAAACAATCTTTGATCCGTTGCACTGATTTTTCCAGCATTTGTGGTGTACCAATGTCCATGACGATCAAAAATTCGTCCCCGCCATATCGTGCCAGAAAATCACTTTGACGCAAACATTGTCTAAGCACTTTCACCGCATTCTGCAAGGCTTCATCGCCAACAGCATGCCCGAATTTGTCATTAATCTCTTTGAATCTATTCAAGTCAAGCAGAATTATAGAAAAAGGTTCTTGCTTTCTACCGGAATTGATTTTGGTTTTAATATAATGATCCAGCTGCTTGCGATTGTTCACCTCGGTAAGAAAATCGGTTGAAGATTCCCGATCTTGAATGGTCAGGTAAACAATCAGAAGGGATAGCATCATCCCGGACCAGGTATAGGTAACTCCATAAAATAGAACCTGCAGCGTTGTCCCAACTGAGATGGGGATGATAAAGAGCAACAGCGAGTTGAAATGTTTTTTAGGGATATTATTTTTGTTTTTAAAAATAGCAGGAAAAGGATAAAGCAAAAGAACGACACATAACAGCAGGTGAACCCAGTATAGATCTCCCCGGTGATAGATGTTCAGCTCATCAATCCGGAAAAAATAGCCAGTGAAAAGGCTCACAATGGATAGGAGTGCGTTAATCATCAACGGAATAGATAGATATTTCTTTAGGGTTGTAATACGGTTTTCGTCATGGAATACCAGAAAATTGGCATACAAAATCCACAGCGCCAGCCCCACTGGTTCGATGACAAACAACAATAAATTTACAATGCAATTTATCACCCTATAGTGATAACCTGGTAAACCATTAAATGTCCAGGTGAGAAGATCAATGATGATGAGACCCATATTCAACAAGACCAGGGTCATGAATAGGTTGTAAAGCGTAAATTTTCGTTCCAGACGATTGTGAGCATCCAGGTACATGATGAGAAGAACGATCAATGACAAGATGCTGGAATCAAATGTTTTTAAAGTAACCATTTTTATCTGATATCAAATTCTTTATACAAGGAAAACCTAGTACTAATAATATTCTACATTTAAATACACAAAAGTAGCTTGAAAAGAATGTAACAATTTTATTTCAATATTTCGCGCACTGTGGCATCAGCTAAAATTTGCATGGTATCAAAAACCGGAAGGGAAGGATGGCTTAAATCAAGCAGTTGCAAGTCAGTACAAGCGAGAAGGATGCAATCAACATCCGAAAAAGAATGCATAATCGAAAGCAGAGTCTCCCGATCTTTGTGTTCATTTTTACCATTAACCAGATTTAGAACGATCTCATTCAACAAGATCTGCTGTGCAGCATCTGGGGTGCGACAAAGAATGTCATATACTGACAGACCATTTTCGTATAAATGATGGTGTGCGGTCATGGCTGTGGAAAGAATTCCCACCTGTTGAATAGAGCGCTGGTTGAGATATTGAGCTGTCTCATGAATGATGGAAAGAACGGGGATATGTACACTTGCACGCAGGGTATCAATATGGATATGGAGTGAATTGCAAGGCATAACGATGAAATCAGCTCCAGCTTTCTCCAACCTGTGCGTTTCAGCGGTCAGATAGGGAATATATCTTTCTACTCCTTCATTTTTCAAGATGGCGGTGCTTTCAATTTGAAATGGTAACGGAACACTGGAAATCAAAATATGTGGCTTGACCAGAGGATTCTCTTTCTGGCAAGCGAAAAAGACCTGCTCATAGAATTTCGCCGTTGTTTCGGGTCCGAATCCTCCAACGATACCGACTGTCTTCATAAAATATTTTCTCGATTAAATACCTTGTCATGATATATGAAACGAATTTGAGCCAATTTTATTACAACCTCTGGTTAAAAATGGATTATTGGATGTAAGTAAGAATATACTATACTTCATAACGATCAAGATTTTCCCCCTTGCTCGCTGCACAGGCTGGGTTAAAAGGCAATGACCACAGCAGAGGTGGCGGCTAACCCCACCAATGTGCCTGTGTTTAGCTCTTTGAGGCTGTGTTGCTTCATTGTGAGTCGCGCCCAATAAACTGGCAGGAGCAGCAGAAGCAAATACCACAGATGCCTACCAAAAAAATAAATCGCTAACACATAAGGACCGGCAATGCCGCAGGCATGACCACTTGCTTTCAACCCCACTACGCTGTTGGTCAGTGCCAGCACTCCACCGGAAACCAAATAGGCTAGAAAAATTAGCTTGACCCCCGACGGTGCGTTGAAAAGAAAACAGCTCAACGTCCCCAGAATATATCCGGCGACCGACATGATAAAAGCCAGCCGTCTTTCTCCTCGCCTTCCCTGCCGACGGATGGAAGGTATCAGATATTGCAGTCCATAGGCGGAAATAGGCATCAGGGTGAGGAAAAACAAACATGCTACATACCAGTTGACCCCTTCAAAAACCGATCTCATCCGAATATAAATCGCCGTCAACAAGTAAAAAGAGACAAAAGGCGCTAAAGTGATAGTGCTGATGATTTTTGCTGCGCGTTTTTTCATTTCATTCACCATCTTTTTTGTTTTCTACAGTGCTGTGAATGCTTTTATAAAGTTCTGTTAAGTTAAGCATCCTTGTACAAGTGCAACGTTGTTCCCTTGGTGCGGTCATTGCTGCACTGCCATACTAACCGCAGTGGAGATGGCGGGAATCGAACCCGCGTCCGAAAGAATAGAGCCTCGAACATCTACGAGCGTAGGTGATTGTTTATCTTGCTGCAGGGTGGTAAATCACCCAACCAAACCTGCAGCCAGCCACTGGAGCCCGAAAGCTCGCTTACGCTTGGAGCGCGGCTATCCAAACGGCACTCCGGTCTTGTGACGCCTGCTCCATCTCTGACCGGAGAACAGGATGGGCAGACGTGGTCTGTTTAGAGACCATGAACCCTATTCAACTGCTAGGCAGCTAAAGGAAGGGTTGCATAATTTGTGCGTTTGGCACTTGTTTGGTGTACTGATTTCATGAGGTCGGTACCTCTCAGCTCGCAGTCCGGGTTCAGCCTCCTCCGTCGAAGCCTATCATCCCCGAATATACGGCTTTATTATAATAGGTAATTATTAACAGAATATCGCAATTTGGACGAATTATTGTGAAAATTGGCATAAAACATGCAATAATAAAGTTATGATAATCGGAATAGATCTCTCAGAAAAAAACAACGTCTCGTCCTGGTCTGATATAGCAAAGAACCATGTTCGTTTTGCGTATCTGAAATGCACAGATGGTGTATCCGTCAAGGTGGATTCCTATTCAGAGAACCACCACAACGCAAAAAAATATGGTATCTTGACAGGAGCTTATCACTGGCTCAATCCAGCACAGGATGCAGATGCCCAGGTGCAGCATTTCCTTCAATCTGCCGCGGTTGCAGATGATGACCTGCCACCTGTGATCTGTCTGGAGCTGTACACCACCTCCAGTGCAGTTCTGGAAGCAAAACTTCGCACTATGCTGGAATCACTTGAACAGGGTTGCGGGAAACGCCCCATCATCTATACATCGCGTACCTATTGGCGTAAATATCTCGCGACCACCACCTGGCCAAGTGAATACCCGTTATGGATCGATGAGCCCAGTGCGGATTGGCCTGCGCAACTGTATCCCTGGATTGGATGGGTGTTGTGGCAATTCTCTTACCAATCCAAGATCCCTGGCGTTAGCGGCATGGTGGGGAGCAACTGGTTTAATGGCAACGTGACCGAATTGAAATATCTTGCCAAAGAAGGGTCTCTAAAGAGGTGAGATATGATACCTGGAATTGACGTTTCTCACTGGCAAAGTGATATTGATTGGAAAAAAGTCGCGGAAGCGGGCGTAAAATTCGCTTTCATCAAAGCCTCGGAGTTCCCTGATAAAAAGATCAAGATGTATGAAGACGAAAGGTTCAAAGCCAACCGGCAGGGAGCGATTGATAACGGCATCTTGTGGGGTGCTTATCATTTCTTTCGAACCCATATCGATCCCGTCCATCAGGCAGAATCATTTTGTAATGTGGTTGGTGAAGTATCCAGCTTACCGCTGGTACTTGATCTGGAAGTAGCTGGCTGCAAAGGTACCAAATTGGTGCGTAAAGTAAAGAGTTTTATTGATACAGCCTACAACATTTCAGGGCGTAAACCAATCATTTACACCAGCGGTGGTTTTTGGCGACCTTTTATGACTTATGAGAATATTTCAGATGTGGATTGGGCAGCCGAATTTCCTTTATGGATAGCACGCTACACAAGCCAATGGCCAGGAACCATCTACCCTTGGGGTGGATGGGACTTCTGGCAATACAGTGACCATGGACGTTTACCGGGTATCAAAACCAATGTGGATTTAAACTGGTTCATGGGATCAATGGATGATCTGCGTGTGCGGTTTCTACCAGAAGGCAATCTGCCTCCCGAAGAATCAGAAGAAGAGCCGGAAATGATTGAAATTGGGGGTCCACCTGAAAAACCTACCGAAAATGGGGAAGAAATAGAAGAAAACGAGACTTCTCCTGCAGAAAATCCGAATGGAGAAGAACCCGCTACTGTACCGGGGACCAATGAACCGGAAGAGGAAGAGACACCCCCTCCTCAAACAAGTGTTCCCAATACAAACAAGAACATTCCCTGCTTGCAATCACTCTTTGAGATGATCTTCAGCAAAAAGAATGCCAAAAAAGCAGATCCAGAGCAATCCAGAGAATGGATCGAAGAAGTGGTGTATCAGAATCAGGATAAGAAAAAGCGCTAGGAATAGCTATCCAGCGGAGACCAACCGCTGGTTTTCATTCGCAGCCGGAAAAGATACTGGCTGGAAGTGATATACAGGGTTTTGCGATCCTCGTCACCCCAGGCGAGGTTCGCTGTTTTCTGGGCGAAGTGAATTTTTCCGAGTAAAGTATGGTCCTCACGGAAAACCCAGATACCTTCAGGACCGGTGACGAAGAAATTCCCATCACGGTCGAGCTTCAAACCATCCGGGCGAGCGTCGCCTGCACCCCATAATTCCATGATTACCTGACCACCGCTCACGTTTCCTTTTTCTGTAATCGTAAACTGGCGAACGTGCTGTTTAACCGTATCGATGGCATACAGCGTTGATTGGTCATAAGAAAGTGCTACCCCATTGGGGCGCTCCAGATCAGATCTTTCCAGGTGGGGTTCTGACCAGCCCTGCCGGTAACTGAACAGCCCTTGAAAAGATAGTTCCTGTATTGCTGGTCCACCATTACCGGCGCGCAGCCCATAAATGGGATCTGTGAAATACAGAACTCCATTTTTTGACAGCACCAAATCATTGGGAGAGTTGAGTTTTTTCCCCTGGTAGTGATCTGCCAGGATCTGTTTTTGTCCATTTTTGTAAGTGGTGATGGCACGCGTGTGATGTTCACAGACAATTAAATTACCGGCATGATCAAGGGTCAATCCATTGCTAAATCCGCTGGGATGGTAGACGACTTCCACCCCTTTCGCCGAACTGTAGCGATATAAGGTATCTGCCGGGATATCAGAAAAATACAGGCAATTCTCTTGAGCGTGCCACACAGGACCTTCCGTAAATTGAAACCCAGCCTTGAGGAGCTCAAGGGTTGAATTAAGATCAACCAGATCTTCAAAAGCTGGATGCAGAGACTCAAAAATATTCATTGTATAGAGTATTATGTGTCACCATTTGTGTTTTTTAGGATGAGAGTATGTTTGAGATCCCATAATTTTTGAGAAAGTGACACATGGTAATTATGTGGGATGACCAACCGTTTAACACCTGGATAGAGGTCCTGCATGTCCTTCTCGCGGGTTTTACGGATTTCTTCCAGGCTTGGTAGATCGTACACGATCTTCCCATCCAGGATGATATCCTCCAGCAAGGGTTCGATTTTCGATAACTGCGAGTGATATAACGTGCGGGATTTGGTATGATCGAATGGGTGATGCAAACAGATGGCATCTGCCTGCTGGGGTTCTTCCTCATCCAGTGCGATAAGGTCTGCAATGGCTTTTTCGCGCAGATCATACAAGCGCCACACGCGTTTCTTGCCGGGATTGAGCGTTTTCACGGGTGATTCAGAGATCTTCATGGCAGGATGCCAATTTTCCCCATCTTTGACCGAAACCAGTTTATACACGCCATCTAGAGCAGGATCTCCGCTGGAGGTGATCATGCGTGTTCCGACACCGTATGCCAGGCGGTTAACCAGTGCATTGGCATCCAATCCATACCGTCCGGCTTCCTCACGAATTTGCGTGATGATCTGCCAGATGACCAGTTCATCGAGCTGGTTGGAAAGCACAATGAGCGTATCTTCAAAACCGGCTTCATTGAGCATTTTAGCAGCCTGGATGCTGAAATATGCCAAATCTCCCGAATCCAGGCGAATGCCAACCGGTTTATGCCCTGTAGCTTTTAATTCCTCAAAAACGATAATGGCATTTGGAATCCCGCTTTCCAGCGTGCTGATGGTATCTACCAGTAGAATGCAGTTATCAGGGTATTCCGCGGCATAGGCACGGAATGCATCCAATTCGGTACCACCCAGCGCCATAAAAGCCTGTATCATACTGTGAGCGTGGGTGCCGCTGGGTGGGATACCCAGGTGTTTGCTGATGCCCACGTTGGAAGTAGCATCCGCTCCGCCAATGATAGCAGCGCGCGCACCGGCGTTGGCAGCTTTCTCTTGAGCACGGCGTAGCCCGAATTCGAGTACTATCTGCCCGTGACAGCTTTCGTGGATGCGTGAAGCTTTGGTAGCGATCAGGGTTTGATAGTTGAGGTGGTTCAACAGGGATGATTCCAGCAGTTGTGCCTGGATGATGGGCCCTTCCACTACAGCCACAGGAACATTGGGGTGAGTAACACGTCCCTCAGGAATGGCTCTCAGGGTAATATTCGCGAAGGGTTGATCCCCTTCCAGCCACTGTAAAAAATCCTCTGCAAAAAGAGGATCACCATGAGCATTCCTCAAACTTCTCAGATATGCTATTTCTTCCAGACCGAAACGGGCAGATTGCATCCAATCCAGAAGCCATTCCAAACCTGCATTAATACAATAGCCTGCTTGGTGGGAGCCATAATCGGGATAGCTGCGGAAAAAATAGTCAAATTGAGCAACTGTATCACACATACCATAACGGTAATAGATCTGTGCCATGGTAAGCTGATAGAGGTCGGTGAATAAAACGCCATTTGAGAGATCTTTATCTTTTTGGTTCATTTTTTTTACCTAAAAACTAAGATAGTAGCATTATAAAACAAGAAAAGGGCTTTGGTAGAGTAAAGCCCTTTTCTAAGCGACACGGGTTATATCCCTTTTAACCCAATGTCAGATTTATTAAAATGGTGGCTGATTTCTTAAAGTCACGATGATGTATTTTTCGATGATGAAGTGACTCAGTGAAAGGCTTCTGGATGGATACTAAGAGAACCAGCCACCAGACAATATTTGTTATTAATGTTCTGCTTTAATATCTTATTCTTTCAAGTATTGTTTACGCCAGGTCTCGTCAGATAAGTCTGCATACGCCTTCCCGTACTCGATCATGCCCTTCATGTAGTCATCATCCAATAGGGCTTCCTTGGCAGGTTCATTTTCGGGATCAGGCTCTGTCTCGTTCACGATCTGGCGGAATACATCGTGGTGGTCGCGAATGAAACATGGGTTTAGTAGATTACCACGATGACCATTTCCTTTGACGTAATCAGCTTGCCATTCACGAATACGCTCAAAGAAGGATTCTTCCCAGGCATCCGCAATGGTTTTCCCATCTTTGTAAATGTCATTGATGTTTACTGGTGAGTATGGTACGAAAACGCAGGGCATGACCTTGCCATCCCAGTTGATGTAGAGATAACCACCACCACTGCTGCGACCACCAGCCAGACATCCATCCACCAGGGTGCCATGATTCCAGAAATCTGCCAGGAATAACTTCTTGCCTTTGGTAAGTTCCCAGGCTCGTTTCCACATCCATTGGCGTTGTTCGATGGTGGGCATGAGATCGAGGGTATATGAACGACCAATTGGCATGTAATGGAAAACCCAACCGTACATGGCACGCTGTTGGAAGAACAGGTAATCCATGAATTCATCAGAGAAGAGTTCTTCACAGTTGTAGGTGGTTGCCGTGAGAGAGATACCAAAGGGAACTCCATGATTGCGAAGGCGTTCCATACTCTGCATGATGCCATCGAAAGTGCCTTCGCCACGACGCTCATCTGTCTTCTCGCGCCAACCTTCTATAGAAATAGCAGGCGAGATGTTGCCCAACTTTGCCATTCTCTTAGCAGTTTCTTCATTGATCAACAGACTGTTGGTGTATGCCATGAAGAAGATGTCGCTGTGTTTTTCGACCATATCCAGCAAGTTTTTCCCTTGATCTTTGTACGCAAAAGGCTCACCACCGCTGATAACGATAAAGCGGATGCCAAAGATCTCGCGGGCTTCGGTCAGAATCTGATCAAAAACATCCCAGCTCAACTTCTCATGCGATTCGCCTGAAGAACTGGCATAGCAGCCCGTGCATTTCAAATTGCATGCCTTGGTGGGACTCACAACCAGAAAACCGGGTGGGCGGCGACCGTGAATGTTTTTAAATTTTTGCTGTATCGATATCTCTCCACCTTCAATCACGATCGATTGAACCATGATCTCAGATAGTTTTTTCAGATACGCAGGGGCAATAGGATAAGGGCTGGTTAAAATACGTTCGGCAGTGTCAATGATGGCTTGGCTCATTGCATAACGGTCCTCGCATTCACCGACGGAATAGCGCTGAATATCCAGATTGTGCTGGTACCCTTCAGCGGCATATTTTTTCACTTTATTGAATGCGAAATTACGAATTGCAGGTTTTTGTACTAATGACTGACCATGATTGCCGATGTAATTTACACCCCATTTTAAGAAAGTTTTGTTTACTGCCATAAGAATCTCCTTTCGAACTAGTATTAATAAAAATCACAGAGGAAAGATTACTTTCCCTTCAGGATAGAACCCTAACTGCCTGATGGAGAGAATACAGATACCCAGATCAAATAAACGATCTAGCAGACCTCTTAGAGCAGCCTGGTCAATGACAGGACCGGTAAGTACAGTGATACCATTCTCTTTGTATTGAATCTGAAAGGCTTGCAGCCATTCAGACCAATTCTTACCGAGATGCCCCTGAATATAGATCTGATAGTAATTGCTCTGTTCTTCCGTCACCAGTACTCTCCTGATATTTGATTACTCCAAAGATACCTTGTTGGATGTAGTAGATACAATGATAGAAGGTATTATTTTGGTATTATTGAAATTTTATAAGTGGAATAGAGTATCTTGGGAATGAGTTTGGGTGTTTGTGTGATAAATAATAGTTTTTTCATTTATTCATCAGAGCCTTTAAGTTTAAGTATATCTCTATTGTACTATTACTAAAACCAAGCAGGTTATAAACAGGAAAGGGCACCGGTAGAGTGATGCCCTTTCCCGCTTCTCGCTGGCGGTGGTACCAGAACTTTAGCTACAAGAAAATAGTACCCCCATTCATAAGAATCATGGAATTATGCTTGTGGCTCCTCCTCTTTTAGATACCGGGAACGCCAGATTGGGTCGCTTAATTCTTGATACGACTTGCCATATTCGATCATACCTTTCATATAATCCATGTCGAGCAACGCTTCACGAGCCTGTTCATTCTCTGGATCGGGTTCTGTTTCTGCAATGATTTGACGCAAGACATCATGGTGATCTCGGATAATGCATGGGCTGAGCAAATTTCCACGATGCCCATTCCCGTTCAGATAATCCATCTGCCAAGAACGGATATGTTCAAAGAAGGTTTCTTCCCATATATCGGCAAGAGTTTTTCCCTGCGCGTAGGAATCGTTAACATTGACGGGGGAGTAGGGGACAAAAACGCACGGCATGACCTTGCCATCCCAATTGATGTAAAGGTATCCGCCACCACTGCTGCGACCACCTGCAAGGCAACCATCAACGAGCGTACCGGAATTCCAGAAATCAACAAGAAATACCTTTTTCTTTTCGATCAATTCCCATGCACGTTGCCACATCCATTGGCGTTGTTGGATGGTGGGCATCAGATCAAGCGTATAAGAGCGACCGATGGGCATATAGTGGAAAATCCAGCCATATAGGGCTTGCTGTTCGTAAAACAGATAATCAATGAATTCATCCGAAAAAAGTTCTTCGCAGTTGTTGGTTGTGGCTGTTAGCGATATACCAAAAGGTACGCCGTGTTCACGCAGTCTCTCCATCGATTTTTGAATACCATCAAAGGTGCCTTTTCCTCGACGATCATCCGTTTTTTCGCGGAAACCTTCTACTGAAATTGCAGGTGAGAAATTACCTAATTCCGATAACCGCGCTGCGGTCTCATCATCAATCAAAAGGCTATTTGTGTATGTCATAAAGAACATATCATCGTGTTTGGCGACCATATCTAAAAGATCTTTTCCCTGGTCTTTATAAGCGAAAGGTTCCCCCCCACTGATGACCACAAAACGATTCCCGAAAATATCGCGTGATTCGGTAAGTAGCCGATCAAACACATCCCAACTTAATTTTTCATGGTTTTCTCCGGAGGAATTAGCATAACAGCCTTTGCACTTCAGGTTGCAAGCTTTAGTAGGGCTTACAACGAGTAGCCCTGGCGGGCGACGACCATGTACAGCCTTGAAATCTTGCTGCCTTTTTACATCTCCGCCATCAATGACGATACTCTTGACCATAATGTCTGCTATTTTTTTTAGATAGGCTGGAGAGATTTGATGTTCGCTGGTTACTAGGCGATTGGCACTCTCGATGATTGCTTGATTAATGATGTAACGATCTTCACACTCTCCAGGGGAATATTTCCCCTTTTCAAGATTCGAGTGGTAGCCATTTTCCGCAGATTTAAGTGCCTTATTGATCGCATATTTGCGGATACCTGGTTTCGATGCAAGCGATAAGCCATGATTTCCCAGGTAGTTAACGCCCATTTTAAGAAAGGTTTTGTTCATTCTATACTCCTCTGCAATGTTAATCTTGCGGTAATGGGGAATCGATTCTTTCTTCCGGATGGAAATCTACTTGTCTGAAAGAGAGAATTGGAATACCCAGATCGAATAAACGATCCAGTAAGCCCCGCAGGGCAGCCTGGTCTATGACAGGACCGGTAAGGATGGTAATACCGTTCTCGTTGTACTGAATATGAAAGGCTTGCAACCAATCAGACCAATTCTCACCGAGATGCCCTTGGATTTGGATTTGATAGTAATTACGATGTATTTCCATCATTGAATTCCCCATTCAAATGTTAGTATAAGGATACACTTCCTTATGGAGGAGATTCAACAGAAGAAGGTATTATTTGAGTATTATAGGGAAAATAGTTAGGAGATAATGAATAGTGCTTTGGCTCGAGAGACCGCCTGTACTCGGCTGTGTACATTTAATTTTCGGTAAATATTGTATGAATGCACTTTAATGGTTGAAAGGGAAAGATGTAATTTATAAGCGATTTGCTGGTTGGATAAGCCTTCCGCAATGAGAGCGAGGATTTCATGCTCACGGTCACTCAGTGGTTCGATCATCGCACCATCCAATATAATAAATTCATCTTTACCCTTCTTCAATTCCAGCTGAGGGAAGAGCGCCAGTAATTTCCCGGTATATTCCGGCTGGATATCCTGCCTGGCTGCTTCATATAATAAGTTGAGGATATCCGTACCTTGCTCCAGAAAGACCTGGATTTGATTTTCAGGTTGGGCGAGAGTTAGAGCCTTATGCAGATAGCGCATCGCTTTAGTGCGATCCTTGTTTTTATCATAAGCCACTGCTAATAATACAGCATATTGAATGGTGAAATCATCCAAATTATCTTTCAGCGAATCATCGTAGAGATTCTGTAAGATGGTTATCGCTTGCTGGGCTTCTCCCTGATAAAGGAGGAACCAAGCATGTGTAAAAGCATAGAGATCATCAACGGTGGAAAAGAATACTGAGAAAGAATTTAATTCTTTGGCAAGACCAAGTTTGGACGTGTCAATTTGGTTTTCCCATTCTTCGATTTCATCGATGTTTCCCATCAGCAATTTTAACTGGATGATTCGGCAGGCAACCACAAAATCATCCACTTCTGTCATATCGAACTGAGTAGCCAGGTCCTCAGCTTTTTGCATGGCATTGACAGCTTCTTTTACTTCACCCATTGCGATGTGTACTCTCGCCAGGGTTGTGGAGAGCCCAAAGAAATGGCTGATCTCCCATCGAGTTGTCATATTCAACCCTTGCTGGAGTAACCGCTTGGCTTCGTCAAGTTGATTGTGTTTATAAGCAATTTCGGCTAAACCCAGCAAGGCAACACTACTGGCAGAAAGAAACTCATCATTACCGATCTCTGACATTGCAAGGACATCCTGGTAAGTTCGGGATGCCTCGGTAAGTTTCCCCTGGTATTTGTACAAATCTCCAATATAGGAGAGAGATACGATGGCGATGATCAGATTTCCATTCGCACGAGATTTATTATAAGTTTTACGCAGCCGGTCCATGGTATTTCGAATCGAGCTAGGGGTATAAAGGGATTGCATCAAATCATATAACCCTGCAAAGAATTCATCATCGGGGGGATTTTGTTTGATAATCTCGAGCTGCATGGCTGCTTCTTGTTGTTTGCCCTGCAAGATACACAGAAGCGCTTTTATTGCAGCCGGCTGGTAAGAGCAATGTTCTTCCGCATTTTCGATGATATCCAGCAGAGAGAGGATCTCTTGATAGGCGCTTCCCTCCAGAATCAAGCATATTACATAATAAGAACAGAGAGTTGGATTCTGATGCAAAATCTCAGCTGGGATCCTTCTCACCCAATTCATGAAAGTTGTGAATTGACCATGGCTGAGGGCATATTCACCCTGTGCCTGGACTAAGCGAGAAGTTCTTTGATAATCCTCTGCTTGAAAACTGTGTTCGATGGCTTCTGAGAGATTCCCGTTTTTCTCAAACCATTCACTAGCTTGCAGATGCATTTTCCTAATCTTCTCTTTATCTGATTTCTGAAGTTGACTTTGCAGTAAATCGGCGAATAGGTTGTGATAGCGATACCATGTGCGCTGGTTATCCAGAGGAATGATGAAAAGATTATAGCGTTCAAGGCGTTCCAGCATCTCCTGACTGTTATCTTTCTCCAAGATAAGATCGCATAACGGAGCACAGAACCGATCGAGGATGGAGGAATACAGGAGAAATTCACGCACATCTTCAGGCTGATTCTTCAAGGCTTCTTCAACAAGATAATCCAGAATAAAACGGTTGGTGCCCTTGAATGATTCGATGAATGTAGAAATACTTTTCTCATCCTGCAGGGAGCGTATCGCGGAAGCTGCCAGCTGCATCCCCGCGATCCATCCTTCGGTTTTATTGGTAAGGGCGCGAATATTGCGACGTGAAAAGAATCGACCAATAGAAGTCGTAAAAAAGTCGCTGGCTTCCTGTTGCGTGAAACAAAGATCCGCACGCCGAATCTCCGTTAAATGCCCATTTACACGCCATCTTGACAGGTTGAAAGGAGGATCTGCGCGTGTGATCAAAACGATATGAACATTTTCGGGGAGGTTCTCAATCATGAAATTCATATTCTCATGAATGCTAGTTGTATGGATCAAATGGTAATCATCCAGCACGAGGATAATATTTTCCTGGGCAGAGAGCATACAATTAAGCAGGATGTTGATGTCTTGCCGGATATTGCCTTGAAATAGATCCTTTTTTTTCGCTAATATTTCCTGTAACTGGGGAAAACCGCAATCGTTAAAGGCGTGGATTAAGTATTCGATGAAAAGGGTGGGGTTGTTATCGCTTTCATCTATATTCAACCAGGCAATGGGATGTTGGTATTCCTGATTCCAATCAGCAAGCAAACTAGTTTTCCCATAACCTGCCGGTGCAGAGATCAATACCACACGCTTGCTGATGCCATCTTCGAGAAGACTGGTTAACCGCGGTCGGTGAACGAGATGTTCCCGCACTTTAGGGAGGAAAAATTTCGTATGAAGAAGATTGATTTCTATTGCCATATCCCTGTTATTAAAACCTAATGTACCTATTATACGAAGTTTAGCACAGGTGTGTTAAACCAGCGCCATTTTAAAGATGGACAAAAGCCATCTTGTTAAAAAAACCTGTGGCAAGGGCGCCACAGGTTTTTAAAAGAAATGCAGCACGCATTTCGAAGAATTTGGTTGCATCTTCATCTTTATGAAGAGGGTATTAATTATAATCCATTTTTTATACAAAGAAGGATCCACTTGCGAGTGGTGTAACTTTAACTTCAGGTTGTGCCAAAGAAGGATCATAGATTTAATACTTTACAGTTTAAGAAGAAATATTGGATGCCGAAGAAATGCCTTTCTTTTTATTTAAATGGTTTACCTTGCCACCTTAATATCCCTCTCCTTCGTTTCCTTATTAAAAAAGTTGCTCTATTATCATTATCAATGCAATAATCTTCCATAGGTCCACTGAAAAATGTTATTTCCCCATCTTTATTGACCCATTCTGATAATATATCTTCGAAGTCATCGCCATACTCCCACGCAACCAAGCTGCCGGATGTGGGTATAGGGTTACCATGATATCTGGGCTCTTTCAGATAGGTAATTTTGGAATTTGTATCAATTGTTGCCACTTGTTCTGATTTTTTATTTGCATGCTTGTTTTCCAGGGGAACAGTACCAATGATATAACCGGTCTTGCTTAAACACCTCAGTAATTCAGATATTGCTTTTTGTGGATTAAATAAATGTTCAAGGATATCCTCAATGAGAAATAAATCATAGGATTCATTTTTGCAAGTTAAATTCTCTAAATTCTGATTTTCGAACCGACCCACCTTTTCACCAAGTTTTTTATCTGGATAGTATTGCGTTCCCACATAATTTTTTGCCCTTTTCACAACCCAATCATTAATGGGAGCAAATTCCATAACCCTTATGCTATCCCAATCTTTTATATATTTATTCAATATATAATGAATCCTTCTTTGGCGTGGTGCCGAATTACATTCAACACATCGATAATTTCTCCATCTTTCGCTGAAAATAAATCTTGTACCACCGCAGATGGTGCATTTTCCAGTCTTTTCTGGAAAGCTTGTTGAATCATTCATATCTCCATCCTCTTTTCATCAAATTTATATCTGATTGTATACTTTATTTGTTTAAGAATAAAGTAAATGGAACAATCGGATGTTAAATAAGTATCGTGTCAAACCCTCAAAATTTATCACCATGGCAAGAACTATTCTAAATGAGTATCATCCATGATAAATTATTGCAGATAGAAGTTTGGCAACATTCTTCTAATTTATGGTGGATTAAAGTTGAGCAAAATTTGATTCCTGATTTGTTTTTAATACCGTAAAAACCCCATCTGTGCAAATCTATCAAACATATTTATTTTTATTCCCTTATTAAAAGGATGTCGCTGGTCCCGCGTTCTTTATTCTTCCCCAGCGGATTATTAACGACCCTATCCATAAACACCATGGTGGAAGATCCACCGCCATCGAGATTATAAGCGTCAGTGCATCCCAATTCTTTGAACATGGCTGCATATTCTGTGAGTGTCACTCCCATGCTATAACCACGGCTGCGACCATCCACAACGATAAATATAAGATGGTTTTTATCAATGATCCCAACCCCGGTTCTTGGCTGATTTCCCTGAATGGAATGGTTACCAAAATTTGTATCGATCTCTACTTTGGATGAGTTCTCAATAATCTGGTTGTTTACGATCAATGCTGGGCCAAAAGATAGGGTATTCCAGACACCAGCCTCAAGAAGTTCCTGCGCGTTGGTTTGCGTTTCATCATAGATCTTCATGGAGCCATCGAGGTAAAATGCAAGCCCCATCCGTGCTGGTACGTCACGGTAGATAATCCCATTGCGAATGATGATTCCATCCGTTCGAAAGCCATAATAATCCCCATTGATCGCAAAAATTGCATCGTTTGCTTCTGCAATTTGAGAAGTGGCTGCAATGATATTTCTGCCAAACTGGTCATCAGCAAAGGCGTTGCTTAACTGGGTGGCAGCGGTCAGAACAACGTCTGCAACAAAGTAAGTTAGTGCGTTTTCACCGCTGCCACTCGCGTATTCTTTTATTGAGATCGAAAGTGTTGAACTCTGGTAATTCCAATCATCATAAATGATCGATTCTGTTGGGCTTTCTTCCTGATTTGAGTCCATCTCAGTCGATATAGCACTAGAATAGGCATTCACATTGGAAATTTCAACATGTTTGATCAGATATCGATCGGCTGCAAGAAATGCTGCTATACCGATAAGGACGATAATTGTGATGATTAATATTTTCTTTTTGTTTTTTACCATAGCTATTCCTCATCAAAATACAGCAGAAGGATCACCGGCATGCGGAACACACCAAAATTCTCGACAATACTATTTTGACTCAGATTTGCCCTTTGTTAACCATCCAGAGATGGAAAGGGTCAAGGATTGAATCATTCTGCGGGTACCGTTCAAATCATCCTTACGAGCGTATCGATGCG
>LDZU01010364.1_pt1 | contig 43547 bp, 41 predicted proteins | sample 615531 | NCBI WGS metagenome assembly LDZU01 (sample SAMN03408293, study PRJNA278302) | terrestrial metagenome | isolation source: oil reservoir sample SB2 | place: USA: Alaska, North Slope, Schrader Bluff formation | collected 2011-09 | reverse complement strand
CTGAGGGAGCGCAGCGACCGAAGAATCTCGGCTATAACAGCAACCCTACCCAGTATTTTTTAGGAAAGAAGAACGTGTATTTAGATTTCATTCGCTGTTCCATGATGCATTGGTAGAAGATAATTATCTACTGACAGCCTTGAAAAATTGAGTGTCCTCTACTGTATGCAAAGATTATCTTTTCTCCCTGGCAGTTCCAGTGATGAAACCAAGCTTCTTGCATATATAATATTACTGATTAAAAATCATCATAAAAAAATTGCGTAAGGGAAAGGAGAGAAACATGTCGCAAGCCCTCATTAGTGCCATCACAGAAATGCGGGAGGAGGATGCTCGTCAAATTACTACCCAGCTTCTGGATGGTGGAGCAGATCCACTGAAGATTCTGGATTCCTGCAAGCAAGCCATGGATATAATCGGCGATCAATTTGAAAATGGGGAAGCATTTATCCCGGAATTGATATTAGCGGGGGAGATGATCAAATCCATCTCTGAAATTCTTAAATCACATATGACTGAAGAGGTTGTCACCCACAAGCTAGGGAAAGTTGTCATCGGTACGGTGCAGGGCGATATTCATAATATTGCCAAGGATATTGTAGTTTTTATGCTTGATATCAATGGTTTTGAGGTTACCGATTTAGGGGTAGATGTATCCGCAGAAAAATTTGTGGAAGCAGTAAAGGAGACAGAGGCGACCATTGTAGGGTTGAGTGGTTTCCTTACAACTGCTTATGATCCGATGAAAGTAACCGTTGCTGCGTTGAAAGAAGCCAAAGCGGATGTAAAAATAATGATCGGTGGCGGGCAGGTTAATGAACGGATCTGTGTATATACCGGTGCAGATGCTTATGGGCAAGATGCAATTGCGGCTGTTTCCCTGGCAAAACAATGGATAGGAGCGTGAGAAATGTTTCCCATGCCTGAAAACTGGAAAGAATTGACCGTAAAAGAGAGACAAACTGCCAGACTGCAAGCCTGGGCGAATGCCGGGTTGGAATTTACTACTCCTGAAGCGAAAAAAGCTTATGAGCAGCGAACTCGCATGATAAGCGATGTGGTTCAGTTGAAAAAGCCTGAACGTATCCCGATCATTCCCTGGGTTGGAGTTTACCCTGCTCAGTACAATGGCGTAACTGTAGAAAAGCTTATGTACGATTATGAAGTCTTGGGTGATACTTTCCGAAAATTCAACGCTGATTTCTTACCAGATAGTCTGGTTAGCTGCTCGATGATTGGTCCTGGCAAAGTGTATGAACTGCTGAATATTCAACATTATCACTGGGCAGGGCATGGTACACCACCCAACACATCTTACCAATACGTTGAAGAAGAGTATATGAGGGCGGACGAATACGATACCCTTATCAACGATCCAAGCCATTTCTTCCAGCATACATATTTGCCGCGTGTAGTAGGCTCCCTCGGTCCCTGGGCAATGCTTTCGCCATGGACCAATGTAATAGAATTGCCGCTGGTCGCGATGGCTGCTGTGCCGGTAGGAATACCCAATGTTCAGCAATCCTACCAGAAATTATTAGCAGCCGGGCAGGCTGCATTGGAATGGTTTGGAGCGGTCGGACCGATAGAAAATGCATCCATGGCTGGTCTGGGGCTGCCTCAGATCATCAGTGGTATTACCAAGGCTCCTTTTGATTACCTGGGTGATACCTTGCGAGGTACACGGGGGATTATGCTTGATATGTATCGCCAACCTGCCAAGCTGATGGAAGCTATGGAACGGCTTGTCCCGATCGCGATCGAGTTGGGATTGAGTGGTGCTAATGCTGCCAATAGTCCCTTTGTATTCATGCCGCTGCATAAAGGTGCTGATGGTTTCATGTCGAACAAGGATTTTGAGAAATTTTACTGGTCATCACTCAAAGTAGTGCTGCTGGGGTTAATTGATGCGGGAGCTATTCCTTATATTTTTGTAGAAGGTGGATATAACCAACGGCTGGATATCATTAGCGATTCTGGTATTCCTGCTGGACATACGGTATGGATGTTTGACCAAACCGATATGAAGGAAGTCAAGAAAAAACTGGGTGGATGGGCGGCATTTGGTGGGAATGTATCTGGTTCTCTGCTAAAGGCTGGCAAGCCTCAAGAGGTTACAGATTATGTAAAAAGACTGATTGATGATGTCGCCGGAGATGGCGGGTATATTCTTGCAAATGGTGCGGTTCTGGATGACGCAACAGCTGAGAATGTACATGCCATGATTGACACCGGAAAGGAATACGGGAAGTACTAACCGGATAGCAGCAGAAGATTTTTTCTGCAATATCTTGCAACTGTATGCTTTGATAACCAATGAAGATGGGTAAAAGCATACAGTTGTATTTTTGTTGAGATAGATTCTGGAATGAGGGAAATACTTTTTTGTCTCATACCTGAGAATAGCACGATAAATCCCAAGATAAAATAGGCGCTCCCGGCGCGACTCGAACGCGCAACCTACTGATTCGAAGTCAGGGACTCTATCCATTGAGCTACGGGAGCGTGAGCCCATTATACCGCAATTCGATGGAAACCTTAAAAAAGGCGAGCCCTATTTCTGAAATTGCCCGCCTTTTTCCATTCACAGCTTGTTTTTTTAAGCGAACTATACTACAATAAATTTGAGTTTATTTACCGGCTCGAAAAGGCAAACCCGCTGAAAAACGGGGACGCAAAGCTATGGGTCTAAAGCTGGGAATGGTGCATAACTATTCCAACAGCTATGACCGCCAGGCTGCCGAAGGTCTTTTTTTTATTACCTGTACACAACGGCAGACCTGGTAATGCAACCGGGTCTTGTTCTTTAAATAGGTTTATAACGGAAACATCGAGCTGTACGAAGAAAAGAAGTTCTTTTGTACAGCGGTTGCACATTCTTATTTTGGAAGGATGGGCGGTGCAGAAGGGATAGTTTGACAACTACGGCGGCGGCGGTCAGCAATCCCTCCGAACAGCTGCCCATTCTTTAATTTAACCATCGAATCAAATAAATTATGAAAATCTAATGAAAGAAAAGGAGCTGATTCAAGCACAGATGAATGCCTTATGCTACAATTTTCCCCAAGAAAAATTGTTCTGGGAGAAACACGATGGGCATGACATCACGTGAAAGAGTGAAGGCAGTTCTGGATCACAAAATACCGGATCGGGTTCCGATCATCGTGGGGGTCTCGAATGCAACTGGCATTAAGATGGAACCCTACCGTGGGGTGAAGAAACTGGCGGGCATCAGCGCGCCGGAGGAGTATCTCTACGATTGGCCTGAACTGGGAACTGCAAAGGTGGATGAAGAGACCATGCGCCGTCTACACAGTGATGTACGTGGTGTGTTGGATCGCTTCCCGGCAGCCATCTATGAACACAACCGCAATCGTCCTCCGCATGCTCCCTGCATCGATAGCTGGGGCAGCGGGCAGAAGGAAATTGAAGAAGGTGTGTGGTACCCGGGCATTCACCCGCTGGCAGAGGCGACTACTATTGATGCTATCGAAAATTATCCCTGGCCTGATATGGACGACCCTTACCGTGTGGCACATGTGAAAGAGCTGGCACGCCATTTGGCTGAAGAGAACCAGTATGCCATCATGGGCACGCCTTGGCTGTTGTTCCCTTTTGAACGTGCCTTTGCCATGCAGGGTATGGATACATTCTTGCTGAATATGGCGCTGTACCCTGATTTCGCAACGGCGCTGCTGCGCAAGATCACAGATTTGTGTAAAACGTTGATGGGGCATTTTTTGGATGAAGCAGGTGATAACCTGGATATCATCAAGATCGGGGATGATCTTGGCACTCAAGAAAAATTGATGATCTCCCCGCGCATGTATCGCAAGATTCTGAAACCTTTCCATGCCGAGTTCATTGAATTCATCAAAGCACGTACCAAGGCAAAGGTGTTTTTTCATACCGATGGGGATGTGTTTGACCTGATTGAGGATTTTATTGAGATGGGCGTGGATATCTTGAATCCCATTCAGACTTCAGCAGGGAAGATGGCAAATCTCAAGGAATTAAAAGAACGCTACGGGCAGGATATCGTTTTCTGTGGTGCCATTGATACGCAGCGCGTTCTTCCCTATGGCACACCGGATGAGGTGAAAGCAGAGGTGAAGCGTGTGATCTCCATCCTGGGGGAGGGAGGTGGTTACATGGTGGCTTCGGTGCATACTATCATGCACGAGGTACCGCCTGAAAATGTGCTGGCAATGGTGGATGCCGTGGAGGAGTTCGGAAGGTACTGATTTCCTATACTTGAAAGAGAAGAGGCGACCACAGGTCGCCTCTTCTAGTATTTAGAGCGATTCCTTGTCGTAGGATTTACCAGCAGCAGCTGGTGCCTGGCTCCTGCCTACCACACCTGCCAGAACAACAATGGTGGCGAGGTAAGGCATCATCCCCAGGAAATCTGAAGGGATTGGTACCTTGAGTATGGAGGCTTTAGCCGATAGGGAGTCAAAGAAGCCGAACAGCAGCCCTGCTCCCATAGCGCCCACCGGATGGTAATTGCCAAACAACATGGCTGCCAGGGCGATAAAACCACGCCCGGCTGTCAACAGCTCGTCAAAACGACCGGAGGAGCCCAGTGTGAAATAGGTGCCGGCGAAACCTGCCATCATGCCACCCAGAATCACTGCCATATAGCGGGTCTTGATCACGTTGATACCCAATGTATCTGCCGCTTTGGGATGCTCGCCTACTGAGCGTAATCGTAACCCCCAGCGGGTTGAAAAAAGCATTACTGTCAAAAATGGAACCAGAAGGAACATGGCATACACATACATATTGTGGCTGAACAGGATCGGTCCGACGAAAGGGATCTTCGAAAGTACAGGGATATCGATTTGCGGGAACATGCCGGGTTCGTTTAAATACTGGTAATCTGTCTTCTGGAGGAATTTGGATGATAGGAAAGAAGTGATTCCGGTAGCAAAAATATTGATGACAGTACCCGAAATGGTATGGTCAACCTTGTATTTGATGGTTAAAACACCGTGAATCCATGCTATCAAACCACCTGTAAGAACCCCCGCAAGCATACCGATCCATAGATTGGTAAGGCTGGCAATTACCGTACTTACAAAGGCTGAGGTCAACATCATCCCTTCGATGGCGATGTTAACCGTACCGGATCGCTCACACAGCATACCTGCCATGGCACCCAATGTTAGAGGCACTGCTCGCACAACGGTAACGCGCAGCAACCCTGCCAGATTGATGGAACCACCGGAGGATGCCCACGAGAGAAAGCTGAAGATGAAAATACCTGCCACCAGCGCCAGAATCCCGTTGGTGAATTTTCCAAAACCACGGATGATCTGATACGCACCGGCAATGGCACAGATGAAAGCTAACGTGGATAAAGTGCTGGCAGTCGGAAAGATCCAGTCATCCATGTACGCAGATGATCCACCGGGTGTCATGTTGAAGGTTGTCAAAATGCTTGTATCTGTTCCGTTTACGAAAACGATCCAGATGAATGCTGCCAGAACCAGATAGATGATACCAAAAGTGATGCGGTGTGATTTTGTTTTCTTTTTATCAACTTGTTTATTTTCAATTTGCATTGATTTTGTGTCAGCCATGTTAGTTCCCTCCCCAACTACCAACCTTGATAGTTTCTTCTTCGTGGTCGGGTTTCTTCAAACGATAAATAGAGCGAATGATCGCAGGAGCTGCAATGAATGTCAGGATGAGTGCTTGCAGGATGGATACAATATCAATCGGAACACCTGATTTCAGCTGCATCTGGCGTGATCCATTGCGCAGGAAGCCGAACAACAGCGCCGAGAGCACCACCCCCAGCGGGTGGTTCTTTCCTAGTAGAGCCAGAGCGATACTGTCAAAACCATATCCTGATGTGAAGGAGGGTACCAGACGGTAGTTCAACCCTAATACCTCATTGGCTCCAGCTAGCCCTGCCAGGGAGCCGGCTAATGACATGGCGACCACAGTTGCTTTGGTGGTATTGATACCGGCATAGCGGGCACCATTCGGGTTTGAACCAACGGTACGCAGTTCGAAGCCCCACGTGGTTTTAAATAATAGCCAATACACAAAATAAGCTACTCCAAGGGCTATAAAGAAGCCGATGTGAAATCGGATGGTGTCCGGGAAGAGGCGGGTCAATTGAGCGCTTTCCTGAATCCAGGGTGTTTTTGGTGTATATTCATTGGGATCTTTCATGGGACCGCGCAGCATAAAGTCGCTCAGTTTGAAAGCGATGTAATTCATCATGATAGTAATGATCACTTCATGCGCCCCCGTCTTTGCTTTGAGATAACCGGGAACAAACCCCCATGCCGCACCACCCGCTGCTCCTGCTAGAAGGGCAAGGGGGATATGGATATAAGCTGGCAATCCGGTTATGGCGTAGCCTGCGTAAACACTGGTCATAGCACCGATAAACAGCTGCCCTTCGGCACCGATATTGAAAAGCCCAACCCGAAAACCCAGCGCTACGGAGAGACCACCAAAAATGAAAGGAGTGGTTTGAACCAAGCTTTCGAAAAACGGGTTGATGGCTCGCCGAATCTCAAGCCCATCACCGCCTTGAAAGGCAGCTGCGATTTTCTTAGGGTCGCCGAAGGCACCTATGAAGAGAGAGGAATAGGTATTCCATGCCGTTCTCAAGGCTTCTTTGATACCACTCCAGAAAGAAATGGAGAACGCGTCATATACTTCCACGGTTGTCAAAGCAACCAACAGACCGGCTATGAGAATGCCTGTCAGGATGGCTAAAAAAGTGACCATCCCTGAGCTTTTCGACAGCTCATCGAAGAAAACTGCAATCCCACTGGGTTTGTTTTGTGTTTGTTTTTGATTTTCCATGCTTGTTTTCCTCACGTTAAGATGATCTGTTCTTCGTGTTTTGCCTGCGATTTCATTTCATCGCTGGGTTTGATGCCAGCCATGAGCAAACCGAGGACTTCTTTGGTAGCATCCTGCGCATCCAGGATATCCAGAATTTTGCCGCGATACATGACTGCAATGCGATCAGATAATTGAATGATCTCATCCAATTCTGTTGAGACCAGAAGAATAGCGCACCCTTCCTCTCGTTTTGCCATCAAGCGTTTATGGATGTACTCAATAGAACCGACATCCAAACCGCGTGTTGGCTGGGATGCGATCAACAGTTTGATTGGTCGTGAAAACTCACGAGCGACGATCACTTTCTGCTGATTTCCCCCAGAGAGATTACTGACGGGTGTGTTGACACTGGGGGTGCGGATATCAAATTTCTCTACCAGGGCATTCCCACTATTAGCGATCTCGTCAAATTGCAGCGTGATTCCCTTGGAGAAAGGTTCATGAAAATAGGTATTGAGAATAAGGTTATCTGCTACTGGAAACGCCAAGATCAAACCATCTTTTTGACGGTCTTCCGGAATATGGGCTGAGCCCAATTCTGTGATGAAACGTGGTTTCTCTTGGGTGGTATCCTGACCCAGTATTTCAATTTTACCCTCCGTGGGGGGCAGCAAGCCAGTTAAAGCTCTTACCAGTTCGGTTTGTCCGTTGCCCTGAACACCAGCAATACCAAGCACTTCTCCAGCACGGACGTTGAAGGAAATATCATCTACCGCGAGATGTTGTTGTGAATTCATCACACGCAGATTTTCAACGTTAAGAACGGTTTCTTTAGGGTCAGATTTGGTCTTTTTGATCTTGAGCTGTACATCACGACCGACCATCATAGTGGCTAATTTCTTGGTATCCGCTTCTTTTGGCGTGGTGGAACCAATCACTTTTCCACCACGAATGACGGTGATGCGATCAGCACACTCCATTACTTCACGCAATTTATGTGTGATGAAAATGATGGATTTGCCCTGGTCGACCAGCACACGCATAATTTTAAAGAGTTCATCCACTTCCTGGGGCGTCAGTACCGCGGAAGGTTCGTCCATGATGAGGATCTCTGCCTCACGGAAAAGGATCTTGATGATCTCCACTCTCTGCTGGGTGCCAACTGGCAGATCGCGCACATACGCATCCGGATTTACATTCAAATTGTACTTGTCAGATATTTCTGTGATCTTGGCAGCGGCTTTCTTTCTATCCAGAAAACCGCCTGCTTTTACGTATTCTTCCCCGAGCATGATATTTTCTGTGACGGTGAATACGGGGATCAGCATGAAATGCTGATGAACCATGCCGATGCCAGCCTTGATGGCATCCGTTGGTTCATTGATGGTAACCTTGTTCCCATTGACAAAAATATCACCCTCATCCTGGGAATACAACCCATAAAGAATATTCATCAGGGTTGTTTTACCTGCTCCGTTTTCTCCCAGCAGGGCATGGATTTCCCCCTTTTCAAGCGTCAGGTCAATATGGTCATTTGCGAGTACCCCAGGGAACCGTTTGGTAATTCCTCTTAGTTCAAGTAAAGGCGCCATTTATCCCTCATCTATTAAGTTAATTGTCCTACAAATGCGTGTATTTTACCATATCGTGGTTTATAAAAAAGAGCCAAGAAACGAATTCCCGGCTCTTTTTTTACTAACTTGTGATTTTCATCTATTATCGGGTGGGTAATACTGCGATCTCACCGGCGATAATTTGAGGAATGAGGGCTTCGATCTCTGCTTGAAGGTCTGCGGGGATCTTATCAGCCCAGGCGGTGCCATAGGCGAGCCCAACGCCATCGTTCTCGAGGGTCAGGGCGTAATCTTCACCACCAACGAATTCGCCATTGATGACTTTCTCAATGCTGTCATAGACGAACACATCGATTTTCTTCAAGGCGCTGGCGAGAATGTAATCTGCCTGATCGGGATTGGCGATGGACCAGTCATTATCAACACCGATGACCAGACCAGAACCGCGTTCCTGCATGACTGCCAGGGTCCCGAGACCAACAGGACCGGCAACGGGCATGATGATATCTGCGCCTTCATCGAGAAGGGATTCACCGAGTGCGCGACCATCATCGAGGCTTTCAAAGTTACCAACTTCGAGACCAGTTTGGGTTTCCATGTCCCAACCGAGGACTTCCACGGCTGTACCATGAACCTCATTGTAATAGGCAACGCCCATCGCATACCCATCCATGAAAGTTTGGGTTGAGGGGAACAGGATGCCAACATAGGTTGCAACTTTACCGGTTTCGGTCATGCCAGCGGCGAGATAGCCAGCCAGGAAGGCGGCTTCTTCGATATTGGCATAGTTGCCGCGAATGTTGGGGATATCCATAGAGCCGTTGTCAACGATGGCGAAATTCACGTCCGGGTTGGCATTTGCTGCTGCAGCGGTTGCGTCAGCGAGCAGGAAACCAATGGACAGGATCAGATCGCAGCCTTCTTCAACGAAAGCATTCAGGTTGACTTCGTAGTCGGATTGCTGCTGGGATTCCAGATATTTGATTTCCACGCCGAAATCTGCGGCAGCGTTTTCCATACCAAGCCATGCGGTTGCATTGAAGGACTTGTCATCAATACCACCGGTATCTGTAACCTGACAGAAGGTCATTACTGGAGCTTCTTCTGCAACTGGTTCTTCTGCTGCTGGTTCTTCAGCAACAGGTTCCTCGACCATAGCTTCTTCCGTGGGTTCTGCGTTTGAGCAGCTAACCAATAGAACAGAAGCAATGATCAAGATAGATAAAAGAACAGAAAGTTTTTTGGTCATTATCTCTCCTCCTAGAGAAATTTGTTTCGAGAAATTGTCAGACAATTCTCGTAGAATTTAAGTATAACGTGTTTAAATTTCAAAATCAAGTTTTCGGTATATGCTTTCTGTCACCTCCTTGCAGAAATCAAATCAAGATTCCTGCTGGATTTCACCACGTTTTACGCCAGCAATGCTTATCAAAGCTCCCAGCAAAAAAATGGGGCTGATCAACATAAGCAGGTTGTATTTTCCAGCGCTAAATTGAATAATAAAACCATACAGGGTTGGTCCGAGGATGGCTGCCAGGGTGGAGAACAAATAGTACAAACCGGTGTAGGTACCGATACGGCTGGATTCGGTCATGTCAACTACCATCGGCAGTGAATTAATGTTGATGAGCGCCCATCCGATGCCCATGATCATCAGAATAACGCCGATCACAGGCACTTTACCAAGTAGGGGCAGAGTGGTCAATAAAGTGGTCAATAATTCGGTTGGCAGGAAGTATAGGGAAGCGACACACAATGCCATCAGGATGATTCCGGCAATAATGGTTTTCTTTCTACCAACGGCTGCACCAATATAACCTGAGGGTAATGAGAATAAAACAAAGAATGTGGAAAGCTGTCCAAGCAAACGAGCAGCATCTGATTCACTGATTCCCAGATAATTTTTACCGTACAAGGTGAAGAAGGCTTCAATGCCGTTGTAGGCGATGAACCAGAAGAAAATAGCCAGCAAAATGCGCAGTGTATTGCGATCTTTCTCTTGGAAAATGAGTTTTATCGATTGCCACAAATTGGGTGTCTCTTCAGGGGTATGGTCATATTCCTTAGGTTCTTTAATAAAAATGAATACCAGAATAGCCGCCACCAGAACCAGGATTGAACCCAGCCAGAAAGGATAGGAGGGATTCATCTCATACAGCGTAGCGCCGAATAAGAAGGCGATGATTGCGCCAACACCACCCATGAAATTAATGATCCCATTTGCCTGGGAACGGTATTTGGAGGGCGTAATATCAGGCATTAACGCTACTACCGGAGTACGCCAGACTGCCATTGCCAGTAACAGTAAGCTGGCAGCGAAGAAGAAAACGGGTAGAGACATGGATTTCGGGAGTATGTAGAAAGCAACTGCAGCGATGGGCGCACCAATCAGGATGAACGGCATACGGCGCCCAATGGGAGTGCGCAGCCTATCAGACCATGCTCCTACGGCAGGCTGAATGAATAACGCTGCAATATTATCGAGAGTCATAAAGACACCGATAAAGCCTGTGGATAGAGCAAAGCGGGATTCGAGGAAAACCGGCACGTACGCGTTATATACACTCCAGATCACGCTCACACCGAAGAATCCCAATCCGAGCAGAAAAGTCTTTCCTATTTTGTATTTCATATTAATCCTCTCTTTGTGTGATGATGTTAATTATAGAATCAGGAATGGGAAAAACCGATTCTTTAATGACTTGTTTAAGAAAGGTGAGGTCGGCTTTATCAAGCTCTGCGCTCACTAGAAGATCGGGGCGTTTTTGTAAAGTGCGCAGAAGAGCTTGGTCGCGGCGCCAACGATGAATAGCGCTGTGGTCACCTGATTGCAGAATGGCTGGCACCTGCCACCCCTGAAATTCGGGCGGGCGTGTGTACTGCGGGTATTCCAGCAAACCTGATCCGAAGGAATCATCAAAAGCGCCATCCGGGTCACCCAATGCACCGGGGATCAAGCGGGTGACTGCCTCAATGATCACCAATGCCGGCAATTCACCTCCACTGAGCACGTAATCGCCGATGGATAGTTCTTCGGTTATAAGGTGCTGACGGATGCGTTCATCAAAACCCTCATAGCGACCACAAATCAAAGCAAGTCGAGGGATTTTACTTAACATTTCTGCTTTCTGTTGGGTGAAGGTTTCACCTTGTGGTGTCAATAAGATCAATGGGCAGGCGGGTGGGATGCCAAGCACACTATTGATCGCGTTGTAGATCGGCTCGGGTTTCATCACCATACCGCCGCCCCCTCCATAAGGTGTATCATCCGTTGTGTGATGTTTGTCTTCTGCCCAATCCCGAATATTGTGGAGATTCACTTCCAGAAGGTTATTTTCTTTGGCTCGTTTCAGAATGCTCGTTTCCAAATATGGGGGAAAGACTTGCGGGAAAAGCGTGAATACCTCAAATCGCATGGGTTAATTCTAGCTTTAACCAATTCGATTTGCAAGAAAGCCTTTTATCCATGCTGGGGAGTCTCTTTCGTTGCTTGACGCCTTTTTAAGCATGATGATAAGATTGCGCTATGTACATAAAAGGAAGAAACTGGAATATGCGGCGAAAGAATCGCCGTTCAAACCCATTCAAGATCCTGATCCTGTTGGCAGTGATTGGGCTGCTGGTTTATATCGATCAGAAAGTAGAACCGTTTTCCCCCTATACTTTTATATCTTCCCCCACACCATCCCTCGCACCGGAGACTTTTATTACCGAAGCGCAAAACCTCGCTGCGGAAGGGAAATATACACAGGCGTTGCTTTCGTATGGTAAAGCCATTTCAGCCGACCCACAGAATCCATCCAACTACATTGCTTCGGCGATGATCAATATCTACCGGGGGAATTATGAGTCGGCGCTGGAAGATGCCAGCAATGCACTGCTGCTGAACCCAGAGAACAGTCAGGCTTATGCCTTAAAAGGAATCGCGCATGGGTTGTTGGGGAATTATTTTGATTCAGAGACCGATCTGCAAAAAGCGACCGAATACGATCCGGGTAATTATTTTGTGTATGCCTATGATGCCATCGTGAAAGCACAAAAGATCCTGGTTGGATCCGACGCGCAGGGTGATCTGGATGCGGCTATTGAAGCATCTCGTAAGGCGGAAGCGATCGCACCCAGTGCACTCGAAACGCATTGGGCGCGTGCGATGGTGCTGGAGATCACAGCTAACTATGAAGATGCTGTTACGGAATACGAGGCAGCTATTGCGGTGAATTCCAATGTCGCGGAAATCCACATCTCGCTCGGAAGAACGTATGCGGGGCTGCTGGAATACAACAAAGCGATTGAGGAATACACCAAAGCCAATGCGCTCAATCCTAGCGATGCCAACCCGGATGCGTTGATCGGTCGCACTTACTATCGTACTGGAGAATTCAGCAAGTCCATCCAATACTATCAACAGGCAATTTCTGACGAGCCACAGAACGCTTATTACTGGGGCTACCTCGGGCAGGCTTTCTATAAAAACTACCAGTTCGGAGATGCAATTCTAGCACTACAGATAGCCATTCGTGGTGGAGTTACCACGAATGGTACGATCGTTGAAGGATTGCCGCTTTCTTATGAAGTCGTCGATATGTATTACATTTACGGTCTCTCGTTGATGGAATTGGGTTACTGCAGTGAAGCAGTGGATATTTCTCAAGCCATCATACAAAGCATGCAGGATGATGAAACAGCGGTCTATAATGCCGAGTACACCTTGGAACGCTGCTATGAAAAGTTGAACGACCAGCAGTTGTTGAAGTTGCCGACTGCCACCATGATACCAACCTGGACGCCACAACCCACCCTCACACCCACACCACTGCCGTATCAAATTCCAACACCTGCGGGAGAATAAAATAATATGTATTTACCTCGCAAGGATAGCCTGTTTCAGAAAAAGAAACACCGCACCAGTCCTTATGTTATTGCGGTTTTGATTGCAATGATCATTTTCTTGCTGATCATTTTGCGTGACCAGCAGGAAGGGCGTATAACCCCCTTATTTATGGCTACTCCCACTGCCACCCGCACGGTGGATTCATTTGTGCAGGAAGCAGAAGTGCATTTTGTGGCTGGTGACCTGACCAAAACCCTGGAGGCTTTCCAAAATGCCGCCGCAGTGGACCCTAATAATGTGGTGCTGTGGGTTGAACTGGCACGTGTTCAAGTGTATTCCACATCCTCACTAGCGACCAGTGAAGAGAAGTACGAGCGCTTGAATGAAGCGCTGGATTCAGCCAATAGAGCCCTAGAGATCGAGAACGAGAACAGCACCGCCCATGCGGTAAAAGCATTTGCACTGGATTGGCTGTCAAGCTCTGCCGTGGTAAGCGATGAATGGGAACAGATTTTAACCCAGGCAGAACAGGAAGCAGTGGCAGCGCTGCAGATGGATAGTAATAACACTCTTGCACTGGCGTATTATGCCGAGATACTGGTTGACCAGATGAAATGGACCCAAGCGGAACAATATATTGACCAGGCATTACAACGTGATGATACCTTAATGGACGTGCACCGCATCAATGCCTATTTACAGGAATCCATCGGGAATTACAGCGCTGCCATTACGGAATATAAAAAAGCCTCTGAGATCAACCCTAACCTCACTTTTTTATATCTTTCAATTGGCGTGAACTATCGCCAGCTGGAACAATACGATCTTGCGCTGGAATATTTTGCTAAAGCGGCTGATATCAATGAGCAGCTGGGCATCATGGATCCCATCCCCTATCAATCCATCGCGAAAACCTATGTCCAGAAAGGGGAACCCCTTGCAGCAAGCCTGAATGCACGAAAAGCAGTGCAGATCAAACCGGATGACGCCTTCTACTATGCCTTTCTGGGAGATGTCTATCACAAGTCACGCAATTATGAGAGTGAAATACTGGCTTTTCAGTGTGGTCTGGAAGGATGCACGGCAGAAGAGAGCTGTGAAGTGCGCCAGTGTGACCCTGAAGTGGATACCATGGTCGCTATTGAAGGATTGCCACTTTCAGTGGACACCAAAGATTTCTATGCTGAATACGGTGCGGTGATGGCAGCTCTTCATCGTGATACCAACGGCTATTGCAACAAGGCAATGCAAATTCTCGAGTTGGTGCGCAGCGAATTCTCAAATGATGCTGTCATCATGGGAGTTGTAGAAGAATCCGAAGCCATTTGTGAATCCTACGGGTATTAAAGTATTAAAGAAATATTAGATTTAATCAATCGCCTTGACTGGAAAGTCAAAGATGGATAATATTGGAATTAGCACTCTATTGAAAAGAGTGCTAAAATAATGACTCAAAAAAAATTCAGGAGGATCTTATATGGCACTCAATATCAAACCCCTTGGCAGCCGATTGGTCGTAGAGCCGATTGAACGGGAAGATGTAACCGCATCAGGTATCGTCTTACCTGAAACTGCAAAAGAGAAACCCCAAAAAGGTACAGTTCTTTCCATCGGTCCTGGTGATCGTGACGAAAAAGGCGAACGCATCCAGATGGATGTCAAAGAAGGTGATACGGTTTTGTTTGCAAAATATTCCGGCACCGAGATCAAGATCGACGATAAAAAGCTCTTAATTCTCAAAGAGAGCGATGTTCTGGCAATCGTCACCAAATAAATAATCACCCGAAAAAGAAGGAGATTCGTATGGCAGCAAAACAACTTGTTTTTGGAGAAGAAGCACGCAAAAAACTGCGCGATGGTATTGATGTCGTTGCAGAAGCAGTTGCCACCACGCTCGGTCCAAAGGGACGTAATGTCGCATTGGATCGCAAGTTTGGTTCTCCCACTATTACCCACGACGGTGTTACCGTTGCGAAAGAAATCGAACTGGAAGATCCCTTTGAGAATATGGGAGCTCAGTTATTGAAAGAAGCAGCTACCAAGACCAACGATATCGCTGGCGATGGCACCACCACTTCCACCGTTCTGGCACATGCCATGGTAACCGAAGGTTTGAAGACCCTGGCAGCCGGCGCCAACCCAATGCTTTTGAAACATGGGATTGAAGCCGCTTCTAAGAAGGTCGCCGATGCGATCAAGGATCAGGCGATTGATATTTCCACCAAGGATGAAATTGCCAACGTAGCCACCATTTCTGCCCAGGACCGCCAGATTGGTGATCTGATTGCAGATGTGATGGATAAAGTTGGCAAAGATGGCGTCATCACCGTTGAAGAATCAAAAGGTCTCGAATTTGAACAAGAATATGTTGAAGGTATGCAGTTCGACCGTGGTTACATTTCACCATATTTCGTAACCGATTCAGAACACATGGAATCCGTTATCGAGAATCCATATATCCTGATCCACGACAAGAAAATTTCCGCTGCACAGGATATGCTTCCCTTGCTCGAGAAGATGGTGCAGGTTGGTAAACGAGATCTGGTTATCATTGCCGAAGATATTGATGGTGAGGCTCTGGCAACTTTGGTGCTCAACAAACTACGCGGTACTTTGAACGTACTGGCAGTCAAAGCCCCCGGTTTTGGGGATCGCCGTAAAGCCATGCTGCAGGATATTGCCGTTCTGACCGGCGCAACGGTTATCTCAGAAGAAACTGGACGTAAACTGGAAACCACCACGGTTCAGGATCTGGGAACCGCAGAAAAGGTTCAATCCGACAAGGACAATACTACAGTTATCGGTGGTAAGGGTGATTCCAAGGCTATCAAAGGTCGCATTGACCAGATTCGTGTTGAGATCGACAAAACCACCAGCGATTATGACCGTGAAAAACTGCAGGAACGCCTCGCAAAGCTTTCCGGTGGCGTTGCGATCATTCGTGTTGGCGCAGCCACTGAAACCGAATTGAAGGAAAAGAAACATCGTGTGGAAGATGCTCTCTCCGCAACCCGTGCGGCTGTGGAAGAAGGGATCGTCCCCGGTGGTGGTGTGGCTCTGCTGAATGCGGTGGACGCACTTGCCAATGTGAAACTTGACAATGATGACGAACAAACCGGTGTGAATATCATTCGCAAGGCACTCTATGCTCCCATGAAACGCATTTCCGAAAATGCTGGTTTCGATGGAGCTGTTATTGTCGAAAACGTCCGCCAGGAACAAGAGAAAGCCAAGAGCAAGCAGATTGGTTTCGATATCATTTCAGAAAAATATGTTGATATGGTTAAATCCGGTGTGATTGACCCCGCGAAGGTCACGCGCGGCGCATTGGAAAATGCAACTTCCATTGCAGCGATGATCCTCACCACGGAGGCTCTCATCACGGATGTTCCTGAACCTGAAAAAGCAATGGCGCAGCAGCCAATGCCAGAATACTAAACGCCAAAAGCCGTAGGATTTCAAACCCTACGGCTTTTTTTTATTTGCGATTATAATCATCCCTATTGTGAACAAGAAAAATATCCTTTTCATCGTGATGCTCGCGTGTTTCGTGTTCTTGTCTGCCTGCCAGGCAGATCCGCAAGAAACACAGCCAACCGACGCCCCTCTGGGTACAGTTACCCCTACTGAAGAACCCATGGCGGTCAGGGTGAATGGCAGCGGCATCAGCATTGTGGAATTTGAAGCTGAGCAGCAGCGGTTGCAAGATGCTCAAACCACCCTGGGCGAGCCATGGAGTGCAGAAGAGATGATGGACCGTGTGCTTTCAGAGCTGGTGGGGCAGGTGCTGCTGGCGCAGGGCTCTGCGGAAGAAGGGTATGCAGTCGATGAAACTACACTGCAATCGCATGTGGATGCTCTCATTACGGAGGTGGGAGGGACGGAGAATTTCATGGCATGGTTGCAAGCCAATCATTATGATGAAATAGAATTTCGCAAGGTGCTCAACCGGCAACTGGCGGCTGCCTGGATGCGGGATGCGATTGCCAGCACGGTACCCACCAGCGGGGAACAGGTTCATGCTCGCCAGATACTGGTCAGTGATCGTGCTACTGCGGATGCCATCTTGCAAAAGCTGCAAGCAGGGAATGATTTTGGCACTCTGGCAAAACAATATGATGCAACAACCGTCGGAGATTTGGGCTGGTTCCCACACGGATTTCTCTATCAACAAGCGGTGGAAGATGCCGCTTTTGCTTTGAACGCTGGTGAATATAGCTCTGTCATCGAGACGCCTTACGGATTCCACATCGTACAGGTGATCGAGCGCAGTAGCGAACAACCCTACAGCGCTGATGTGTTGCATATGTTGCAGGAACAGGCTGTGCAGGATTGGTTAGATGCCCGATGGGCTGCTTCCAGCATCGAAGTATTGATCTGATCTATTTGCGGGATCTCAACAGAATATTTTGATCGGCAGTCAGCGGGGAGTGAACGCCGTGATAGGGGAAATCCAGAACTTTTCCTTTTGCGAAAAAAGAAAAATCAAATTTCACCGGATCCCCGGCGTGTTTACCGGGAATGGGCATCAACCGGGCTGTGAGCGGTTTGTCTAACCGTAATGCCAGTGCAGCCACATCCAGAAGCAGGGCTTCGATCTTCTCGACCGCAATGTCACCGGGTAATGGTACCGTATCCAACCCCGTCCCGCACACACTGGAATAGTGCAGCACGTCATAGATCGAAAGGATGCCATCGGCACTGCGTTGTGCCAGGATGTTGTCTTCGAGAATTGGCATCATCAATCCATTGAAACCTGCTTTTTTCCATTTTCCTGTATCTAATGCGCTCGCCAGAATGGCTGCCGCTGCCAGACTGCCGGCTGAACCGATGGCAGAGACTCCCAAAGTTTCCAACGCTTTGCCAAACGAACACCACGTTTCAGGGAAAGGCGCCAGGGAAAAATCAAAACCCTGAAAAGAATCATTCTCGCCCAGGTCGACATTTTGGATAATCTTTTCCATAGAAGTTGCCTGTGTTTCAAATGTGTTGATCAACCGGCGACAACCGCTCTCGATATCATTACTCTGCCCGAAAATCTCCTGAACGGTGTCCGCACATTCCATGGCGAGTGAGAAGGCAGCTTTACCGGGTGCAGCATAAGCCGCCGGAAAGAAAGGCGTACAGGGTTTGACATTTGCCAATGCGGCAAAGCGCAGATTGGCAAAGCCATTTGATTCCAAATATGCAACCTGTTGGATGGTTTGCGCACAAACCTTGATATCTTTGATTGAAATACCACGCTGCGGGTCGGCTACCTGCATGCTTAAGAAAAGCAGATCCGATATGGATAGGATTGCAGGGAGGAGAGTACTATCGGACAGGTCAGCTGCTTTGCATGGACCCACTGAAAGGTAGTTGAACCCTGCATCATGGGTCTCTTCAACAAACGTAGTTATGGCATCCAGGGTTCCGGTTCTATCTTCCGGGTTTGTCCATGAAGGGAAGGGCGTGGTTGCCAGACGGATGCTCTGTACCTCGAATCCTGCCTTCTCCAGATTCTTTCGCAAGGTTTGTTTGTGCTTCTGTAAGGCAGATAATTGGGTTTCAAAGGGTTGGTAGTTTGGGTCAATGAAATAAGTGATGGAACGTATTCTCATGCATTCCTCTGGCGGGCTGCTTCATACAGCAGAATATTGGCGGACATGGCGGCGTTCAAGCTTTCCATATCTCCTGGCATAGGAATGAGCAGATTTTTGTGCGAGAGATTGCGCATAGCCTGACTAACGCCATGTGCCTCATTCCCGATGATAAAGGTGACCGGTTTGGATAGATCTGCCTGCCAGCAAGGGATGCCTTGCTGTACTTCTGCCAGATAGAGGGTCGTTCCGGCTGTCAATGTGACAATTTCATCTGGATCTGCCTGCACGAGCGGGATGCGGAAGTGAGCGCCCATTCCAGATCGCACGACCTTGGGGGAGTAGGGATCTACACTCCCTGGAGTGTACAGAATTCCCTGCAGCCCGAAAGCGACTGCAGACCGTAAAATGGTGCCGAAATTGCCGGGATCTTTGATTTCATCAAGCACCATCAATAGATCAGGCTTGGTGGGTAGAACAAGGTCGCTGAAAGGTAGCACCAGCAGCAACCCCTGGGATGTCTCGGTTGCGGATATTCTATCCAACAATGCAGGGGGGAGTTCTATTTTTTCACAGGCGCAGGCATCCAGCAACTGCCTGCCGCGCTCGGAAACCGCAGAGCTGTATAATGCCAGTTTGATCTCCTGCTTGCTGGCAATTACTTCTTCCGCCAGCCGAATGCCTTCACAAACGAAGGCGCTTTCTTGATAACGAGTTTCTTTCTTTGCCAGCAGGCTGCGTACCCATTGAATGGTTGGGTTCTGGATGGATGTGATCATGCCTGCCTAACTCTTCTGCCCGAATTCTGTCAAGAAAGTTCTGTAAGTTGATTGGTCGAACAATACCAGGCGTACCAGTACGATCCTGGTCTGAGGATTCTTCTCAAAGAAGCGGAAGAACTCTTCATGGAAAACCTGTGCGGCTTTACCGCAGGGGAAACCGAAGATACCGGTAGAAATGGCGGGGAAGGCAAGGGATGTGATCTCCAGTTCTTCTGCCAGCAGGAAACAACCGCGAATGGTGGTGCGCAGCTTGAGTTCTTCATCTCCCTCTCCCCACACCGGACCCACGGCATGGATGACGTAGTGGCAGGGCAGCATGCCGGCGGATGTATATGCCGGGTGCGTATGGGTGATAGGACCGTGTTGTGCTATCCATGCATCACTTTCAATCTGGATGCTGCTGCCGCCTGCCAGAGAGATGGCGCCCGCCACACCGCCGCCATGCTGTAAAAACTGATTTGCTGCATTGACAATGGCATCCACTCTTTCACGGGTGATATCCCCCTGCAACACGTGGAGGGAATGATTTTGGTGGAAAGTGAACTCCAGATGATTAGACATGACCTTATTTTAATGGAAAAGGAGCCAAAGTAAACAAAAACGGGATGGAATTCCATCCCGTCAGCTTATTTAAAGGAGGTTGTTATTTATAGGGCTGATTTTGCTTTTTCAACAACAGCCGCGAATGCTTGCGGGTCACGTACTGCCAGATCAGCCAGCATCTTGCGATTGAGCGTGATATCGGCTTGTTTGAGGGCATAGATGAAACGGCTGTAAGATAATCCATGCATGCGGGCAGCAGCGTTAATACGTGTGATCCATAATTTACGCAGGTCGCGTTTGCGCACCCGGCGATCGCGATACGCATACCACAGACTTTTAAGCATGGCTTCGTTCGCACGCCGATAGAGGCGAGAGCGGGTACCGAACTGACCTTTCGTAATTTTCAGTACTTTTTTATGTCGCAGATAGCGATTGGGTCCACCTTTTACACGAGTCATTATCACTCCTTTGCGAACCCCAGGGCGTCGGTTGAAAACCAGTTGTAAACACCCAGCAGCCGCAAATAATTCTTATTGTTTACCTATTTCTTGTCCATATAGGGCGCAAGTCTCTTGACGCGTTTCTGAATGCTTTTGCCTTCCACCGGGATCATCTCGGCGAATTGGGCTTTGGTACGTTCAGATCTGTTACGGCGAAGATGGCTTTTTCCGCCTTTGGTGCGCATAAGTTTACCAGAGCCGGTAGCCCGGAATCTCTTGGATGTTGCTTTATGCGTCTTCATCTTATATTTTGTGTTTTTAGCTTTTCGCGGCACAGCTATACTCCTTAAAATCAAATAGAAAATCCTTTAAATAAGGGCAAGCGTCCATTATACTGGAAAAAATCAGTTTTGCCAATAAAAAATGACAAAATGACAAAAAATATCATGTCATGCTAGCAGTGAAGAATCTGTCACCCCCGAAGTACGCACAACGAGAAGGTCTCACAGGGTAGATCGTTGCGACCTGCTGACCAATTGCTATCACCAGCGCTCAAGATGTCATTGCTTCCATTGATATCCCAAATCCGGATTGGGTAGCATGAAATCTCGAATCAATGCGACCAGGTCGTGGAATGAAGCAATAAAAGCACGTAGTGTGCGCACTGAGGCACCATATGTATCAAATTCCGCCAGGCTCAAACCGTTCGGTTCATAAGCTCGCCGGAAATCGGGAAAATGAGCTTGTAATGTCTGAATAATGGCAGGATCAACGGGTGTGTTGATACGCGGTTCCACTGGAATTCCAGATTCATTGAAAAGGACCTGCCAATGATGAGGAATGGTCAATACCACATCGCCGCCCACGAACTCTGTCCAGTGTAAAGGATGGCGGTAGGCTGCTGATAACAGACGAGTCCGGTAGCCTCGTTCTTGATACAATGCGTATGCCCGTTTGAAAACGGAAATCCCTGCCCAGGCAGTCACTCCTGGCTCGACCAGAATTCCATCCCGTTTGGTTAGTACCTGCAACCAATCATCCGTCCGCCCTACCATGATGGTGCATACGGGGTGCATGTTCCTGGTATCTTTTCCATCAGCTTCTCGTCTGGCAAGCCCGCGTTCCACCGCCTCAGCGACTGCCAGAGCCTGTGGTACGGTAAAGCTGACAGTAGCATTGATATTTACACCAGAATAGGTGGTTTCTTCGATCGCTTCTACTCCTGCTTGTGTTACAGGGATCTTTACCTGCATATTGGGTGCAAGAGAATCAAAATGCATAGCCTGTTCCACGATGGCAGCCGAATTGCGATAAAACTGCGGATTGGTTTGGATCGAGATACGACCTTTTTCCCCATTGGTGCTCTCGAAAATTGGATATAAAAGTTCGGAACCTTTAACTGCCATTTCTTCGATCAATTTCCAGGCTATTTCTTCTTCTGACGATTCCGAGTTTTCGTTTATTAATTGGTGAATGCGTGTTTCCCATAACGGCATTTCCTTTTTTAACACGTTAAGGACGATGGTGGGATTGGTGGTGGCTCCAACTGCTCCCCGTTCGATGGCATAGGTTAATTCTTCAACGGAACACGAATCGTTCCAATAATCGGTACAGGTGGAGGAAACCATTTTATGTAGAGCCGTCGATGCTTGGCTATTCATATCAACCTCTCTTTCAATTTTCTGTAATTTCACGCCAGGCTGGTAAACATGGATTATTCCGCTAGCCGGGTATTATCTTTCATTCCCATTCAGATTTACTTCCTGCTGGGCGATCTCACGCCAATATGCGCCATGGTTTGGCCAGGGTGCTGCCAAAAGATCGCGTGTTTCCTGCCCTGCGACTTTTATCAGATCTTGCCTGGCAGAGAAAGCATCTTCTAAAATCCTTTTCTCATGCATGGTCTTCAGTTCTCGATTTTCCATGACAACTTGCCCATCGATGATGGAATGGATCACATCTGAACCGTGCGCAGAATAAACGAGCTTGGGTGCAAAGCGTCCATCTGCCAAAAGGTGAGCTTGATTGAAATCCACAGCAATAAGGTCAGCCTGCTTGCCCACTTCCAGAGAGCCCACTTGTTTTTGCAATCCCAAGGCTCGTGCTCCATCCATGGTCATCATTGTTAGGATTTGCTCTGCTGTGATCGCTTCCCCATCTAAATGCGTGGCTTTTTGCAACATAGCTGCGGCTCGCCCAACTTCCCAGAGATCATAGGTATAACTGGCGGCTCCATCGGTGCCCAAACCAACCGGAATCCCACGTTCCAGCATTTGTGCTACAGGCGCGATACCATAACCCAGATAGGCATTTGCCATTGGGCAATGGATCACTTTACTGCCTGTTTCCGCCAGGATCTCGATCTCGTGATTGGAAAGCCAGACAGCATGAAAAAAGACACCGCGTGGACCAGTAAGACCGATGGTATGTAGATGTTCCAGATCACGTTCACCAAATTTACGTTGGGTGTAAGCATTGATCTCGATCCATCCTGCCACATGGGTCGATACATTAATATCTAATTCTCTTGATAAGTCGCGCGTTTTTAACATTAACTCTTCGCTAATATCTTCCGTTGAACCTGGACCCAGCGCCATAGTCGTTCTACGTTTCCCATGCCATTCCTGATAATACTTTTGAACCTCTTGGATTAATTGTTCATCCGTCTTGATCATAGTCATGTACTCAGACTCGATTCGCTCTCCAGCAAAGGTCTGATCCAGCAGACCATACACCATCTGTGCCCGCATGCCTGCTTTATCGAAAGCGTCTGTAACCTCATAAATATTTCTCAGGTCGGTGTGCATATACCAGTGGTCAGAAATGGTAGTCGTGCCGGTTTTAATCATCTCCATCGCTGCTAATTCGGCTGAAATTCGTGCATGTTTCGGGCTCATCTTCGAAACAATCGGAAACAGAAATCGCCAATTCCAGGGGTCAAAATGCATGTCGTAACCAATGCCCTCGATCAAGGATTGGTAGACATGCGAATGCCCATTGATCAGCCCTGGCAAGATGACACAATTCTTTGCGTCAATTACTTTTCGTGCTGTCAATCCTAAATTGTTTCCAATTTGAACGATCTTCCCCTGATCAATTCCAACTTCTCCATCAAGGATCACCCGATGGCTATCATCCATGGTGATAACTGCCAGTGCTTTTACTAAAAGATCGATCATTTTCTTCACCTCAATACATTTGCTGATTTACTTTAATAATCTAACTATTCAACTTATGAGATATTAACAATACTCGATGTAGCTATAACTCATAATTAAGCCGGGTCATACCTAATAAAGTTTTGTTGACCCATGATCATTACCTATATATCTTGCGTTGTTTCCATGTTGGAAAGGTCTCTAGTGGGTTCCGGAAGAGCATAATGATACGCTCTTCCGGAATGACAAATTACCTGTCTGTTCCATTGCTCTTCCCTCTTCTAATGAATTTGAATATACTCAATAATGAGATGAAAACTGGAAGAGCGGATAAATCGGATTATTGTTCTTCTTCCTCCTCTTCTTCTTTATCTGCCTCAAGACGATCACGCCAATAGAGACCGCGTTTCTGGACTCGATTGAATAACCAGCCTGAAACAATAGGCGCCAGGATCAAGTTTGGTGGAATATCGCAAATTAAAACGCTTGAGAATAGTGTCATGAATGGGGCAAAACCCATCAGTGCCATCCAACCACCCACAAAGAGAGCACAAATGATGGTGCCGACAATACCACCCCACAGCATGATCGCTTTTTTGTTGAGCGGGTGAGATACGAGCAAGCCGGGAATGAATGCCATTGCAAAATTCCCTAACGCGCCCCCAACGCCACCGATCCCGAACCAACCTGCAAGAATATCGGAGATAAAGGTGTTTCCAATAAGGGCAGCCAAACCGCCTACCCAAGGTCCAAACAGAACGCCCCAAAGCACTGCAATGAAAGCAAATGGTCGTAATGTAATAAAGCCAATTGCCAGGCTCATGGTTGAAAAGGAACCAAGACCGTATAAAACAGCGCCAATGATAGTTAATGCAATCTCGAGCGTTCCAAATTTTTGCTTCCAAATGATTTTCTTGGGAAATATCCAATCGCTTTTCATATAGCATCCTCCTAGAATTGATTGATCAAACAAACCTGGACGAACAAGCCGATACAAAATCTGATAAGCACCTCCTTCCACTCCTGTCAGGTCGACGCTCGTTCATAAGAAAATGTCCACTTTCCCCCAGTTGAGGGAATTAAGAACAACACATACAACGATCGCTACCGCACCCAGGAAGATAAAAAATAGATCCCTTATCGTAAAAGGATAATGTTTGTAAAATGTGCGTGATTTGTTATTGGTATCAAAAGCTTTAAGCTCCAGTGAAATGGCAATATTCTGTGCCTTTCGCAGCATACTATCAATTAATGGAATGGCAACCGGAACATACTTCTTTAGTCTTTCCATGACGCTACCTGTGTCCATGTCCATGGCACGGGATTTGAATGATTCGATGATGTTAAAATAGTCGCCGCCCAATTCTGGTAAGAATTTGAATGAGCTCATGACCATTAACGGATACATATATGAAATATGCAATTTGTTTTGCATAAATTCCCCTAGAGATGAGGCTAGGTCCATCAGATCGGTGGTCATGACAAAAAAAGTACAAGCAGTGAGAGATAACACAATCCGTAATCCCATCGCTAGCGCGTAGATAAAACCTTCCAGGCTGAAGTGAAGAAATGACCAATTGAATAAATAGTGCTGGTCAGGTGTGGCGGCATAGAAGAAAGGCCAGAGTATGACGATAAAACCGATCATGACCGGGTATGTGACGATCAAGAATTTATACATTTGTTTGGCGATCCCTGATTGAAATGCCATTACCCAGATGCAAACAGTCATTATGATCAAGGCAAAGGGATTGGTGATCATGATGGGAACAATGATCATACAAACCCACCAAATCAGTTTTGCGGTAGGATTCACGGAATGAAACCATGATTCCCGTTTTCCCATTTCAAGCATTTGCAATACAAAAGCCATTTTTACCTCCCGACTATTCCAGCATTTATTAATAAGTCTGCCAGGTCCTGAGGAAGTATTGGTTTATCCAGGTGGATATCCGGCAGGAGTTTCTGAGCCAGTGTGTAAACATCCGGCGGTTTGATCCATGCGGCTCTGAGTTCTTCGACATTTCGGAAAACATCCTGAGTCGGACCATCCAGAGTCACTTTTGCCTGGCGCATTACGATCACCCGACGAGCAAAGATGGAAACCAGATTCATATTATGAGTGGTGATGATACAGGTATGTCCCTTCTCATTCAGTCCTTGCACTAAACCCATCAAGGCGATCGATTCGCGCCAGTCCTGACCGGTGGTTGGCTCATCAATCACCAGGATAGATGGTTCCATTGCCAATATAGATGCGACAGCCAGGCGTTGACGCTGACCACGGCTGAGCTGGAAAGGTTGTTCCTCTTCCATTCCGGATAGTTCCATTTCACCTAGAACAAGCTTTAATGCGCTTTCGATGTGTTCTTCTGTAAAGCCGATGTTCTTGGGACCAAATGACACTTCATCACGAACGGAATCGGCGAAGATCTGGTGATCAGGGTTTTGAAAAACATATCCCACAAATCTTGCCAACTCCGATGTTGGGTGATCTGCTGTATTATGACCATCTACGATTACCCGTCCGCGGGTTGGCTTATGCAACCCGTTGAAGTGTTTTACCAAGGTTGTTTTACCCGAACCATTTTGACCGATAATTGCGATAAATTCACCCTTTTTAATGGTCAGGTTTACATCTTCCACAGCGAATTGATCTCGGGTTTCGTATTTGTAATATAAATGCTCAACTTTAATGATAGGTTCTTCAGACATTGTGATTCACCCTTGTTATTGCTTGCATGCCTTCTTCGACTGTTATCGGCATTTGTTTAAAATTGACACCTTTATTTTGTAAGGCAAACGCCGTTTGGGTCACCTGAGGTGGGTAGATACCCAAACTCTGCAAGAAATCTACCTGTGAGAGCACTTGCCTGACCGGTGCATCCATCAGTATCCTTCCCTTATCCATGACGATGATGCGATCAGCTACTTTCGCCAATTCGTCGATATTGTGCTCAACCATCAGGACTGTTTTCAGCTTTTTCTTTAAAAGCCCTGCAAGATTATGGACTTCTTCAGCTCCAATGGGATCCAATTCGGATGTTGCTTCATCGAGGATCAAAATTTCCGGTTCCATCGCCAGCGCAGTGGCGACAGCCACGCGTTGTTTTTGTCCTCCAGACAAATAGAATGGGTGCCGCTGGCATTCGGATCGTAAATTGACCAGATCCAGTACATAATTCAATCGCCGGTTGATCTCTTCAGGTGGAAGTCCTAAATTCTCAAGGGGAAACACGATTTCTTTTTCAATATCTGTCATCAGCAATTGCGCTTCAGCATCCTGCTGAACCAGACCGATTATCTGTGAGATTGTGGCTACAGGTGTTTTCCGGCTTGACATCCCCTTGACGAAAGAGGTCCCTTTGAGTTTTCCTTTGATGATCTGGGGAATTACCCCGGTGATCACCCAGCACAATGTGGATTTACCAGCTCCGGTTGGACCAATGATCCCGATAAATTCACCGGGTTCAACGGAGAAGGTTATATTGCTGAGAGACTGGTTTGCTGCTCCGCGATAGGTGAATTCGATATTTTTTAGTTCGATCAAAGGCATTTTAATTCCTCCTCTTTCAATGATGTGATTGTTTATCTGCTGTGTGGCGAGCATCTAGAGCAAGTTCGCTGGTGTGACGGGCATGATCCGGAGTAGCTGTTCCGTATAGAATGGATTCAACTCCCACATCTCTGAACAACCAGTCCATTGCACCACGGATATCTTGTCGCAAGCCACCGCCAGCAAAAGGCATGAAAGCAACAACCGGTTTCTTGAGCGATTTCACCACATCTACGCAGGCGTCTCGGTCCATCCAGGACCATTCACGATTGAGAGGTACTGCATATCCCTCGATAGCAGCACTTGAGCTTTCAATGATCGGGATGATGTAACTGGCATACTGGCAAAGAACCATAGGAACGAATCCCAGTTGTCGTGTGATGCGTGCCATTTCCACAATGATATCCACCCGACCTAATGATGCTAACCAGTCCGCGTCTGATCCACCCAGGAAAATGTACTGGCAATCCTTGAAGAGCGACAGACGATGGATGAAAGCCCATTTATCCAGATGGATGGATGCTATTTCTTCATCGGTAAGGCTTTCTGCTTTCCGGTCATATCCAAAAACCAGAACATCATCGATGGATAGCTTTTCTTCAACTAATGTAGCCAGAGGTTTTGGGAATGATCTCTCTACCAGGGTTTTAACAATGCGGTCGCGGCTGTATTGCAGATATTTCCCGTTGAGAAATATGCCTTGTTCCCAGGAGGGATTACCAAATCCGATCAGATCATCTCCTGTTTCGTCCAATAGACGTCGGAAAAGTCTGGTGTTTATCTCAAAGGAAAGGTCATACGCTTTCCCGCCCCCCTCATAACAAGCTTTCATGACCGAATAACAGTAATCTTCGTCAAATAACTTCCACAGAAGCTCCCGACGATACAAAAAGCGGAATTGGTTGAATGGATCTCCACCAAGAATGGAGGGGGGAATACGTTCGTTTTTGCTCATTGTTGATCCTCTCTTTTTTATTTCAACCCAGCTCGTATCATGAGTGAATAGGTGGCTTGTTGCACGGCATCGAATGCTTCTTCTATATCTAATGTCAATACCTGTCTATCAGCCATCAATACTTTTCCGGCGACTACTGTATGGCTTACATCTCCGGCATTGGCTGCATAAACGATTTGCTCTTTGATGTTTTGGTGTCTTCCTTCGATCAATGGCCACAGATGTGGCTGGTTCAGATCCAGCAGGATCAAATCCGCCTGTTTCCCTACTTCCAGAGAACCGATTTCTGACCCCATACCCAAGATTTGAGCGCCATTACGGGTTGCCATATCAAGCATCGTATGGACGGGCATGTCAGTTGCGTCATTACGTCCCAATTTTTGCAGCATGGCACCCAGGCGCATTTCCTCGAACATATCCAGATTATTGTTTGATAGATTGGAATCTGTTCCCAGACCAACCATGAGACCGGCAGTCAGATACTCCGGTATCGGGGCGATACCGGAAGCTAATTTCATGTTGCTGCTGGGGTTATATGCAAGCCCAACTCCATTCTGAACAAGCAGCGAGACGTCGTTTTCTGTCAGATGGACCCCATGTGCCACGCTTAACCGTGGGCTTAAAACACCTGCGCGCTGCAGCATTGCGGTAGGGGTACAACCGTAACGTTCTCGGATGGCATCATTTTCCCATCGGGTTTCTGAAAGGTGCGTGTGCATCACGACATCATATTTTTCTGCCAGTGTGGTGATCTCAATGTAGTCTTCTAAAGAAAGGGAATAGGGTGCATGAGGTCCAAAACCCGGGGTGATGAGCGGACTGCGCTCTTTCCATTCCACGACGAATTTCTCTGCACTCGCAATGCTTTCACCTACATTGGGGGTTGTAGTGATGATCTGAGGCACCAATATCGCTCTCAATCCCGATCGCAGTGCCACTTGCGCGCAGGCGTCAGGAAAGCGGTATATATCTATAAATGTCGTGATCCCACCACGGATCATTTCCAACTGATTCATTAATGCTGAGGCGTACATGATTTCATAGGTATAGGAACGGTCGAGCGGGAAACAAATTTCGTCTAGCCAGCGGTTCAAAGGCAAGTCTTCACAAATACCACGGGTCAAAGTTTCGTGCATATGCACATCTACCAACCCTGGTAGTATTGCTTTTGAACGGGCATCAATTTCCTGGTCAGCAGTGAAATCCAGGTCTTTCCCCAGCGCGGTGATGCGCCCATCCTGAATGGCAATATCCGTCTCAGCCAATATGCGACGTTCATCATCCTGAGTAATCAGTAACCCGTTTCGGATGAGCAAGTCTATGGTTTGAGGCATCAGTTTCTCTTCGCTTTTCTTAATTTGTAATCATTAATTACATAAACACACCGCATGCTTTTAGAAAATCTGCTGTTTGTTGAACCGCGCTGGTATCATCCGGCAAGGGTAGGATTTCTGCCGAAATAACACCCCGGTAACCAATGTCAAACAATGTACGAAGTACAGATTTCAAATTGATATGACCTTGCCCTGGAGCCTGACGGTTGCTATCCGCAATATGGAGGTACCCCAGATGTTCACCGACCATCCGTAAGGTTGCATGGAGATCCACCTCTTCAATATTCATGTGGAATGTATCCAATAATATTTTCAAATTATTACTACTGCCCACTTCTTCAATGAAATCTATCGCTTGTGCTGCTGTATTTATGCAATTAATTTCATACCGATTGATGGCTTCTAATAGAAGGGAGACACCTTGTGTCTCTGCATGTTCACAACAGATGCGTATGCTCTCAAGCAGGTTACTATGTTGTAGTGATTGTTCTGCTTTTGACCCGCTGAATTTTCCGCGTACTCCGCCCAGAATTACAGCAGAATCCAATTGGTGAGCCAGATTGATGATCTCTTCTAGCCGCTTTACTGCGGCTGAGCGTAGATCTGGATCGATGGCGCTCAGGCACAAATGATCGTGAAGGCAACCTTGACCGGTAGCGATGGCAGTAACATGCAGTGAATACTTATCGGTTAATGTTCTCAATTGCTCATATGAAAGATCATCTGCATAGCGCATGCTCAATTCCACATTGTGAAATCCGGATTTATGCAAAGAGGCAAAACCCTCTTCGATATTTCCGGCATATAATACGGGGCTAAAAAAAGTTTCTTGAGTCGATAAAGCCACTGCATATTGAAAAACATTCGGATCAAAATCTGGATTAACCATGTTGGAATCATCCGACATGAACCGATCTAGCATTCGCACGCGAGCAATATGGCGACCACCTTCAAATGGTGTGTTCAACCATTCGGTCACGATCTCAGGCATCTGTTCCAGGCTGACAACCCAGGCGCCCATTGCCAGAACATTGGCATCATTGTGGGCACGAGCCAGGTGAGCGGTGAAGACGTTGTGGCATAAAGCGGCTCGTGCCCCTTTCACTTTGTTGGCTGCGATGGATGCACCAATTCCAGAACCACACAATACAATTCCCTTATCGTTCTTGCTCTCTGCAACTGCTTTGGCGACTTTTTGGGCATACACGTTATAATCCACGACGACATCACCCGAAAATGTTCCCATATCCATCACTTCTATGCCTTGCTTTTTCAAGAAAGCGACAATTGCTTCCTTGAGTTGTATGGATACATGGTCCCCACCAATAAAAATTCGTTTCACGGTTTTTTCCATTATTTATTAAGAATGCTGTGGTGAAACTGCCCCGCTTGATTCCCGAACGATCAGACGAACACTCAAAGGTGTAAGTACTTCTTCAGGTGGTTTTTGTTTTTCTATCAAAGCAATAAGAAGTTTTGCGCCATTCTGTCCCATCTCGAATTTCGGTAGGTGCACTGTGGTCAATGCCGGGCAGGTAAATGCTGATTGGGCGATATCATCAAAACCTACCAGTGAAAAATCATCAGGCACATGCAAGCCTGCTTCATGCAATGCGCGTAAACCACCAATAGCCATGATGTCGTTGTAGGCAAAAATGGCTGTGGGAGGATTCTCTATTGCCAGAAGTTCTTGCACTGCTCTGCGACCATCTTCCAAAATAAAACCACCTTTGACAACCAGACTATCATCAAATGGGATACCATTCTTTTTCAATGTGGTCTGGTACCCTTCAAATCGACCGCTGCTGTGGCTGAGATCTACCGGTCTGCTGATGTATCCGATACGGCGATGCCCCAGGTCAATTAAGTGTTGGGTTGCAAGGTTGCCTCCCTCAACGTTATCGGCTACCACTGCTGGCACGGCTTCGTGTGGAACCAATCGATCAATAACGACTGTCTGAATGCCATACCCTTTCAATTTATGGTAAGGTTCGAATATATTGGTGCCTGGGATCCAGATCACACCAGGGACCCGTTGGGCATGGAACATATTTACATATTGAATCTCCCGATCTAAATCTGAGGCGGAATGACATAACATGACCGAATATCCCCGTTCAAAGGCGATTGATTCGATGCCTCGAGCCACTTCAGGAAAATATGGATTGTGAGTATCCGGAACGATCAGTCCGATAGTTTTGGAACGTTGCAGTCGAAGATTGCGTGCTAGAGCATTGGGTTGATATCCAGTCTGGCGGATGACTTCCCGCACCCGTTCAGCCGTCTCTTTGGAGACGGGACGCGGTCCGTCATTGACTACATATGAAACAGTCGCTCTGGATACCCCTGCTATTCGTGCAACATCATCAGCCGTAACACCCATACGTTAACCCTCTTTCTATATATTCTAATCGTGTAGTCTAAACGTGTTGTCTAAACGTGTAGATTTAAACTATTATACAATTTTTTTTATAAAAAAGCTACAATGTTTTTGACGATTTTCTTCACAAACTAAACCGGAAATTAATCGAAAAAATCGCATCCATTAAGATGCCCTTTATTCTAAGGAAAGTAGGTTTTTAGGAATGATCTAAATATCTTCAATACCCCCGGGTAAGAATAAACAAGTCATCTCCTTTGTTAATTACTTATAAGAAACATTCATTCCCCCTGCGCGTTTATTTCCTACATTAATAGAAATTATTCACTGGTAAATGTGTGTCTTTATCTGCGATATGCAGGAAGATTCGATAAAAATCAGATACGATCCTTTTATTCACGTATTGGATCATCCCTGAAGGCAGTCTTTGAGTGCCTTATTAAATAAAATTACTTTACATCAGAAGAATTTCATTTGATGTAAACAGCTCTATTGTCTTCCTCGATTTGGGGACAATTCCCTTGTAAATGAGGTAATGATAGAGATTTGCTGCCCTGATCGGAAAAGTCAGTCTATTTTATTTGTTTTTGTGGTGCGAGCAGCATATTCATTGAACGACCTTCCATTGAAGGTGCTTTTTCTATGACAGCCACGTCCTGCAGATCCTTCGCGATCTCTTTCAAGTCTTCCAGTGCGATTTCAGGGTAGGTTACTTCTCTCCCGCGGAAGCGGATGGTGACCAGCACCTTCATGCCATGCTCCAACCAACCTCGTGCATCTTCCACTTTAAATCCACGATGATGCTCATTGGTTTTTGGGCGCAGGCGGATCTCTTTGATCTCCACTTTGGTCTGCGCTTTGCGAGCCAGGCGTTCTTTTTTGTTCTGCTCGTATAGATATTTCCCCAGGTCAAGTATTTTACAAACAGGCGGCTCTGCGTTGGGTGCAACTTCTACCAGATCGAGGTTCGCTTCACGGGCGAGTTGAAGCGCTTTCTCTCTGGGTACAACACCAATATTCTCCCCATTTTGATCGATCAAACGAACGGTCGCTGACCTTATATCCTCATTTGCTCTTACAGTTGATGTAGCTATATGATTCACTCCTTTCAAGTGTTCAATATTTTGATATTACCATATATTGAAAATACAAGTCAACAAGAAACCTGTTTTTTCCTTTTCGAATGAAGGAAAAAAGGATAATAGAAAAAAGCAGAGGGGTGCAGTCCACAACCTCTGCTTTTTTTAGTTATATTTTGGCTGCGATATCCTGTTTCGCCCGACTCAGGAAGTCCTCCAGGCTTTGCACACCAGGGTTCTCTCCACTGCGCAGGCGCAGCGAAACTTGCTGGTTTTCCATCTCCTGATCGCCGATGATCAGCATGTAGGGTATCTTTTGTTTTTCAGCATCACGAATTTTTGCATTCATGCGCTCACTGCGGTCATCCAGTTTTACGCGCAGACCAGCCGCGCGCAGCTTCTTATATACCTCGTCTGCATAAGGGATGTGGCGGTCTGCAATGGGGATGATCATGGCTTGCACCGGCATCAACCACACCGGGAAGGCGCCTGCGTAATGTTCGATCAGCACGCCGAAGAAACGTTCCAGGCTGCCCAGCAGCGCGCGGTGAATCATGTAAGGGCGATGTGCTTCCCCATCTTCCCCGATGTAGGTCAGGTCAAATTTATCTGGCAGGTTGAAATCGAATTGGATGGTGGATAATTGCCATTCGCGCTGCAGTGCATCTTTGATCTTTAGATCGATCTTTGGACCGTAAAATGCACCGCCGCCCTCATCAATTTCATAGGCAATACCGGCGCGTTTGAGTGAGGCTTCCAGAGCTGCTTCCGCATCTTTCCATCTTTCCGGATCGCCTACCGCTTTCTCGGGCATAGTACTGAGATAAGCGCTGAAATTCACAAAACCAAACGCGCGCAGCATATCCAGACAGAAATTGAGCACGAAATCAATTTCATCTGGCATCTGTTCAGGCGAACAGAAGTGATGCGCGTCATCCTGGGTGAAGCCGCGCACACGCAGTAAGCCGTGCAGTACCCCGCTGCGCTCGTAGCGATAGACCGTGCCCATTTCAGCGAAACGCACTGGCAGTTCGCGGTAAGAGCGGATCCTGCTCTTATAGATGTGCACATGGAAGGGGCAGTTCATCGGTTTAATGTAGTATTCCTGCCCTTCGATATCGATGGGGGAATACATATTTTCTTTGTAGAATCCGAGATGTCCGGATGTTTCCCATAGCTGTGCTTTGCCGATGTGGGGTGTGTACACAAAATCGTAATCTGCCTTCTCGTGCTCATCGCGCCAGTAATCTTCGATGATCTTGCGGGTCTTGGCGCCGTTGGGGTGCCACAGGATCAACCCGGAACCAACCTCTTCTACCGAGCTAAAAAGCTCCAGTTCTTTGCCAAGTTTACGGTGGTCGCGTTTTTTGGCTTCTTCCAGCAGATCAAGGTAGGCTTTCAGATCATCTGGATTCTCCCAGGCGGTGCCGTAGATGCGTTGCAGCATGGGGCGCTTCTCGTCCCCGCGCCAGTATGCACCGGCTACGTTCAATAATTTAATGGCGCTGGGGTTGATTTCCATTGTATCTGCCACATGTGGACCGCGGCACAGATCAATGAAATTCCCGCTGCTGTAAATGGAGAGTTCTGGCTTCTCATCCACAGGGTTGCCGTGTTCGTCGAACTGCCCTTTTTCAAGGTCTTCGATCAGTTCCAGTTTATAGGGCTGGTCTTTGAAGATCTGTTTGCCCTCTTCTGCCGTGATGACCTTTTTCTCGAAGGGGATATGCTCTTTGATGAGCTTGCGCATGCGCGCTTCGATCTCTTTCAGATCTTCCGGCGTCAACGCACGCGGTAGATCAAAGTCATAATAAAAACCGGTATCAATGGCGGGACCAATGGCGATCTTGGCGTTGGGGAAGCGTTCCAATACCGCGGATGCCATGATGTGCGCAGTCGAATGACGCACCTTATACAGGTGAGAATCTTCGTATCGTTCTTTTTTACCGTTGCTCATATTAACCTCCATTATGTATATTAAGCAAAAAACCCGACCCATTGCTGGGGCGGGAGTTTTATCACGCGGTTCCACCCAGTTTGACCCATATCATGGGTCATCTCTGGCGGCTGATAACGGTGCCTGCCGTTTCCCTTACTTGGAATCATCCGTTCCGGGTCAAGCTCTCAGGTGGTTTTCGCTGAATTTCCTCGAAGAAACCTCTCAGCCGTTGGGTCTCTCTTTCTGTCAATTTCCGTCCAGTTACTCGTTCTGGTCATTGCTTTTTGATTGTCCCTACTATACCTTTTTTTTGATTTTCATGCAAGGGGAAAGGAGAAAAATAAATATCGAAGAAAATAGGATGGATGCAAGGAAGTAAGGCTGATCAAAAATTATTTAATATATTCTTTTAGTAAAAATAAAAATCTTTCCTTAAACACATTAAGCCAGCTTTCGAGGAATTGAGCGGATTCAAATAATGGGAGCAGGTCTCTTCGCAATGCACTGATCGAGATCTGATCAACTTTTTTTTCAATTGCCATAAATGCAGAAATCTTACTGTAGGCAATTTCGCCGTCTTTTTCCAATTTTTCTTCTAGAGGCTGCACTTTACGTTCCATCAGCCAGAGCAGATCATAGAAATCTCGCCCTTTAAAATTCGATGTCCCTTTCTCAAAATTCCTTTCAATACAAGTCAACATCTTTCCTGACATCATGGTGGGAAGAGAAAAATGTGCCGGTACAAAGCTCTTTCCATAAAAAAAGATAGGTGTATGTTCGATTTCTGCAATTTGCTTATGGTGGCTGATTTCAATTTTCAAATGTAAGGTCTCGTCTTCATGCATTGATAATCCCAGTTGTTTTAAAACAGGAAATTTTAATACTATGCGGAGGATTCCAGCTTTGCTCTTCTGTATACTTGTATAAGTCATGGGATAATCCAATGTATTTTGACAGAAATTATTTAACTCTGCAGGAAATGTGGAAAGGTCAAGCTGTGCTTGATTGTCAAGATCAATATCTTCTGAAAGGCGATTTAAACCATAAACTACGTGCAGGCAAGTACCTCCATAGAAGTTCAAAGAGCGAAAAGTCGAATGATTATAGATAAAATCCAGGACATATGCCTGCAGTATTTCCTTTAATAATACACGCTGGGCTTCTGGATGACTTCTGGTCTCAGTTTCAACCAACTGTTTCTGAAGGATTTGAATCAGATTTACCATAATTCTCTCGACAGGAAATCACTTATTTTTTTCATTTTGCCAACCCCGCTCCGTATGCATAATTCATGGAAGAGTTCTTGATATTCCCTTGGAAAATCCTCTAAATTCAACCGCAGATCTTCAACGAGATCGTAATCTTTCGAACGTATTACATTTGCTATCGGTTTTAAATAGAAGAAATCGAACAATGCTTTTGAGAGAGTTGCTTCTGCGTATTGAATTCCGAAATACGAGCGGACTTCATAGCTGTGATAAAGATCCGCTTTTAAGTGCCGATAAGAAAATGTGCCTATGCTATTTTCAATGACCCTGTTTCCTTCAGTGGTTATTGCTGTTGTGATGGGGGTTGTTTCGGTGAGAATCCCTGCTCTTTGTAGAATTGATTCGAGGCTGACATATGAGTTGGAAAAAATCACAGAGCTGATCGCATTGGTGAACTCAGGATCATTACGGTGATCGAGATAGAAGGCGCGAGTTGTGTAAACTCCTTTTTTTAATCGAACAATACTCCCTTTTTCTACTGCCCTGTTCAGTTCTACTCTTGCACGGTAGGCATGCGCATTGATCGGATTTGCGATCTGGCGATACCCATTAATCGTAAAGTAAGGGACATGTGAAAATCGGTCAAAGATGCTTTCTTTCATTTTATACAGGATAATATACAAATATTGTATATTATCCTGTATATTTTGTATTTCTTCAAGAGCTAAATCTGATCTTCTAAATTGAATCTATGAGTATACATTGTAATAAGTTATCATATATGATAATATAATGCAATGGAATTTGATTCTTTGCTTAAACTAATTGGGGATGATCCAGTTTTTGAATCTTCACTACTCCTCTCCGGGAATATCAATCCCAAAATTGTTCGTCTACAGCTGACGCGTTGGGTCAACAGCGGACGTATTTACCAATTACGTCGGGGATTGTACTCTATTGCACCACCTTATCAAAAAATTAAGCCCCATCCCTTTTTGATTGCCAATCACTTACAGCGGGCATCCTACGCGAGCTTACAATCCGCACTGGCTTACTATAGCTTGATCCCGGAAACAGTGCACACTACCGTTAGTGTTACAACCGGTCGACCTGACCGATTCGAAACGCCTTTGGGTACCTATGAGTTCCGCCATATCAAAACGGACCTCCTTTTTGGTTATCAAATGATCGATTTAGGGGGGCAAAGTGCTCTGGTGGCAACACCGGAAAAAGCGCTGCTAGACCTGATCTATTTACAGCCAGGTGGGGAAACGCAGAATTATCTAAAGGAATTACGTTTGCAAAATATTGAACGCCTTGATCTGGATCTATTGAAGAAACAATCCGAAGTATTTAACACTCCGAAAATGCACCGGGCGGTAAAAGGCATTTGGCAATTGATTCGTGGACAGACAAGTGAGTATGAGGAGCTATGAAAGATTATCTTCTTGACCTGGTAAAGCAAACAACCTCCCCCCTGGATGGACGAAATACGGCAAGAGAATATTTACAAGCGCGGATTTTGGCTACATTGCAGCGCTCTGGTGCTATGATTCCCTTAGCCTTTCATGGTGGCACGGCGCTGCGGTTCCTCTATTCCCATGGGCGGTATTCTGAAGACCTCGACTTTGCACTCGAAGGCGATCGCCAAAGTTATGATTTCCGTTCCTACCTGCAAGCCATTCGCTCGGAATTAACTCCGGAAGGATATCGGGTTGAGCTTAAAGTTAATGATCAAAAAACAGTGCATAGTGCATACATTCGTTTTCCAGGATTATTGTTTGAACTGGGTCTTTCATCCCAACGAAGTGAAGTGCTTGCTGTAAAAATTGAAATCGATACAAATCCACCTCATGGCGCTGGGCTTACTACCACCGTTGTGCGTCGATTTGTTGTACTTCAGCTTCACCATCATGACAAAGCATCCTTGTTATCTGGTAAAATCCATGCCATTTTACAGCGCCCTTATACAAAGGGGCGCGATATCTATGATTTGCTCTGGTATCTAAGCGATCCCACCTGGTCACAGCCCAACCTGGTATTGCTGAATAATACCCTGGCTCAAACCAATTGGACTGGTGGAAAATTAACAGAGGAAAACTGGAAAGACCAGATTTGGCTGCATCTTCAAGATTTGAATTGGAACAGCATCGTGGAAGATGTTCGACCTTTTGTGGAGCCAGGTTTTGATTTGAATCTATTGAATCGAGCGAATCTACAAAGTCTATTACAAGGGAAATCTTAATGTTCCACGAAAATAATCCTTGTTTCTACCGTCAGTAAAATGGATTTATCACGAATGAATGCTTTTGTAGCTTATTCGTTGGGGTGATTTACCATCTACCCTTAGCTTACCTCTCTTTGCCCTTCAAAGTTGTGCTTGCCGGTTGACTTCAAGGCTTCTTAGCCAGCCAGCGGCTTGAGCAAAACACCAATGAAATACGCCACAGCCGCAGCCAGCCCTCCCACGATCAGCATTTCCAACCCGCTGACCAGTGGATTTCGCCGGGTAGTAAAATATTTAGCAGCTCCCAGACCAAACAGCGACAGTCCCGAAAGAAGGATGGAGATCAGGAACATAGTGGACATTGACAGATTGGTATGAAAAATAGCATCCACCAGGTAAATCAACAGCGGTAGCAAACCAAACAGAACGAACGCTCCGAAGGTCATGAGCGCCGCGCTGATGGGTTTGCGATCGTCTCCGATCAGACCCAGTTCATTGACCATCATTTCGTCAACCAAACGATTTTTATCACGCGCTTGGATTTCCACCAGTTTTTCAGCATCTGCTTTTGAATAGCCCCGTTTTTTATAGATGGCGATCAATTCACTTTTTTCGCCTTCTAGATAATTTTCAGCTTCCCACTTTTCGCGTTCTCGTTCTTTTTGGTAATATTCCTTTTCGCTTTTCATGGAAAGAAATGCGCCAATGCCCATGGAAATGCCATCGCCAAGCAGGTTGGCGACCCCCAGAATGAGCAGCACTCCCGAAGTCAGGTTTGCGCCTGCCACACCGCTCACCACCGCGAAAACCGAGATGATACCATCCAAGCCACCGTAGACCATGTTCCCGATGAATTGCGATGATTCAGAACCATGCTCTTCAACGGCAGCTTCGATCACTTTCTCATCATGCGCCTTTTTACTGGCGCTTAGATTTTTTTGTGCATAGGCTTCTCTAGCTTCATCCAGTCGCTTGGAAATTCTCATTTTTAACTCCGATTTGGAATATTGTAACTATTATATTCCGTGCAGAAAAATTGTACGCTCTCTCCTCCACATTCCACCTCCTTTTTTGTAATCAAAGTAGGGGCGGTATAGGACTCGAACCTACGACCTTTGCGATGTCAACGCAACGCTCTAACCAACTGAGCTAACCGCCCAAGTGCATGCAATTATACAAGAGGCTTGTAAAAAGCGCAATAAAGAAGGGTCGTTAAAAACGTTTTTATTCCACCATGGTGCAGGTCGAGGCATGCCCGTTGATCACGTTGCAGGTTGCCAGTTTACCCTCAAAATTGACCAATACCTCCGCCTGTGTGAAATATTGATCGAAGGTGGTTATTAACAAGCGTCGCTTTCCGCTGAAATCAACATCCAGTTTGGTGAAACGGCGCAACGCACGCTGTTCAAATTCGGTGAGGGTGGTTGGGTCAACGGTTGCCACATATTCTAATTTATCATCCAGCGCGATGATGGGAGTGCGTAGATCGGCGTTAAAATTGCTGTCGGCAGTATAACCAGCCCCGCCAAAGAAAGCCAGCAGGAAGATGGCGGAAAATACCATTCCCGCAACACCGCGAGAATTGCGGATAGAATCACAGACGTTTTCGAAGATCAGACCAGCGATAAACAGGAAGATGATTATCATCACCATGGTTACGAAACGCCGCGCGGTGATAGCCTGAACCTGGTCGATCATGATTCTTCCCCCCATCACGGGGTCAATGATCTTCATGAAATAGGGCGTGGCTGTGAATGGCACATAGCTGGTGAGGTAGCTGAAAATAACGGCTACGGCGACCCAGAATATCATGCGTACAAACAGGTTGTTGATCCTCATGGTCATCCAACCTGCAAATCCTCCCAGGATAAGGCTGGGGATCAGACCCACGATAAATTTTAACCACGGCATGGCAGCATGCGCTTTTGCCAGAACCACCGCATCATATCCCCAGGCAGCTGCTGCAAAGGTGAACCCGCATAACAACCCCAGGAATGTCTCTTGATTGAATTTGATCTTCATCTAATTTCCCTTTCGAATTTTCATGCTAGTATTTCATTCCATTGGCTTGTGGGTTGAGATGCACGTTCATTTCATCACCCAACAAATTCCAACTGATGTTGAAGAGCACCAGCATCAACGTGATGGGTAAATAGACCCACCAATGGTTGAAGAGAGAGCCACCCGGACCAATGATCCATTTGCTCCCTAAAGACAGGATGGTTGCCCAGGCGGAATCCCCTCCCATGCCGATGTATGTGAAGGTAGCCTGGATCACTACCATGCGACCAATATCCCGGGTGGCGAGGACGATGATGGGTGAAATAGCGTTGGGGATGATATGTCTCCACATTATACGCCAGGATCGCACCCCAACTACCTTGGCGGCATCCACATACTGGGTGTGTTTGATTTCCAGCACCTGCGTGTGGATGATGCGTGCATAGGGCATCCATGAGAAGAGGATCAACGCCAGAAAGATGGGGTTGGTATTAAGGATGATCTGCTGGAAGATATTCATATCAGTGATACCTTCCCCCCGGTAGACGAGGATCCCTCCATATTGTTCCGGTGAAAGCAGTGATTGCAACTGGACGAACAATGCCACCGCAGAAATGATGGGAAAGCTGAGGAATGCATCGGTAATGCGCATGATAATATTGTCAAAATGCCCTCCCACATAAGCGCTGACGGTTCCGATCAATGTGCCGATGATGGCAGCCACAATGGCGGTGGATAGCCCAAATTTAAGCGATTGGCGTGTTCCCCAGATCAAGGAATAATACACATCATAGTGACGATCAACTGTCCCAAGCAGGGCTTCCTGGCTGGGTGGCTCTGGCTTGCGGGAAATACGCATGCTGGTTTGGTGGTAGAAGGAAGGATTTTCGGGATCATCCGGTGGAGCTAAGATCGGGGCAGCGATCGCAATAAAGATGAAAAAAGCACACATCAACACTGCGACCATCGTTTGCCAGCGGAAATGGCGTCTTTTCCCATACTGCTCTTTGCGTTGTGCGCGCTGCTTTTTTCTGAAGCTACCATAACTGGATTTGACTGAGTCTTGCAGGATATCAGGTGGGATGGAGACTGTGTCATGCTGCTTGTTTGCAGCTTGGGGGTCATCACGCATTTTTTGCTCAACCCACTCCAAACCTGCCTGCGTTTTGCGGTTGGTGGGGTCGATCTGCAGTGCTTTTTCGAGAAACATCTTACTTTCAACAGGATTGCTGACTGCTGCCAGGATCAACAACGCATCTACATTGGTACGATTTTTTTTGATCGCTATAGTAGCCCAATAGCGTGCCTGCGGGGCGTCCCTTTTTTGAAGAGCTTGCTGTGCCATTTCAACAGCCTGTTTACAGGTGATGGAGCGCGTATCAGTCATTGGAGATCGTCCCTTCTCGTGTGCGTGGTAGCAGGATGGCTTGCAGAAGATCCAGGATGAACATGAGAAGTTCGACTAAGATCACACAGTAGACACCGAAACCCAATACCGCGGCAGCATCCGGCACCATGGGACCGAACATCCCGATCATCTCAGATACGCCGTTCAAATTGAAAACCCGTTCGACCACAAAGACATTGGTGATGAGTGTGGCGCTGGTAAGGGCGCTGCTGTTTAATGCTGGTCCAAGCGCATTCTTGAAAGCATGTCTCCATACGATCTGCCGCTCAGAAAGCCCCCTGGCGCGGGCAGCGATGATGTAATCCTTGTTTAATTCCTCTATAGTCGTGTTGCGTGTGATGCGCCCCAGGGTAGCCCATTGCGCGATGAAAAGGGTGAAAACCGGCATCACAAGATGGCGAAACGCATCCAGAGAAATATCCGCACGGTTGTTGAGAAAACCATCGATAGTCACAAACCCGGTATAGGCGGTATATTCGGCAGATTTAATATAAATGTTGTTGAGAACGCTCAGCCGTTCTGGCGCGAACCAGCCGCGGTTGATATATAGCGTTGCCAGTAAAATGATCGAAAGAATAAAATCGGGGATGGCAGAGCCAATAAACGCAAAGACCCGGAAGAGGATATCTTGTGCTTTTTCATGTTTGAAAGCTGAGGTCACGCCTGCTACCAATCCCAATGGAATGTAGAGGAGCATACAGTAAAAGAGCAGTTCCAATGTTACGGGTGTACGGTAGAGGATCTCAGGTAGCACACCATTTTTCAAAATCGGGCTGTAGCCCCAGTTGCCGTGCAGCAATCCATTCAGCCAGTATACATACTGATTGATAAATGGCTCATCCAGATGGTAGCGTTCGACGATCTGTGCCTTGAAGCGTGCCTGGGCTTCTTCGCTCAGGTTTGCTTGGGTGTTCGGCATATACAGGTTGATCCTTGTTTCGAGAGGAGCAAGCATGATCACGCCATACAGAACCATGGTGATAATGATAAAAGTAATTGGAATGGCGATCAGCCGGCGTGCAATGAATTTTCCCATTGATACCCTCCAACGTATCAGCCGAAAACGAGGCGAATTCTGTTATACGATATAGCATTCCTGCTGGGTCGTAAATTAGACAACTATACCATTATTCAAGGTTGATGGACATGATCTCAATGTCGTCGCGCATTTCCCAGCCGACATGTTCCCAGAAGGCGATACCAGAAAGATTATCCGCGATGACAAAAAGATGGCATTTTTGAATGCCCTTTTCTTTGAGGGCATTCAAGCTTTTCTGTAACAGGCTTTTACCGACCCCTTTCTTTTGTTTATTCTGCTGAACCGCCAGGTGATAGAGATATCCGCGTCGCCCGTCCTCCCCGCACAGGATGGTGCCAATCAGATGTTCGTCTTCCAGGGCTACGAAGCACAGCCCCTGATTCTGTTGTAGGAACCTGGCTATCTCTCTTTTTTCATCAGCAGAGCTCAGCCCCATACCTGCTGTATGCTGCCATAGATCCAGCGCTTGTTCATAATCGCTTATTTGCATTGCTCGAATGTGGATGGTCATCTTTTTCCCTTGAGTTTTTTTGTATGGTAATTGATTGGTTTTAACTATCTCGTGTTATAATTCCGCCGCATAATTTCATACTTTTTATTGTAGGAGAGGTAGCGTAGTCTGGCCTAACGCGCGCGCCTGGAGAGCGCGTGTACCGCAAGGTACCGTGGGTTCGAATCCCACCCTCTCCGCTCTTATTTTA
>LDZU01005519.1_pt1 | contig 43767 bp, 43 predicted proteins | sample 615531 | NCBI WGS metagenome assembly LDZU01 (sample SAMN03408293, study PRJNA278302) | terrestrial metagenome | isolation source: oil reservoir sample SB2 | place: USA: Alaska, North Slope, Schrader Bluff formation | collected 2011-09 | reverse complement strand
CGGCTCCCATCGTGACGCCACGGTCTACCACCCCAAAACTACTCTACCACCCCACCTTCACTTTGTCAACCCTAACCTCTTTAATCCGCTACGGCTCCTTAGTTTTTATCTTAGTTTTTATTTTCCGGTATAATCATACAGCTATCCGTGGAATATGTTTTTATCTGTTCCTCACCCTTTAAAACTCGCAGGCCACCCTCGGCCAGGGCAAGCATTTCATCTTCACCGGGAAAAACAAATACACTGCCGATAAAGGAAATCCGATCTTTTATCCAATTAATCAGCCTTTCCGAGTAAGCCAAACCGCCGGTAATTACAATGCCGTCAAGATTGCCTTTTATCACAGTCGCCATAGCTCCTATATCCTTGGCAATCTGGTAGGCCATGGCTTCAAAAACTAGCAGCGCTTTTTCATCCCCGTCTTTGATCATTTCCTCAACTTCCCGGGCATCGTCAGTACCCAGGTAAGCTTTTAATCCGCTTCCGCCGACTAATATATCCCTCACGGCGGAAACGCTTTGGCCCCTGGCGAGACTAACCAGCGGCAGAGTTGGAAGGCCGCCGGCGCGTTCCGGTGTAAAAGGTCCTTCATACAAGCCATGAGTAGAGTCAATAACCCTTCCTTTTGAATGTGCGCCGACGGAAATATCCCCGCCCAGATGAGCAACGACAAAGTTAAGCTCACTATAAGGCCTGCCTATTATGGCGGCAGCCCGTCTGGCGGCTGCCTTTTGGCTCAGCGCATGGAGCACACTGCCGCGTTCAATATCCGGCAGGCCGGAAATTCTGGCCAGCGGGTGAAATTCGTCTGTACTGGGTGGATCAACAACAATCGCCTTGATTCTGCATTCCCGGGCAATATCTTTTGATATGACAGGACCGAGGGAGGAATCATGCTTTGCAAAACGCGTGGAAAGCAGATCGTCACACATGGCCTGGTTGACTTCATAAATCCCGCTCGGACACGGAGCTCCGACTCCGCCGCGGCTGACCACGATATCTAAAGTGCTTAGTTCAACACCATACTCGGCGATGAAGTCCAGGATCTGTTTTTTTCGCTCGGGTATTTGCCCGGCAAGATCATGATGGGGGGACAGAAGATTTTTTTCAAACGGAATGTTGCTTCCGGCAATTAGTTCCGTATCCTTATAGCAGGCCACCTTTGTAGAAGTGGAACCTATATTCATGACCAGGATATTAAAAAGAGCAGGAGACATGCTATCACTCCTTTATAACAGCATCGCGGAAAGAATTATTTCCGCCACTTTCTCTTCAAATCTAATAAAAGGAATGTTGACAATCACCGGCTTTACTGTCCCGGCCAGGACCCCGGCATGCGGCATCTTTCCTACAAAAGCAAGCATCTGACTGAATGCATAACCTGACTCTACATTGGGGACAACGTATATATCAACATCTCCGGGAACTTCACAGTCCAGCTTTTTTCTCACCGCCGCTTCCCTGCTTGTTGCGCAGTCTATGTCAAGAGGCCCTTCTATAACCACATCTCCAAACTGCTTGCGCTCGGACATTTTACTCAGCACGGCGGCATCAACAGTAGAAGAAATCCGTGGGTTAACCTTTTCGATCGCAGCCAGAACGGCAACTTTCGGCCTGTCAATTTTCAGCAGTGAAGCAAGCTTAAGAGCTTTTTCAACAATAACATTTTTATCCAGTAAATTTGGAAAACATCGACTGCATTTTGGTCTTTAGCCGGCGCCAGGACTACTTTAGGTTTTTCTCCCTGACGGGGAAATCTTGAACGCAGATAGTCAAGCATCTTAATTCAGTCCCATATTTTTTTCTTTGATGCGCGTCGGGAGCCAGAACAACCAGCTTTTCCGGCCCTTTTTCTCTAGCCAGTTGATATATTTTGGCAAAGTTGTCGATCATTTTTACTACCTGCTCCAAATGATTCTTTTAACTGACTAATTGTTCTCAAATATATCGCCAACAACTTCACCTATGGTAACGTTTTCTTCCTTTGTTTCCGGCAAGGTATTTTTCGGCTTTTGAGCTTCCCGTTTTGCTTCCCGGATCGAAAGACGGATGCGTTTCTCCTCCGGTTCAACGCTTAATACCTTGACACTGATCTCTTCACCTTCATGAACAATTTCACCCGTCGATTCCACATGATGATCCGCCAGGTGGGAAATATGAACCAGACCTTCAACACCGGGTTCCAGCTGAACAAAAGCGCCGAACGGGGCAAGCCGTACTACCTTCGCCTCAACTATGCTACCGACGGGATAATTTTCAACAACCTGCTTCCACGGATCAGGCAGCACCTGTTTTAAACTGAGGGAGATTTTCTCGTTCTCCCTGTCAAGCTGAAGTATCCTTACTTCTATTTCATCTCCGACGTTCAGCACATCTGAAGGATGGTTGACACGGTACCAGGCCATTTCAGAAATGTGCAGAAGCCCGTCCACACCTCCGATATCGACAAAAGCGCCGAAATTGGTCAGCCGCCGGACTATTCCTCTTACTGTCTGACCTTCTTCCAAACTCTCCAGGACGCTCTGCTTCAGTAAAGCCCTTTCTTCCTCAAGAACAGACTTGCGTGAAAGGATAACTTTTCTGCGGGCGCGGTTTAATTCGATCACTCTGGATTTAACATTTACCCCTACATACTTGTTTAAATCTTCAACATAACCCTGTTCGACAAGCGAAGCCGGCATAAAGGCGCGCAAACCTACATCCACCAGCAGGCCTCCCTTGATTACTTCCCTGACTACACCCTCCACGGGGCTCCCGTCATCCAGATGAGCCTGCAAGTCGACCCAGGCCTTTTCCGCGTCCGCCCTGGCCTTGGAAAGAATCAACCTGCCTTCGTCATCTTCAACTTTTACTACGGTTACTTCTATCTCATCACCCAAGGACACAACATCCTGGGGGGAAGCAGCTTCGTATGCGGAAAGTTCACGGAAAGGCACAACCCCCTCCGACTTCGAGCCCATGTCGACGAGAACTTCGTCGGCGCCTACCTGCACAACAACACCTTTGACTATCTGACCCGGGCTCAAGGATTTAACCTCAACAGTATCTTCCATCCCTTCCTCGGAAACCGTATCAGGCTCATCTGTTGAATCAGAGTCCTGTACTGTCTCATCTGCGCAGACCGGCGTTGCCCCCGGGCTCCCTGAAACATCGACAGCCTCTTCCGGAACGGCAGTCTTTACTTCCTCTGCTTCAAGAGCGTTAACATTGCTTTTTTCATTTTTTTCATCCTCAACCATCACTTCGCCCAACTCCTTCATCCGTGTTTGAACTTCCTCTATTATCCAGTCCGGTGTAGACGCTCCGGCTGTCAGGCCTGCAACTTCTATACCTTTAAACCATTCTGCTTTTAAATCACGGGCAGTTTCAACATGATGTGTAGGGGCGCCCGATTCCCGGCTTAGTTCAGCCAGCCTTCTGGTATTGGCGCTTGTTTTTCCTCCAGCCACTACCATTGCGCCTACCTGCCGGGCAAGTTCCAAAGCAGCCTGCTGCCGCATACCTGTTGCATTACAGATAGTGTTAAAAACTTTAACAGAACCTGTCTTGCTCCGGAGAACATCTATAACAGACTGAAAATTGCTCAAAGGCTGTGTTGTCTGGGCCAATACGGCTACTTCAGGGAAAGTATCCAGTAATTCTGCCTGATCAGGACCTTCTACTATTAAAGCTTGTTCCCCGGCATAGCCTATTATGCCTCTTACTTCGGGGTGTTTTTGATCACCCACGATAACTACCTGTGTACGCTGGCCAAGATAATGCGCCAGGTTCTGCGCTCTGCGGACAAACGGACAGGTAGCGTCGACAACACATACCTTTAATTCATCAAGCTTGACCATCACTTCCGGCCCAACCCCGTGGGTCGGAACAATCACTGTAGATCCGGCCGGAATGTCCGCCATATTCTCGGTTTCTTTTATTCCAGCCCGGGCTAATTTCTCGACAACTTGCGGGTTATGAATTAAAGGGCCCAACGAATAAACCTGATTCTTCTCCTGGGCGGTATTCCTGGCGATTTTAACCGCCCGGGTTACCCCGAAGCAGAAACCGGCTTCTTTTGCTAAACGCACTTCCATCCAATCACCGTTCTTTATCGCCCATTAACCCTGAGATCTCATCCATTATTTGAAGGCTGATCGCCCTGTATTTTTCTTTCAGGTCACTTTTTGTTTTTGGTTTTGAAAAGTTTAACGGCCTGCCGATAACAACATTTACCCTGCCAAGAAATCCTCTCGTACCTATTACGGCTACCGGAAGCACCGCCGCATTCCCATGAACAGCCAGCATAGCGACCCCAAGATGGGGATCCAAAAGTTCGGATGTATGGCTCCGCGTTCCCTCAGGGAAAATACCTACAACCTCTCCCTGCTTGAGAAACTGTAAAGCGGTTCGGACCGCTTTCTGATCAGTTCCTCCGCGGCTTATAGGGAAAGCTTCGCACCATGTAATTATTGTGCCAAAAGCAGGTATCGCAAAAAGCTCGGCTTTGGCCATAAAATGAACCTTGCGCTTCAGGGCGGATCCAACTGCTACCGGATCCCAGTAGCTGACATGATTGCTTACTACCAGCAGACCCCCTTGCCGGGGAATATTCTCGCCGCCGGATACTTTCATCCGGCGCAAGAGAAGAACAACCCGGCAGATAAACCGGCCAAGCCAATAAAACACTATCCGCTTCTCCTCCTGATCAGCTCCAGAATAAGTTCAACAACATCACGGGTCTGCATCTTTGAGCTGTCAATGACTTTTGCATCAGGAGCAGCAACTAAAGGCGCCACTGAGCGGGAACTGTCCAATTTATCGCGTTCGTTTATTTCTTCTATCATATCACCCAAAGTCATTTTAAAACCCTGCCCTGCTAAATCCTCTAAACGCCTTTTCGCCCGTTCATTTGCGGAGGCGGTTAAAAATATTTTAACCTGGGCATCCGGTACTATTACTGTGCTCACATCGCGCCCCTCCATTACTACATTACTTGAACTGGCCATCCTTCTTTGCTGGTTGACAAGCTCTTTTCTGACACCAGGCACACGGGCAACAAGGGAAACGCTGCGGGAAACTTCCGGAGCTCTTATCGCAAAGGATACTTCTTTTCCATCCATAAACACACGGGTACATTTATTGCAGCCGGCGGACAGTTCAATCGCAGTTGAAGCCGCAAGGCAGGTCAGCGCCTGCTCATCCTCCAGGTTTATGTGCCGCTGCAGGGCATTCAATGTTACAACCCGATACATTGCCCCCGTGTCAACATATATATAGTTTAATCTTTCCGCAACCATTTTAGCGACAGTGCTTTTACCGGCTCCGGCCGGCCCGTCAATTGCTACACAAAAAGGCATCAACCTTTAAACCGCCAGTTAATATAATATTTAGTGCAAGGAATTCGACAAAACAAACCCGTTTCCTGTTTTTTTTAAGTAATTTTACAGTAAAAACCTAACCAAGCGAATAAAGAGTATCAAAAAATCCAGGAAAAGAAACATCAACACATTCCGTATTTTTAACTACAGTTTGCCCCTGGGCCAACAGTCCGGCGACTGCCATGGCCATAGCTATGCGGTGATCCCCGTGGCTTTCACAGACAGCTGCTTTCAGTGGACGGCCCCCCTGAATCGCCAGTCCGTCGGGCAGTTCCTCCACAACTGCGTTGAATTTACGCAGTTCCCCTGCCAGAACAGCTATCCTGTCGCTCTCTTTTACCTTTAACTCCGCTGCGTCTTTAACCACGGTTTCACCTTCGGCAGCCGTTCCCAGTACTGCCAAAACGGGAACCTCATCAATAAGCCTGGGAATAAGTTCCCCGCCAATCGTAGTCCCTTTTAATTTTGAATGTCTTACGCGAATGTCGGCTACAGGTTCGCAGCTGACCTCCCGCCTGTTAAATACCGTGATATCCGCGCCCATCTGCTCCATTACTTCCAGAATGCCGCAGCGGGTGGGGTTAACCCCCACATCTTTTATTGTGAGATCCGAACCGGGAACTGATGCGCCTGCCGCCAAAAAAAAGGCTGCCGATGAAATATCCCCGGGAACAATCACATGCTGCCCTTTAAGTTTTTGTTTCCCGCGGATCCTGATTACTTTGCCGTCGACCGTTAATTCCGCTCCAAAAAGCTTCAACATGCGTTCCGTATGATCCCGGGACTGAAAAGGTTCCGTCACTTCAGTTTCCCCCGAAGCCAGCAGGCCGGCTAGTAATATGGCTGATTTTACCTGGGCGCTGGCGACGGGAAGGCTGTACTTAATGCCGGCGCAACTCCCTCCCTGCACGGCCAGAGGGGCAAGTTTCCCTCCCTGGCGCCCCCAGATTTGGGCCCCCATCAAACTCAGCGGAACGGTCACCCGGCTCATCGGCCTGCTGCGCAGCGAAGCATCTCCTGTCAATACACTAAAAAAAGGCAATCCTGAAAGAATTCCTAATAGCAAACGTATTGTTGTCCCTGAATTCTCAGCGTCAAGCGCCATTTCCGGTTCCCTCAAAACCAGGGGTCCGCTTCCGTGAACAACCAGATCCCCCTTTTCATTGGGTCCGTCAAATTTCACTCCCATCAGACGAAAACAGTTCATTGTAGCCAGGCAATCTGCGCCTGTCAAAAAATTTTCAATATATGTCTCCCCTTCGGCCAGCGAACCCAGCATTACTGCCCGGTGAGAAATCGACTTATCTCCGGGTACGCAAATAGTTCCGCGCAAGCCGGCGGGGGATTTAATTCTGAATTCCATAAACTACCCCTTTACTACCTGCATTCCTTTTCTGCGCAGCTCTTCAACCGCAGAATTCTGCTCCGCCTCGGTAGCGAAAGCAACTCTGACGCTCCCGCCAACTCCTTCTCTTACTCTTAAAATCTCTATATCTGCAATATTTATTCCCGCTTTGCCCAGCTGGACAGCCAAATCGCCTATTACACCCGGCCGGTCGGGGACTGAAATCAATATCTGATAAAGCACCGGCAAATAACCCTTTGTTTTTGCCGGCACCTGCCGCCGGACTTCCCTGGCTTCCTCCAAGAGTTCTATAATCCGCGGACCGTCTTCAGCAACCACGGCGTTTTCCAATAATTCAAGCTGCTGTCTGAAAACCCTGCACATATTCAGCAGCATATCTTTATTGGAAATAAATATATCACGCCACATTGGGGTATTGCTTTGGGCAATACGTGTAGAATCCCGGAAACCGCCTGCCGCCAGAGGCAGGATTTTTTCCCTGTCGGAAAGGCTGGCCAGAGACCTGACAAGAGCAACCGCGGCAAAGTGCGGCAGGTGACTCACCGCAGCAACAGCGCGGTCATGTTCTTCAGGCGTCATCTCAATTACCCTTGCCCCAACACCTTCCGCCATATCTTTTACTCTGTCACAGGCAAACCGCGGCGTTTCCGGCAAAGGGGTTAAAATATAATAGGCATTTTCGAAAAGGTACGGGTCCGCGCCCTTTACCCCCTGCTGTTCCGATCCGGCCATGGGGTGGCCGCCCACGAAAAATACCCCCGGCGGCATCAATTCCGAGGCGAAGCGCACTATTTTAACCTTGGTGCTGCTTACATCCGTAACTACAGTTCCCTCGGACAGGCAGGGAAGCATTTCTTTCAGCAAACCGCCTACTGCTTCAACATGTGCGGCCAAAACAACCAGATCGGCGCCGGCAACAGCATCCGCCAGGTTATCCGCAGCCTTATGGATCGCCCCGCATTCAACAGCCAAACGCAGGTTTTCAGGGTTTCTGCCGACACCAACCACAGTAGACGCAAGTGAGCGGCCGATCAGCGACAGGCCCAAAGACCCGCCGATCAGTCCCACTCCAACGATAACTACTTTTTTAAACATTTATGGGTCCAACCCCTTTAAAGGAACACTCTACTTTTTTTTAGCTTTTGGTTTTTTTTCGGCTTCCTCTTTGATCAGCTTTCCTTTTTCCGCTCCGCAGGAAGAACACTTACCCGGTTTGCACCTTAACTCGACGAGGGTACCGCATTCCGAACACTTCCAAACTGCCACAGGATTCACCTCCTTGCTGCAGCTTCTTTAATATTTCTAACCGCCTGGGCAGGATCAGGGCTGCCAAAAACCGCCGAACCGGCTACAACAACATTTGCGCCGGCCTCGACAACCGAAAGGACGGTCTCAGGACCTATCCCGCCGTCAACGCTTATCTCGGCGTTATAACCAAACGTGTACAGTATTTCTTTGACAGCTTTAATCTTAGGGATGACTTCAGGAATAAACACCTGCCCGCCAAAACCAGGGTTTACAGACATAATCACAATCAGATCAACAAACGGCAGGATATATTCCAGGCATGAATGGTGGGTAGACGGATTTATCGCTGCTCCGGCCTTTCTGCCGCGGTCCTTGATATATTTCAGTGTGCGGTGAAGGTGCCTGTCAGCCTCTGCGTGAACTGTGATCAGGTCGGCGCCTGCCGCAATAAAGCTATCTAAATGCCTGCCCGGTTCTTCAATCATCAGGTGGACATCAATCGGCAGCGCCCAGTGGGGACGAAGAGCTTGTACAACCACCGGCCCAAAAGTTATATTGGGCACAAAGCAGCCGTCCATCACGTCAACATGCAGGTAATCGGCGCCGCTGTTTTCTATTTTCTTTACTTCCGCCATGAGATTTGCAAAATCGGCGGAAAGAATCGAAGGCGCTATTTTGATCATTTCAGGTATCTCCTTTCCCGCCCGGCAATTTCATTTAACAGTCTCAGGTAATTCTTATACCGCATGCTGCTGATTTCTCCCGCTTGAAGAGCTTCTTTTACGGCGCAGCCGGGTTCCTGCATATGCAGACAACCAGTAAACTGGCATGCGTATATATATGGCTCGAATTCCGGGAACAGCCCGGCGAGCTCAACCCGGTCCACTTCCGGGAGACCAAGTTTGGAAAAACCGGGTGTGTCTGCCACAAATCCTCCTTCGGAAAGAGGCAGCAATTCGACATGACGGGTAGTATGCCTGCCCGTGCCCGCTTTGCCGCTAATGGCGCCGGTCTTCAGCATCAAGCCCGGTGAAACAGCATTTAAAAGGCTGCTCTTTCCCACTCCGGAAGGACCAGCCAGCACGGTTATGCCATTTGAAAGAATTTCACGCAGTTTATCTGTTCCTGTTTTTTCCTTTGCGCTGGTCAAAAATACACTGTAGCCGATTTTTCCGTACATTGCAGCGAGTTCCTGCACTTCTCCAGTTCCGAGGTCGATTTTATTAAAAACAATATAAGCCCTGATACCCGCATCCTTTGCCTGAATGAGAAAACGATCAAGCAAAAGCGGATTGGGGTAAGGGTTACGGGTTGCCAGGACGATAACCGCCTGCTCGACGTTAACTACCCTGGGACGCAAAAGAGCGTTTCTCCTGGGGAAAACAGTTTCAACAATTCCGGATCTTTCATTCTGAATAATAAATTCTACGTTATCACCCACCAGCACACGCTGCTGTCCGATCCGGAAACGTCCCCGCAGGACACATTCCCATACTGCGTTTCCCGCCCTTATGTAGTAAAAACCGCCGTAAACCTTAACTACAACCCCTTGAGTGAGCACAAAAACCTCCTAAAAATTATTTAAAAAGCTAATCACAGGTTCTGGTCTTTAACCATCGAGCCGTCAATGTAGACCCTTATTGTGCCGCCCCCGTAATAACGGACAACCTGGGATACTTCATCGCCGGGGGCATGCGAGTTGACATAGACATCCTTCGTACCCCTTATATCTTCAAGGCTTATCCTTACATCGTGACTTCGTCCATCATCCGGAACCGGTATCTTTACTCTAACACTATTAGGCGAAGGGCCAGGCCCCCTGCTTAAGACAACCTTGACGGCAGTATCTTCCGTCACATCGCTGCCTGCTTCAGGCTCCTGCGACAAAATCTGTCCGGAAAGATAATCGGCGCTGTCAAAATCTGCCCATTCAAATTTTTCATCCAGTTTCAGATTCGTTTTGCTTAGCTCCGCCCTGGCCTGTTCTATGGTCAGGCCAATAAGGCGGGGGACCTGTGTTTTAGCTACGTTTTTACCCAGTGAAACATAAACCGTAACATAGCTCCCGGCAGGTTTTTTCTCACCGGGGGACGGATACTGCTGATATATGCAGCCTTCCGTGACGTTATCATTGTTTCCCTCTTGGACCGGTTCGCTTATTTTTAATCCTGCCCGGGTAACCTGGGCTTTGGCGTCTAGAATGGTTAATTTATACAAGCCGGGTACTTCCCGGAGATCTTTGCCCAGGCTGACAGTAAGCTTGATTAGCCTTGGCGGCTTGACTGCGGGATCATCCGGACCTATATCCTGGTCAATTACGTAACCTTCAGCCACATCGTCATTATGCTCTTTAACAACCTGAACTTTAAGTCCCAGTTCGGTGAGAGTCTTTTCAGCTTCCTCCTGGCTTTTGTTAACAATATCCGGCACTTTAATTTCGGGTATATTAAAATAAAACTTGTTAAAAGCAAAGGCAGCCCCGGCTACAATCAAAATTAACAACAGGCTGCCAATCAGCACACTCAAAGTACGCATTTTTCGTTTTTTTACAACGGCAATATCAGGTTCCTCCTTTTCTTCCTCTTCAACTAAAGGTTCAAACAATCCCGTCGCTGTATTTTCAAAGGCGCCGTTTTCCGCCGGCTCACCCTTGTTTTTTGACAACGATTCCCGTAAAAGCAGGGATAGTTCCCGCCCGTTTTGAAATCTTTTAGAAGGGTCCTTGGCTATTGCACGTAGAATTACTTCTTCCAGCTGCGGAGTTATCTTTTCATTTAGCTTTGAAGGGCGCTCAGGTTCGTCCTGAATGTGTTTTAAGGCCACTGCAATAAGGTTGTCTCCCTGATAGGGAACAGAACCCGTTAACATTTCATAAAGGACAACACCCAGTGAATAAAGGTCGGACCTCTGGTCAGCCAACTGCCCGCGCGCCTGTTCCGGTGACAGGTAATGCACCGAACCGATAAAGGAACTCGTATAAGTAAGCGTGGTTCCTGTTACATCCCGTGCAATACCAAAGTCGCTTAATTTTGCCCATCCTTCCCTGGTTATCAAAATATTATGCGGTTTTACGTCCCGATGGACTATATTATTTTCATGGGCATGCGTAAGCGCCTCACAAACTTGACACACTATATGGATTGCCCTTGCAGGGGACAAAGGTCCTTCTTTGGCAATGATTGCCTTCAGATTATCCCCGTGTACATATTCCATGACCAGGTAATGTATATTTCCTTCCTGGCCAACATCGTAAAGACTGACAATATTGGGATGGCAAAGGCTGGCAACCGCCCTCGCCTCGTGTTGAAAACGCCTTACAAAGTCGTAATCGGTTGTATATTCCGCCCGCAGAATTTTAATTGTCACGGGACGTCCAAGGGAGGCATCCAGGCCTTTGTAAACAACGGCTGTTCCCCCGCTGCCGAGTTCCTCAATTATTTCATACCTGCCCCCAAGCGTCTTACCAATCATAGTACCCAACTCCAAAAGTCTTTATGGTTTAACTTCTCCAATAAGTACAATAAGTATATTACGCAAGAATAACGGATTTTTTGTCTTATTAAATTAATCAACAGCCACTAAAACTACTGAAACATTGTCAGCTCCTCCGGCGTTTAAAGCGCATTGAACAAGCGCATTCACCGCCTGGTCAAGATCGGCGGCGTTTAAAACTACCTGCAGAATAGTTTCATCACTGACAAAACCGGATAAACCATCCGAGCATAAAAGTATTATATCCCCCGGCAAAAGCTGAAAATGATCAATATCAGTTTCCATATTCAGCTCTACGCCCAGCGCCCGTGTCAGAACATGACGGTAAGGGTGGTTCCTTGCCTCTTCTTTGGTGATAACCCCTTCGTTCTGCATCTCCTGGACCACCGAATGATCCTGGGTTAACTGAACAATAGTCCCGTTCCTGAACAGATAAATTCTGCTGTCACCTACATGAGCCAGGTAAAATGTATCACCCCGCACTATAATACAGCTTAAGGTCGTGCCCATACCGTGGTAATCCTCACTCTTGAAAGAAGCCACATAAACAGCCTTGTTTGCCCTTTTAACACCTTCCGCCAGAATCACACCGGGATCCTGGTTTTGGTCCGGATAGAAAATTAAAAAGCTTTCCAGTTCCTGCAGGATTTTGCGGCTGGCTACTTCTCCCGACCGGTTTCCGCCCATACCATCGGCTACGGCAAAAAAACCGAGCTCGGGACGGACACAAATGCTGTCCTCATTTACAGTACGTACGCTGCCAATATCGCTGGCCTGGCTCCACCTCATAAGTCCACCTCGCCATATTAATAGGTAACCGGTCTATTTTTCCGTCTTTTCCATCAGTTTCACCAAAGGCATAATCAAATCCATAGGCAGAGGGAAAACTATCGTGCTGGCCTTGTCTGTTGTAATTTCCCTGATTGTCTGAAGGTAGCGAAGCTGCATGGCTGCCGGCGCCTGGGAAATAATTTGAGCCGCCTGGGCCAGCTTTTCAGAAGCCTGGTACTCACCATCTGCATGGATTATCTTTGCGCGGCGTTCACGTTCGGCCTCCGCCTGGGCGGCCATTGCCCTTTGCATGGTGGAAGGAAGTTCAAGGTCCCGGATTTCAACCAGGCTCACCTTAATCCCCCAGGACTCCGTTCCTTCGTCAATTGTTTTTTGCAGCCGCTGGTTTATTTCTTCTCTTTTAGCAAGTATCTCATCCAGCTGTGACTGTCCCATAATACTGCGTAAGGTAGTTTGAGACAGCTGTGAAGTAGCCCGGATATAATCCAAAACATTTACCACGGATTGAACCGGGTTTACTACCTGGAAATAGATTATGGCATTTACCTTAATTGTCACGTTATCATTTGTTATGGCTTCCTGGGCTGGGACATCCATCGTTATTACCCTGAGATCAACCTTCTGCATGCGTTCAATAAAGGGAATCAACAAAATTAATCCGGGGCCCCTTGATCCTACAACGCGGCCAAGGCGAAAAATTACCCCCCGCTCGTATTCCTGCACTATCCTGATAGCCGACGCAAAAAGAACCAGAATGACAATGATCAGAATTGATGTGGTAAAATATCCCATCATCCTTACCTCCTTTTTAACTATTATTCTTTTTCATAACCGTTAATTTTAAGCCTTTTACCGATTTTATAACAACCTCTTCACCTTCGCCGACAGTTCCTTCTTCAGAAACAGCATTCCACAAACCGCCTGAAAAGATAACGATCCCCGCCGGGTTTAGCGTTGAGCGCGCAACAGCCGTCTGTCCAATTATCCCTTCCGTTCCGGTAATTACATGCCGTTTTTGCCCCCTGACAACCGCCAGAAGCAATAAACCAACCAGGGCTATGAAGAAAGCGGTTGTGACGACTATTAACCAGAGACTAATGGCAAGCCCCGTCCCGCTGCCTGAAAAAAGCAAAATTGAGCCCATCACAAATGATACGGCGCCGCCGGCGCCTATTACTCCATGGCTGGTTACAAAAGCCTCGGCGGCAAAAAGTCCGAAAGCAAGAAGTAACAGCATTATACCAACCCAGTATGCGTCAAGGGTCCCAAGTCCGTAAAGGCCCAGAAGAAGGCCTAGAGCGCCTACCAAACCCGGGAATACAGCTCCCGGGTGGTAAAGCTCCGCGATCAGGCCAATCATGCCTAAAGTAAAAAGAAGATAAGCAACTTCCGGATTGCTTATCGCCGTTAAAAATTTCTCGCGAAAGTTCATCGCCACCGGAAACAAATCTGCATTGACTGTCGTCAGGATAATTATCCTTCCGTCCCGGACAGTTAATTCTTTCCCGTTTAAATTTTGAAGCAATTCGTCCATTGTGCGGGCGCGCGCGTCGATAAGTTTAATTTTTAACGCTTCCTGATCAGAATAGGATTTGCTTTCACGTACGGCAAGCTCTGCAGCCTGAACATTCCTGCCGCGCAGCTGGGCAAGCGAACGGACCCAAGCTGCGGCGTCCTCGGTGATTTTCTGGCCCGAAACGCCGGATTGTTCAGTTTGTCCGGTACCGGCAGAAACGGGATGGGCTGCGCCAATCCTGCTCCCGGGCGCCATAACAGCATAATGAGCGGCTATAGTAATAAAGGTCCCGGCAGAACCTGCCCAGCCTCCCTGAGGCGCCACATAGACTATCACAGGCACTTCAGCGTTTAAAATATAATCAACAATCTGCTGCGTTGAACCATACAAACCGCCGGGCGTATTTAGTTTAATTATGCAGGCAATGCCTTCACTTTCAGCAAGATCAATCCCCCGCTGGATATAACTTGCCGTCACCGGCACGATTGGGCCTTCAACTGAAAGCACTACAACACGGCTGCGATTGGCGCCTGCACAGGCGGTACACGCCGGCAACAGCCAAAAAAGCAAAAGAGTCAAATAGATTAATGCTTTTATTTTTTGTCTGATCATCCGAATCCTCCCCCAAAACTTGAGATGTATTCTGACAATAATGACAATTTGAGGAAAATTGCAGATACCAAAACCACAGGTAATTATACCATGAATCAATAACCTGTACCAGATACACTGCTTGAAAAGCCTGCAGGGTCGACTGCTAAAATACATAAAAAAGAATAGGCCGGAGAAGATAAATGGTGAAAATAGGATAAGCGAGGGAATTGTTTGAGGCGCATAAGCGCCGAGTTTTGACCGAGCCCGAGGGTGAACGAGTTCGTACAAGTATAAGAGGCGAACATGAGCATGTAGGCAGTTGACCTCCCTAATGTACATCAATTTTCAGAGTAGTAGAGTAGGACTAAGAGGGAGGTTGTCCCAAGTACTGGATTTTCCTGTAAAACCGATGCTGCTCGAAACAAGAGGCAAACCATTCGACTCCAAAGATTACCTTTTCGAATGGAAAGTGGACGGTATAAGGCTCCTGATGTTCTACGACCGTAAGGCCGTACGCCTGCAAAGCAGGACAGGCAGAGATTGCACAGACGCGTTTCCCGAGCTTATACCAGAAATTTCTGCACAGGAAGCTGTCTTGGATGGCGAAGTTACTGTTCTCACCAACGGCAGGCCTGATTTTGAAGCAGTTATGCAAAGGTACCTGTCCAGCTCCGCCCGGGCAAAAAAAACCGCCTGGAAAACGCCGGCATCCTATGTCGTTTGGGATATTCTCTGGAACGATGGGAAATCTACCATGGACCTGCCGTTAACTGCCAGAAAGCAGATTCTTGCCGGTGTCCTGGAGGATAAAAACGGAATCAGTAAGATAGACTGGGTTGACCAAAGGAGCACGGACCTCTGGCATTCCATCAGGGAATTGAAACTTGAGGGAATGGTGGCCAAGAAAAAAAACAGCTACTATACACCGGGCAGAAGATCAGCGGCCTGGATCAAAATAATAAATTACCAGGAACTGGTTGTTAATGTGTTTGGATATTCAAAAAAGGACGGAGGTATTTTGGTTGGCGGGGACAGAATTCAAGGCCATGCCATCGGGATGAGCCCTGATGAAAGAGCCGTATTAAAGGAATTGCTTGACCAATACGGCAAGGTTGAAGGTCATGCGGTCTATTTATCCCCAGGCATCAAAGGACGCGTAAAATTTACCACCTGGACGGCAAAAGGCAACATGCGCGACTGTATCTGGGTAGGCTATGAAATTTAACAACCGGCAAGGATTTAAGGCCTTTGGCCCTGTTCCCCTGCCTGTTTTTACTCTTATTACTGGCTTGCCGACCTATCTACCTTTTGGCAGCCACCTTTACTTCTACTTTCTAGTGATATTTCTTTCCCTTAAAATATTGTATCTTACATCCAACTCGATCAGTTTCCTTTTGAGAGTCTTCCGTTCTGTTTCATCTGTGCTTTCTTCGATCTTTTTTTTGAGAGTCTCCATCTCTTTATTTAAGCTGACTTCCATGGGTACCAGCCCCGCGTTTTTAATAATCCTAAAGGCCATGCGCAGTTCGGCCGGGACAAATGACATATTATCAATCTCCAGGGGTTTGCCTTTTCCCGGAAGATTTTCAAACTCACCATTTTCTATGGCTTCCCTTATTTTCACCTCAGCAATTCTAGCAAGAGCTTCAAACATCTCTAATTCACCCGGCCTTTAAATATTTTTGGGCGCCTTATGTTTTGCCTATGTTTTATTGCCTATGTTTTATTGGAGAAATACTTTGCCTTCATCCCCGTCGACAACTATTTTTTGGCCTTCTTGAATAGCTTTCATGACACCCGGTACATTCACCACGGCGGGGACCCCGAACTCCCTGGCCACAATGGACCCGTGGGACAGGTATCCTCCGGTTTCCATAACCACCGCGCAGGCTTTTAAAAACAGCGGCGTCCAGCCCGGGTCGGTGGACGGCGCTACCAGGACGTCTCCCGGCTGCAGCCTGTTTCCTTCACCCGGATGGCTGATCAGCCGGGCGATGCCGGAGGCTTTCCCTGCAGCAGTTGCCACTCCTTGCAGGTAATTACCGGAATCCTGTACGACAGGCTCCGCAAAGATTGGCTCTTTTCCTAAAACAACGTCAGGCGGAGCAAGCGTCTCTTTTTCCCTCCGGCTTGCTTTTCGCGCCGCCACCAGGGTCCGCAGTCCGTCGCCGTTCCAATCCCCCTCCAGTATGGAAACCAAATCCGGCCAGGAGCAATAAAATATATCACTCTGCTCCTCAATAATGCCGCGCTGAGAAAAACGCCTGCCCAGCTCCAGGGCTATTAAACGATAAGGTTTCAGGGCCATGACTAGAACCGATTTGGTCATTTCCCGCACAGCCGCCCCCTCTTGAGCCTCCCGGATCCCTTTTCGCATCTCCGTCAGTTCGTCAGGGGGCGCCTTTTTAAGTACTTCCCGCCAGGCCCGTTCAAATTTCTCTTTTTGCATAGCTTTCCATTGATTGGGGTTTGCGGTTGCCATGCTACTCTTGATGATATCCATAAGATATGAGGGGTCTTCTTCCCAACGGGGATTTATGATATCAAGCTCGTAAACCGCCCGGTGCCCATAACCTTTGATAAACTCCCGGAATTCCTTTTTAAAAGAAGAGTTTTCCGGCAGATGATCTTCCCAGGAACGGGGGTCAAAATTGTCCCCGGTTAAATATTGGACGGCGGCTTCATCCTGACGGGCCAGTTGGGCCATCTCCATTAAGCGGTAGCCGTGGTCGGCGCTGGTTATTCCCGATTCTCCGCCCACCATTAAGCCATTTATCACGAGTATCGTTTCCGGCCCTAAATATCCAGCCAGTTTTTGCAGCAGCATCACAAACGGAAAGGTGCCAACCCCGCTTAAAAAAGTGAATTTTTCACAATATGCCTTAATGATTTGACCCAACTCATTGTATTTATCAATAAAACCTTGGTCGGGAATCTGGCTGAATCCGGATCCGATCAGGGATTCGACGGAATGAGCAACTTCGGCAAAAGTACCGGAGGCATTGGCAGCCGCCTCCATGATCAGAGATACGCCCTTCATCCCGCGGTGTTGTCTTTCCAGGCCAATCTCACCCTTATAGGGGTCGGCGTCTTCTATTTCAATCCCGGGCTGGTGCCCTCCCCAGTTGGGATTGAAATCTCTGGGCAGCATTCCGGAACAATCATAATAAGCCCACTGAAGAGCAGATACGTTGCAGTACAACCTGCCCTTGACCAGGCGCGAAAATTTAAAACCCTCCGGGATAGGATAGCCGGGTCCCGATAAAGAAGTATACTGGATAGTATCGATACCGTCCTTCATTACCCGGCGGTGCAGGGGACTGATAACCATGGGGAGAGCATCCCGGTAGTTGCCGTTGGACCATATCTGGACCTTGTTTTTTAAAGCGTCAAAGGTATAGCAAGGCAGTGCGGTAACCGGCCGGGCCTGGAGCAATACGAAATTATGCCCGTCAAAGGCCCATTCCACATCCTGGTGCTCTTCGCATTCTCCCAGGGACTCGAAAACTCGCGCCAGCAGCAAACCCAGTTTTTCGATATTCTCGTCCGGCAGAACCTGCTGCGAGGCCATATCCCCATTCGGTACAAAACGTGTTCCGCCGCCTGCGCAGGTCATGGTCATTCCCTGCTTGGCTCCTGTTTTCTTTGCTTTGAGGCGGGGCACGGCATAATAGGCCGAGGCGTCAAGATAATAGGTGTCGGGCTCTATTGCGCCGCTTACCACCGATTCTCCCAGCCCAAAGTTGGCGTTGACCACGAACAGGTCCTCGCGGCCGGTTTGTGGATCGCAGGTAAAGGCCACCCCGGCTGCCCGTGCCTCAACCATCTTCATGATCACCACCGCGGGCAGGACATCCTGGTCCGCCAAACCAAGCTTTCGCCGGTACGCTGCCGCCCGGGGCGTCCACAGGGAAGCATAGCAGTCCCTGACAGCTTCCAGTATGTTTTCCCAGCCTGTGACATTAAGAAAAGAATCGTGGACACCGGCAAAAGACGCCTGGGCGGAATCTTCCGCAGTGGCCGAAGACCGGACGGCCACCGGTTCCTCCAGTAGGCCCATACTTTTTAAGCTGGACTCCATTTCATCCCGGATATTTGAAGGGATTTGCCCGGCCTTGATTTTTTCTCTGATCAGGAGGAGTTTTTGATCAATTTCCTTTTCTCCAATGTTGTCGACAGTCGCACTTCGCGTAATTTCCGCCATGTCTTCAAATAAATTGTTTTCTTCTATAGAAATTTGATATGCCCTGGCCGCAAGAACGCCTCCTGCAGGAACATAAAATCCGTACCGGTCAAGCTTTGCCAGGTTCCACCCTTTCCCCCCGGCAGCAATCACACCGGCCTGAAAAGCCTCCGGCCAGTTGAAGAAGTATTCTCCGCTACTCTTTTCCACGTGCATCCTCCCCTAAAGATGGTTTACTTTTTAATTTTTTGCCGATTGATCCCTGCGCTTGTTTATATTTCTTTCCTCTTAACTGCCCCGTATATAAACAGGTTCACTATTTTTGCCATTTCTTTGCGAAGTTCGAACATTGACGGGTCCTTTAACCAATTCAGGACGATAACGCAGCGGGAAATATTTAATTGCTCCACCATCAGATCAACAGAAACATCCCGCCTGATTTCGCCGGCCTGCTGGCCCTGCCTGATAATCTCAGTCATAATGCTTTTTGTGCCTGTTTCGACGCTGCAGTCTCCGGATCCCAAAGACATGTTTTTTAATCGATAACCCAGACATATTCGTGTAATTTCCGGATTGGTTTCTACCCACGCATATGCTTTATCTAACGCGGCTATTAACCGTGTCCTTGTATCAGGCAAGTTTTGCAAATTATCAAAGGTCTCCTGAGCCAGTCCCTCGGAGATGGCTTTTACATATTCATCAACAATAGCCTCTTTGACAGGAAAATGATTATACAGAGTTTTCCTGGCGATGTCGGCTGCTTCGGCAATCTGTTCCATAGTCGTATTGCCAAAACCCCGTCGCTGAAATAAATCCATGGCCAGTTCAATGATCTTCTGCCGCGTCTTTTTTTTCTTCCTTTCCATCCTGTTTTCGCCGGGTACTCCCATCGACTCCATTGCCGCCTCCTATAAATATCAGGCATTCAGACCAACAGGGGACGTTAGACCAACAGGGGACGTTCTTTTTGTTGGCTACAAACTAGGAATTAAATACAATATCTACACTTAGCCCGGTGATTCGGGAAATTTGTCTTAATGATACACCTTCGATTGCTTTAATTTTTCTCAATATATCGTTTCGTTTTGCCTTTTCCATTCCTTGAAGCCTTCCGATTAATTCACCGTTCATCAGTTTTTCTATCTCTGTTTTGATTTCATTATCGGTTTTACGCAGCTTAATCTTATCTTCCAGGCATTTATCTTGATTTTCTCGCTTCATATATTCTCGAAATGCCTCTATTGCTCTCTTTCGGTCTTGATTTATAATACTCAAAGCGAAAGCTGGTTCACTTAATCCTTGCGGGTACTCCCTGGCCCCATAATAAGCATGGATACTGCTCCAGCGGTATTCTTTCGGTTCTTGAACTATTCCGGCTTTTACCGGATTGTTGTGTATGTAGCGGATTACCGTCAATAAGTAGTCGTCGTTTTCAACGCATTCACTTCCATAACGACCTTGAAAAACATGGCCACTTCGCCCATATTTTCCGTTATACCACCAAGCGTAACTAGTGCCAATCCGGCTCATGATACGCGATATCGTATCGGTGTTTTCCCTAATCAGCAGATGAACATGATTTGTCATCAAGCAATATCCGTAAACTGCAAACCGATCGTCTGATTTCATCTTTTCTATCGTTTCCAAAAAACGTTGATAATCTTCATCATCATAAAAAATATCCTGCCGGTTGATTCCTCGTAAAACAACGTGGTAAACACCACTTTCACTCCGCTTTCTTGGTTGTCTCATCTTCAACCTTACTCCTGTTATTTTTTTCGTTATAAATGTTATTTAATTTTAGAATAGCCAACAATAAGAACGTCCCTCTGTTGGAGAACGTCCCTCTGTTGGTCTGTTGGTCATTTTCGGACCCGGTCAGGGATTCGACGGACCGGGCAACTTCGGCAAAAGTACCGGAGGCATTGGCAGCCGCCTCCATGATCAAAGATGCGCCCTTCATCCCGCGGCGCTGTCTCTCCAGGCCAATCTCACCCTTATAGGGGTCGGTGTCTTCTATTTCGATTACAGGCTGGTGTCCACCCCAGCCGGGATTAAAATCTTTGGACAGCATTCCGGAACAATCATAATAAGCCCACTGCAGGGCAGATACGTTGCAGTACAACCTGCCCTTGACCAGGCGCGAAAATTGAAAACCCTCCGGGACAGGATAGCCTGGTTCCGATAAAGAAGTGTACTGAATAGTATCAATACTGTCCTTCATCACCCGGCGCTGCAGGGGACTGATAACCATGGGGACGGCATCCCGGTAGTTGCCGTTGGACCATATCTGGACCTTGTTTTTTAAAGCGTCAAATGTATAGCAGGGCAGTGCGGTAACCGGCCGGGCCTGAAGCAATACGAAATCACGCCCGTCAAAAGCCCATTCCACATCCTGGTGCTCTTCGCCTTCTCCCAGGGACTCGAAAACACGCGCCAGCAGTAAACCCAGCTTTTCGATATTCCCGTCCGGCAAAACCTGCTGCGAGGCCATGTCCCCACCCGGTACAAAACAGGTTCCGCCGCCTGCGCAGGTCCTGGTCATTCCCTGCTTGGCTCCTGTTTTCTTTGCTTTGAGGCGGGGTAAGGCAAAATAGGCCGAGGAGTCGAGATAATAGGTATCAGGCTCTATGGCGCCGCTTACCACCGATTCTCCCAGCCCAAAGTTGGCGTTGATCACAAACAGGTCTTCGCGGCCGGTTTGAGGATCGCAGGTAAAGGCCACCCCGGCTGCCCTAGCCTCAACCATCTTCATGATCACCACCGCGGGCAGGACATCCTGGTCCGCCAAACTCAGCTTTCGCCGGTACGCCACCGATCGGGGTGTCCACAGGGAAGCGTAGCAATCCTTGACAGCTTCCAGTATGCTTTCCCAGCCTGTGACATTTAGAAAGGAGCTATGGATACCAGCAAAAGACGCCTGTGCGGGATCCTCCGCTGTGGCCGAAGACCGGACAGCCACCGGTTCCCCAAGCAGGCCCATGCCTTTCAAGCCGGACTCCAGTTCATCCCGGATCTTTGAAGGGATTTGGCCGGCTTTGATTTTTTCTCTGATCAGGAGGAGTTTTTGCTCAATTTTCTTTTCTCCAATATTATCGATATTCACACTTTGCGTGATTTCCGCCATGTCTTCAAGCAGGTCGTTTTCTTCTGCAAAAATTTGATATGCCCTGGCTGTAAGAACGCCTCCTGCGGGAATATAAAACCCGTACCGGTCAAGCCTAGCCAGGTTCCACCCTTTTCCTCCAACCGCTTCCACACCGTCCTGAAAAACCTCCGGCCAGCTTAAAAAGAATATTCCGCGACTCTTTTCCATGACATCCTCCCTCTAAAAGATAGATTACTTTTTTAATTCTTCACCGATTGATCCTTAAGATTGTTTATTCTCGGCTTCCTTACCTCTTAATTGCCCCGTATATAAACAGGTCCACCATTTTTGCCATTTCTTTGCGAAGTTCGAACCTTGACGGGTCCTTCAGCCAATTCAGGACAATAACGCAGCGGGAAATATTCAACTGCTCCACCATCAGCTCAACAGAAAGATCCTGCCTTATTTCGCCGGCCTGCTGGCCCTGCCTGATAATCTCAGTCATCATGATTTTTGTGCCTGTTTCGCCGCTGCAGTCTCCGGATCCCAAAGACATACATTTTAGACGATATCCCAAACATATTCCCGTAATTTCCGGATTGGTTTCTACCCACGCATATGCTTTATCCAACGCAGCTATTAAACGTGTCCCCGTATCAGGCAAGTTTTGTAGATTATCAAGTGTCTCTTGAGCCAGTCCCATGGAGATGACTTTTACATATTCATCAACAATAGCCTCTTTGACGGGAAAATGATTATACAGGGTTTTCCTGGCAATGTCGGCTGCTTCAGCAATTTGTTCCATAGTCGTATTGCCAAAACCCTGACGCTGAAATAGATCCATAGCCACTTCGATGATCTTCTGCCGCGTCTTTTTTTTCTTCCTTTCCATCCTGCTTTCGCCGGGCATTCCGATCGACTCCATTGGCACCTCCTATTAATGCCGGGTATTGTTTGTTCGTTTTATTGGTACATCGATCTATCATTAGAAAACAAATACTACTACTACTACTACTACTACTACTACTACTACTACTACTACTACTACTACTACTACTACTACTACTACTATACATTATATACTATTATACATTGTGTAATTTCATTAGTATTATCCACCCTCATTATCAATGTGTCAATACCCAATACCGCCGCCGGGATGCCGTTATTGTAAACCGGGCAGAAGATCATCTACCTGGATCGCAAACTACCGGCGCGACATACAACGGCACTGTTTCCCTGCCTGTTAAACCAGTTTTGATAATAAAAAGCCCTGAAAGATTATTACCTTCCAGGGCGATGAAGTAGTAATTTCATTTCATGTGCTCTATAAAGGTCCTATACATGATCCAAATCCATGAAATGATAAAAATCACCCAAAACTAGGACGTATAATTCAAGAAAAAGCTTGAGAAATAGGAGCCAAGAAGAATGCCGAAGGAAATAAGAGTGATTTTCAAACAGGCAAAGTCTGCAAGAGGGGAACTAAATATATCATACGAGGAGATGAAAGCATGCAGGAGAAAGATATGGTAAACGATGTCCTGTCTATGATTAACAGCAGTTTGACAGGTTATGCCGCTGTTATTGCCCAGTGCTCTGACCAAAATCTAAGGCAAACAATACAACAAATCAGAAATGCCGATGAGCAGTTTCAATATAATCTGTATAAGGTTGCCGAACAAAAAGGCTATTATAAAGCCGCCCAACACGCAACACCAGAGGAAATTCAACAGGTCAGTTCCCTTTTTCGACAATAGCCTTTTAAATACAAGACAGTAGTGTCACTATTTTTTATTGTTAAACCCGTCTGATGGCTTCAGGTGGGATTTACCTTTTGTAACAGTATCTGACCCCAGTTTTGAACACCGTTTTGAACGCCTGTCCACTTCCGCCATGGCCGGCCTGGCGTGTTATATCGCCATATTTCGCCTGGCTGCCATCTTTACTATGACCCTGTTCCCCTGCCTGTTTTTACCCTTATTTTACTGCCGTTTGCAGATAAGATTATTGCGCCGTCCTTGTCCGTCCGGTAGACGGGGATATTCAAATCTTTGAGCAGTTTTACTGTTTCAGGCCTGGGTAGAAAGAAACGGTTATGGTTCCCTACGGAGATCAGGGCAAGTGAAGGGTGAACCCGCTCAACGAAGGGCCTGATCAGCTTGCTGCCGTGGTGAGGCGCTTTAAGAATATCAGCTCTAAGATCAGCTCCCGATTTTAAAAGGCTTTCCTGAGCTTCAACTTCTATGTCCCCGGTTAGAAGAAATTTTTGTCTCCCGTAGCGGATCATCAAAACCACCGAGCTGTTATTTTCATCATCCGCCTGGTAAGACCGTGCCGGTGAAGGGCTTAGGACCTTTATTTCCACATCCCGATCAAGCAGCAGCCTGTCTCCCTCATTAACGGCTTGAATAAGGATCCCCTTTTTCCGGAAACCCTCCAGAAGGCGGGAGTATGGATCTTCTTCAGGCGAAGCCCCGGAAAGCGAATTTGCTTTTTGAGCGGCGGAAGATACTATTACTAGAGCTGCCGGAATGCTGTTTACCACTGCCGCGGCGCCCCCCGCATGATCCTCATGAGAGTGAGTGAGCAACAAGGCATCCAGCCTGCGTACTCCCAGCCTTTGCAGGTAAGGCAGAACAACCTTGCTTCCGGCTCCTTCGCCGGTAGCAAATTCACCGTCCCATCCACCGGTATCAACCAGCATGTTTTTTCCCGAGGGGAATTGAATCAGAATGCTCTCCCCCTGTCCGACATCAATCATATGCATAACAAGTTGTTTTTCTGCCGGCGTCTTGAAGAACAATAAAGATATCACCGTCACGGCCAGAATAAGAATTAAAACAGCCGTGTTTCGCTTTTCAGATAAAAACCGGACTATGATTGAAGCATTCTTTTTGTTGAAAATTCTTGCTGAAAAAAACAAAACAATAAACCAGACAGGTATGACAATTAGAGGAGGGCTGGGCACGGAAATAAACGAACCGGGCAGGCTGTTCAACAAAGAGACAACCGCGATAAATATATCTAAAACTGCAGACGTACAGGCATTGATCAAGCCGGCCAGAAAAACAGAAAAAAGACCCAAAATACCGGAACATACACCTAAAGCCAAAATTAAAGTGGTTAAAGGAACGGCTAAAATGTTGGCCAACATGGAGACGGGTGAAAAAAGATTGTAATACAGGGCTACGAGCGGCAGTGTGGCCAGTTGCGCGGCAAGTGAAACCCAAATGGTTGCCTGAACCCAGGCGGGCCAGCGGGTATGCTTTTTTAACAGTTCGTCAATAACCGGACCGAGGTAAAGTATTCCCCAGGTGGCGGAAAAAGAGAGCTGAAAGCCAATATCATAGATAGCCGCAGGTTTCCAGAGCAGGATTATCAAAGCAGCCAAAGAAAGGGTCGTCGGCCAATCCTGTTTGCGCCCCAAGCGATGCGACCAGAGAAACATTAAAGCCATCAGGGCTGAACGGGTCACCGCCGGACCCATGCCGCAAAAAAGTGAATAAAGGACAACCAGCAAAGATATCAGCAAGGTACCCTGAATACCCGGGATGTTCAAAAGTCCGGTAAGAGCAATTGCCCCGGCTAAAACAAGACCCACGTGCATTCCCGAAACGCTTAAGATGTGAACGATTCCAGTCTGGCTGAATGCTTCCCACAGGTTTTCCGGGATCTGGCCCTGGGTTCCGAAAACAATCCCGTTTACCAGGGCGGCCTTGTCGTCCGGCAGGGTTTGCTGCTGTACCATAATGATTTTTTTCTTTAAAAGCAGCAGTTGACGCATAAACAGATTGCCCCTGACACCAAGCAAAACAAAATCTTCAGAACCGGAAGCCCTTAAAATCACCCCTATTCCCTGCCTGGTCAGGTAAGTTCTGTAATCAAATTCACCTGGATTCCCGGGCTCATCGGGACGGACCAGCAATCCGTGAATCCTTAATAAATCTCCAAAGCAGTATACTTTGTCCGGCTTCGGCGCCTGCACCAACACCCTGGCTTTTAAACGGCTTTGCTCTTCCCCAATTTTTATCCCGGTCAGATCCAGTTTATAGAAGACCTTATCCTGCCTTAAATCAGGTTCAGAACAAACCACCCCCTCCAAAGTAACCCAGTGGCCGGTATACCGGAATAGATCAGGGTTCACCCGGTTGTTGGAAATAGTCCCGTAGAAAATGCCGGTCAGGAAAAATAATAAAGAAAAGACGATGCCGGAAGCCTTCCACGAAAAGAGATACCCTGTTACGGCGGCAAAGAAGGCAATGCCCAGCAGCAGCAAAAGGAAACCCGGGGAAATATTGAGATAGCCCGACAATACTATCCCGAAGATTAAAATACTGGTAAATAACAAAATCGGCCTCGAAACCAAAAAACATACCACCCGAGTATAATTACAGCCCATTTATAAAGCTGGCGCCGGAAATTGCCCACAACTGCAATATTTAATACTATAGGATCGCAAGAAGTTTTTCCTTCAGGGAAAATGTCGATTATTGTAGAGAAGCAAATTTTTATTCATAAAAACATAAAAACCCCGCCGACATATGACAGGGTTTCAGACTTACTTATTTTCCCCAGTGGTTTAAAGAACGTCGTTGTTCACTGCTCTCCCAACAAAAAAGAAAAGGCGCATCATGGCGCCTTCAAAAAGTTTTCCTAATCTCCCCATCTCCCCGATTTTTTAAATCACTTTTTCAACTGTCAAGTTCATGTATCAATACCTTAAAGTATTCTGAACTCCTTGGGCTTGGAATTAACGTTACTATGTGATTATGATGATTATCAAAGTCGTAATTGCAGTAACATCCTAATAAATTAACCGAAAGCAGTCCTCCTATATTTAAATTATCACCATCTATACTTACAGTTGCCGGATATTTTTCGATTGGGTTTTCCACATCATGATACGCCACTACTCTGCAAGATTTGCCTTTGTTAAAAATCTGTCTCAACCTATCCTTGGTTACCGCTGACCCGCCAATCATCCCCACATGTCATCCCTCCCCAGATAGATTAATAATTATATAGTTCGACGGGCGGGGTAATATTCCTTTCGGTTTTGACTGATAATTTATAATAATACTTTTTCCCATTTTAAGAATCTGCCTTATTATTTAACTATTCTCAAAGATATTAAAAATACATGAAAGTTTAATAATTATAGTTTGAAAAGCTTCTTCCGCTTATGTTAGAATATTTAAAAATCGCTAAAATAATTTAACAGTCTAAAAAAGGACAGATCTGCTTTTCTTCACGAAAAAACTTAAGGAGGAACGACTTTGAAAATAATTATAGAATCAGGAGCAAGTTCATGGCAGGCAACAATTAACCAGACACCTACAGGTCAGTTAATCTTCGAAGCGCTGCCTTTCAAGTGCACAGCAAACCGCTGGGGTAAAGAGATATATTTCATCATACCTGTAGCAGCAGATCTCGAACCGGGTTCGACAAATGTAGTTTCCAAAGGAGACCTGGGATATTGGCCGACAGGAAATGCTTTCTGTATTTTTTTTGGGGCAACCCCGATCAGCGAAGGAAACAAAATTGTCGCGGCTAGCGCTGTAAATATATTTGGCAGCATTGCTGGAGACCTGGAAAGCCTTGATCAAGTCGCAGACGGTGATGAGATATATGTAAAAAAAGCATAAAAGAAATACACCTGTCCAAAGGGCACACCCTTATCAACAGCGAACGGCTTTGTCCATCAAACCAGTTTAAAGATCTCCCTCCTCAGGCACAATGCAAATAAAAGAAAGTTCCGAATCACCTTCGTTGATAAATTGATGTTCTATTCCTTCAGGTATATAGGCGACCGATCCCTTTTGGACAATATGCCTGGCGTCGCCAAGGAAAAGAACCCCTTTCCCGTCAATAACGTAATTTATATGCGGCCAGCCGTGAGCATGTCTTGGTGTATAACCTTCTTTTTCAATTGTAAAAACACGCATGACCCATCCGTCCCAACCATGTTCCGGGTCTATTACCCTTTGTTTGCTTACATTTTGAGCGCCTTGTGTTTGGACCTTTTTCTTTTCAATATTTTCTAAAGTGTTCACATACATAACATAAAAACCCTTCCTGACCTTCTAAAAACTAAACGTTTGTTATAAATTTAAAGGATTCTTTGAGAATTGTACAGCCTAACCATTTGCAATGATATTAGTATAATAAAAGCTGAACAGGAATAGTTCCGGCAACAAAGTAAAAACCGGCTTTTAGCCGGCTCTGTAATAAGTCTGTCAACCATAACCATGGCTTGTCACTTTCCCTCTCAACAATTCGAAACGGGCCTGAGCAGATACCTTTTTCTAGGCACCGCGGAATACCTCCTCTTATTGAATCAAAAAGCGTTTCCAGCTTTTTAATCAGTCGCATGATATGATACGTTAAAAACAACTTTAGATATTACCTGAGATAAAAAAGCCCCGTCCAAACGGACGGGGGGGGCTGCTTTTTAAGACCTTGATCACCGGGCTGAAAAATGTGATCTGGTCTTTCCGGGAATACCACTACGGCTATTGCAAAACTGAAATTTATGTAAATAGGTGTCTTTCATATATCTTTACTAATTTGAATTGCCGCTGCCACCTGCCCCGCTTACCGGAGCCGATCCGGGGCCTTTACCTTCCCCACCGGGACCATGGCCGCCAGGCCCATGGCAAAAACCAAATCCAATAAACCCGCAATCCTCGCCGGAATTAATTTTTTCGATCATTTTGCCAGCTTGATCCTGAGTGATCGTGCCGGCTTCTACGGCGCCATCAATCATTTGCAATTGTGTTTCCTTCAGCGCTTCTTTTACCTGGTCCTCGGTCACGCCAAGATTGTCCGCAAATTTTGATATAAAGCTTTGATACATGGCAGTCATATCCGGTTTATCCGCAGGCGGATTACCTGCTTTGCCGGAATTAGTGCCGGCAAGAGCAATGCCGGCCATAATATCCCCATAACAACAACCACAGCTAAAAGAACAGCTCCTAGACGCCATTTAAAACGCTTCATACATTACCTTCTTTCGTTTTTTAATTTTATCCGGTGCACCATAGTTAAACAATACCATATAAGATTCTAAAAAATCCTTAAAGGGCGCTTAAAGAATTGTGGCATCTATTCTTACAAAAAGCCTAAAATATATGACGCATAATCTCTCTTAAAATATTTCCAGCCCGCAAGTAAGAAAGCTGACTTACGCCAGCTTTCTTACGATTACACGCAATAATTAAGATATACTCCACCTTATAAATCAGCCGGTAAATCCCCTGTACACACACGTCCCCCTGGGAAGTTTCCTTTAGATTGTGATTTTGTCTTTTATATCCTCATAGCGCTTATCCCCGATTCCAGAAACATTTTTAATATCTTCCGGAACCCGGTAAGGGCCGTTTTCCTCCCGGTACTGAATAATCCTTCCGGCAAGGGCGGGACCAATACCGGGCAGTGTCTCGATTTCAGTTTGATTTGCAGTATTAATGTTAATCAAGCCGCCCTGCGTACTGCTGTTCATTTCTGTTGACTGGCTGCTGCCCGCCGGGGCGCTGAACAAAGCTGAATTCCCGGTTTGTACGGTCTGTTGCAGCTCAAAAACGGTTATTTTCTGCCCGTCTGTGAGCGTCGCAGCCAGATTTAAAGAGTTTAAGTCTGCTGTCGGCAAAGCAACGGCCATAATGACTGCATCGTTTACCCGGCAACTGGCATCCAGTTCATATACGCCGGGTTTTTGCACCGCTCCGGCAATATGCACCTTTATTTTTCCCGGGGGGCTGTTCTTGTCTTCTTCTTCCGACTGTACAACTGTATTATCACTGTTTGTTTCCGCTTTTGACAGCTGCCAGCAGGCATACCGGTAGCCCGCTCCAAAAAGCAGCACTGCCGCTATAATTAAAATAACTAATTGCTGCCGCCGTTCCAACTGAAACATTTGTGCCACATTTACTCCCGGACTTTGTTGTTATTTGAAAAGGCCAATCCTGGCAAACCTTTCGTGGATTTCCTCAGCTCCGTTAACCATGCGGTCAATAACTTCCTTAACCGTCGGAATATCGTGGATTATTCCTGCAATCTGGCCGCAGTATGCCATTCCGGCGTTCAGTTCTCCATCAATAACCCCCTTGCGGTAGCTGAAGCCGCTGATCCAGCCGGCCAGTTCGCCGATTGTCGCACCTCTTGCTTCAAGTTCCAGTGTTTTTTGTACCGCAAGGTTAATTAAAGTCCTGTGCGTATTTTTAATCGAACGCTGCGCAAGTGTCGTCTGGTATTCTTCGGTCCTTAAGATCCAGTCCTTATATTTGGGGTGTGCGGGGCTTTCCTGGGTCGTAACGAAGCGGGTTCCCATAAGGACTGCCTCGGCGCCGAGCGCAAGCGCCGCCACAAAACCGCGGGCATCGGCAACACCTCCTGCCGCTATGACAGGTATTTTCAGAACGTCAACGGCTTTAGGTACGATTACCATTGTCGATACGTCTTCCATGCCCACATTCCCGCCGTTTTCGATGCCCAGCATAACCATCGCATCCGCTCCTGACCTTTCTCCGTTTAAAGCATGCCTGATCGTGGTGGCTTTCGCCATTACCTTCACTCCACCGGCATGCAGGGCGGGAATGACTTCCGCGGGGCTTCTGGCGCCGGAAACTTCGGCAATTTTTACATGCTCTTCAACAATAACTTGAACAAATTCATCGTTCGGTGTTTTTCTCAGTGTCGGGTTCAAGCTTAAGTTTACGGCAAACGGTTTGTCGGTCAGTTCCCTCAGTTTTAGTATTTCTTTGCGCAGGCCCTCGGCGTCAAACAGGTTTGCAGAGGTTATAATCCCTAATCCGCCAGCATTGGAAACAGCAGCGGCCAACTCGGCCCTGGTTACCCAAAGCATTCCCCCGCAGATTATTGGGTAGTCTATTCCGAACATTTCGGTAACTCTGGTTTTAAACAATGCCTGCAACCCCCCTTAATTAAGGTAATAAAAGATTAAAAGTTATTTTTTAAAAATAATAACATTAATCTTTTTATTAGTGAAGATAGAAAATTCTTAATTGGCTGCTCATTAATCAAATTAATCAATGCGCATCCGATGCAGGATTGCTTTTTTGGCGGACGCTTCCAGGCTGTCATCAAGGGGCTCAAGCAGATGAGAAAGGCCGCGCCTTTTTAAAGCTGCACTGATTAGATAATCGGTCAGTTCCGGATTTTTAGGAAGCAAAGGCCCGTGGAGGTAAGAGCAAAAAACATTCTTATAACGGGCGCCCTCTAAGCCGTCCTCACCGTTGTTCCCATAGCCGGAAAGCACCCGCCCCAAGGAAGCGACATTATTCAAGTAAGTCTTCCCGGCATGGTTTTCAAAACCCGCCAGTTTATATTTTTTTCCATCAAGGTTTATTTCTACGGCAACATTGCCGATCATTCTCTTTTCACCCGCCTGTGTGTAGAGGTTCATTAAACCAAGCCCGGGGATCACTTTTCCGTCGCCCGTCAGATAATAGTTCCCCAGCAGTTGATAACCCCCGCAGATCGCCAGCACAACCAGTCCTTCCTCTATCGCCTCGCCGAGTTCCCCGGTCCTGCTCTTAAGATCTTCAGCCATCAGGCCCTGTTCACGGTCGGACCCCCCTCCCAGGAAAAGAAAATCCATTTCTTTAAAATCAACATTTTCCCCGGGACGGACCTGATGTACAAATACGGGCAAATTACGCCAGCGGCAGCGGGCTGTAAAAGCCAGTACATTGCCCCGGTCACCATATAAGTTAAGCAAATCCGGATAAAGATGACAAACTTGAATCATTCCGGTGGAGTTCTTCTCCTTACGCAACATACTTTCTCAGCTCTTTTTCAACCGGCCACAGGGCAGTATAGGTTGCCAGAAGATATGTATGCTGTGCCTGACCACCCATGATGCGCCTGACTGCATTGCTGTAATCCGGTTCGACAATTATCTTTTCAGCCGGCACACCGGCATATTTCAAGCGCACACCCATCTCCTGAGCGCGCAGGCCCGCGCAGACGAAAATATTAATTTTTCCGTGTATCTGTTCCAATATTTCAAAATCGACATCCCACAGCCAGGAAATGTCCCGTCCGTCTGCCGCCTGATCATTTATGGCAATTAAGACATCCAGCGGCCCTGTAGAGGAAAGCAGGTACATCAAGCCTTCGCCAAAACCGGTCGGGTTTTTAACCAGGTTGAGGACAACCTTTTTGTCAGGACAGTTGAATTCCTCCATCCTTCCGGTAGCCGGCCTGTAACTTTTCAGACACATACTCATCTTTAACGGATCTCTTTCTAAAAGAAAACCGGCGGAAAAAGCCGCCAGCGCGTTGTAGATGTTATAGAGCCCGCCCAGGGGCAAGTTTACAGGGACACTGCCCCCGGGGTAACGTATAGTAAAGGAGAAATTACCGTCGGAAGCAGCGGCTCCACAAGCTTCAACTTTTCCGGGAGGCCTGTGAAAGCCGCACTTATTACACTGAAAATTACCCAGCTGGCCATAATGATAATAGGAATAATCCAGCCTTTCGCCGCAAAAGGGACAAAATCTTGCTTCCCGGACGCGGAACCCTCCTTTTTCTGACAGGCCGGTATTTTCCCCCAAACCATAGAAGAAAGCAGGTATCCCGGAATTAATCTGGATTTTTGCAACAAGGGGATCATCGGCGTTGAGAACAAGTTTTGGTTCCGGAATCATTTTTAAGGCATCTTCAACGAATTTAATTGTCTTATCCAGTTCACCGTACCGGTCAAGTTGATCCCTGAAAAAATTCGTCACGATTACTATTCCGGGTTTTATTATTTTACTTATTATCGGAAAGAATGCCTCGTCAACTTCCAGACAGGCGTAATCGCAATTAACTTTTCCTCCAAGGCTGGCTTTTTCAATAAAGGCTGCAGTTACACCGCCGATCAGATTTGCCCCGATACTGTTTGCAACTACCCGGTAACCGGAACTCGACAGTATCCCAGCCAGCATGTTATTGGTCGTTGTTTTGCCGTTCGTACCGGTAACCAAAATTGTCCCCAGTTTTGTCTGGCCGGCCAGCGTTTCTAAAATTTCCGGGCAAATTTTCAAGGCTACCACTCCCGGCAGCGAAGAACCTTTCCCTTTTCGAAACAAACGGCTTAACCTATTGGCTATCCTGGCCATAATTATGGCTGTCGAAATTTTTAACATTGCTATTCAACACCTTTTCAATCTTGCGTCAAAAAAATCCCTGCGCATGACCGGCTATACTTATTGTTATTATATTAAAAGTTTTACCAGAGTGGTTGTAATTCCTGCCATTTACTTAAATGTTTCCAGTTAGATACGTAGCGGCATGGATGTCTATCAGGAAATTGTCTCATTTGAAGCTTTGTCCGGTTTCGGAAGAGCAGTCAGAAAACTGACCACAGTTATAAAGGCCGCAAAAAACATAACCCCCTTGTAACCGATGCCCTGAGCCACTGCTCCACCAATGAAAGGACCCAGTGCATTGCAAAGGTTAATAGTGGACTGGAAAATACCGCTGGCCGTACCTTTATCCTCACCGCTGCCCAGCACAATCAGCAAGGCGCCAACGTATAAACAGGACCAGGAAATACCCAGAGCTACCTGAACTGCAATCAGGTGCCGGTAATTATTTATAAATCCGTAGGCAAGAAAAACCAGAATTGAAAGGATCTGTCCCAGGGCAAATACTTTATTTTCATTGAACTTTTCCACATAACGCATTGCTATAAACTGAGCGCCGAAATTAATGCTCCAGAGCAACCCTATCCAGTACCTGTCGGCCCCTATAGAAGCAAGGTAAAGGGGCATGATCAGCCATACTGCCGTTGCTCCCAGATGGCGCAGGAAAATAGCCAGGTAAATACGGAAATTGCGCCGAATGATCCCTAAAAAATCCGGCGCTTTTTTCCTTTGTCCAAGTTCTTCCTTTAGACATAAAGACACCAGAAAAGCCACCAAGCACAAAATACCGCTTAAGAAGAATAAATGGTTGAAATCCTGTATTATACCGGCAGTCATTGCGCCGGCTATCCATCCCAAAGCGCCGTATGAACTGAATTTGCCAAGTTGGCTTACCGATTCATAAGCAAAAGCAACCAGCGCCGCCGACACTACACCCATGGCAAAACCTACGAATGACCTGGCCAGCATTAAAAGCAATACATTACTGGCCAAAAGTTGGAGTAAAAAAGCCAGACAGGCTATTAAGAAGCCATAACGAATTAAGGGTAAGCGGCCCAGTGTATCTGAACGCCAGCCAAAAAAAAGCGAGGAAAGCATGAAAGCGGCGCCGTAACACGTGCCTATCAAACCCACTTGAAAATCAGATGCTCCTAATTGAACACCCAGCAAAGGAAGGAATATAATGGAAAGTTCGATAGCAAAGTAGAGCAAAAAATTTATTAGGTTAATAATTAACTCCGGGGAGTTCTCCTTCAAAGATACAGAAAAAGTATGTCTCAAATTGTTGCCTTCCTGCTTTTTAAAAACATTATCGTCCAGCAAATATTATCATATTATTATGTTCTGAACCAGAACAAAGCTTGACATTTAGAACAGGTTTTTTACTTGATTTTTATCGCAATAATACCATATTATGGTAGTTTGCTTGAGTCTTAGGAAAATCAAATGTCGAAAATAACCTGCTGAAATGTCATCTGTGAATTAAAATCTGTGGATAATGTGGATAAGTCTGTTGATAACCTCTAAAGGAAGGCTTTTTTTTGTTATGAAAATTTGTACTTTGAATAAAATGTCATAATTGGTATTTTTCTTTACAATAGATTGTCGAAATCTAGTATGAATCTTGCACTAAGGGTTCAGAAGTTATGCAATTCAGATCAAGCCCCCGCCCAAATTTTGTTAACAAAGTTGTCCCGTCTGGACCGCTGTGGATTCTTATAACCGCATTATGTCTTTCAGCTATGCTGTAACAAACCGACAAACCTAACCCGGTACCGTTTTTTTTGGTTGTAAAAAAAGGTGTGCCAATTTTTTCAATTAACTCAGTGTCAATTCCCCCTCCCTGATCCTGGACTGCCATAACTATATCTTCGTCATCCAGATAAGTCCTGATAGTTAAGATACCCCCGTTGGTCATTGCCTCAATGCTGTTGCGGACGAGATTAAAAATAAGCTGACGGATTTCCTTCTCGTCCAGGGGCAGATCGGGGATCTTTTCAGTTTCAACAACCAGTTTAACTCCAGCCTTTTTAACGTCTGCCTGAATTAAGGGGTACGCCGACTTGATAATGTCATTTAGATTTTGAATTTTTAACTCTATCGCTTTATGTTTCGACAGTGAGAGATAATCTGTAACTATAGAGTTAGCTCTGTCAAGCTCGTCAATCATTAGGTCAAACACATCCTTAAAGGACATGCACTCCTTTTTGTCACTCAGGTATTGCAGGTACCCCCGTACAGTTGTCATAGGGTTCCTTATCTCGTGAGCAATTCCAGCGGCCATTTGCCCAATCAGGTTTAAGCGTTCCAAACGCTGCATTTCCTTTTCAAATTTTCGCAAGACGGTAATATCGTAAACCAGCATTAAAAGACAGAGCTGGCCCCGAATGTTGATCAAAACCCCTGAATACAAACCTATTCCGCTTTCTCCCGACTTTTTACAGTATTCAAGCTCATAATTGTAGATGTGGCCATGTTCCTTGATCCTTCCAATGATCCGGGAATAATCAACGGGATTAATTAAATTAATATCAAAAAAGGAACGGCCGATAATCTCTTCCCTGCTATAACCGCAGTTCTCCAAAAAAACTTCATTTGTGTCAATAATTTTTTCGTCTTCCAGCGCAATCAGGGACATTGAAACAGGATTTGCCCTAAATACATTTGAAAAACATTCTTCTGACAGGCGAAGCGCTTCTTCAGATTTATTTCTTTCGATAGCGCTGATTAAAATATCTCCTGTCACCTTAAGGAGCATGATAATTTCATCAGTCCATTGCTTCCCCGGTTTTTTAGCTTCCGCTCCTATAAAACCAACTAATTTATTTCCATAGATTAAAGGAGCCGCAATAACCGATTGAACTCCCAAAAATAAAAAAAACTCTTTTTCAGCGCTTGCTTCAAAAGGCAAGTCCTTGACGTTGGGAATATGGATACTCTCAAAACTGTTTAGTTTACTCCACCACCAGACATGTTTTTCTGCTGACAGATTCCCGTTTAAAGGTAGAGGTGAATACTCTTCAGCAAACCAGTTATAAAAAGTGTACTCATTTGACCCGCTTTCAGGGAAATACGCAACGTAAACCCTGTCCGCCCCGCTAAAATCCCCAATGATTTTTAAAGCGTTGTTTATCCCCAGGTTTATCTCTTCCAAGGCAAGGCTGATAAATTTTGTCGATATGTTAGCAATTATCTCCTCCAGCTGAAGCCGGTACTGCAGCCGTCTTTGCTGCTGGGCTTCCAGGTCGGAAAGCCCCCCGATAAACCAACCGACAACAAACATAACGCTGATCAAAATAAGCACCGGCTCCAGCCAATTAACATGCAGGGAAGGATTGATAAAAGGGAATGAAATCTGGTGTACTATAATTATAACAGCACAGATGAAGGCCATAATCATGCCGGCTGCCTTGCCTAAAACCGAGGCGGTAACTAGAATAGGCAAAAAAAAGATTATCCAGCCGTATGGAACGTGACTTCCGCCTGTAAACAAGGCAAATATAGAAATTATCAAGGGAAAGGCAACATAAACGAGATCAATCCAGGAAAATGATTTATTTCGCAGCGGAAGGGATGTGTTTTGAACATACAACAATACTGCGCCAAAAATTAGAAGTGTAATTAAGATTAAATACCTTATATTTGAGGCCGGATAAATTTCCTTGGGAAGAAAATTGCGATCCAGGATAAAAAAACAAATCAGAATCAGCAGTGAAAACATATGCGTAGCGCTTATGTATTCGCGTAATTCTTTTGTTTTTTCCTCTTCGAAATTCATCCTACTTTTCTCCCGGCATTGTCTTTCCACATAAATCTTTTTTAAAAAAGTTTATACTGTCAACGCAAGAAAAAAAGAAATGTCCCGGTTTACTAAGAATAAAGGAAACCCATAAAATACTTAAAGACAGACAAAGTTGAATTTCGGCGGCCTTCACCCAGGAACTTAGATGCAAATAAAAAATAATCGCAGCAAGTATTGCCATTATAAAAACAGAAAGTATTTTTAATCTTTTCCTTCTCAACGGTGATATTATCGGCGCATTGGGTGAATCAACGGGAGCCTTCAAAAGAACTGACAAAAAACCTGTGCCTATTGCTAAAAAGCATATTAGATTATTATAAAAAGAGGTATTATGCAGTGACAAAAAGGCGGCAAAAAGGGCAAGCAAGGGGAAAATAATAATCGAGATCAACGCGCACCGCCAGGCGGAGTCCGAATGAGCCCCGCCCGCCACCTGCCTGAAGATTGCGATCGTAATCAGGCAGGCCGCTGTACCCTTAAAGACACCAAGTAAAAAGCCCAGCAAAAGCGCAAAAAGAATATTAGCCGCGTTAAGGACAATGAGTTCAATCACATATGCCAAAATGTCCTCCTGCTCGGGCTGGAGTTCAGCTTTTGCAGCCAGGTATCCCGCGCAATATCTGCTGAATGGAAGATAGCTCATAATTTCCATGCTTCCCGGTCAGGTTTTATATATTTTGTAGTTATTATAGCGGCAAGAATCATTAGAAAAGCCTGCAGCAGGCCGGAAAACAGCCATAGCAGGTTGTTTGAGCTGAGTGCCTCAATGCTCATACCTGAACCCCAAATAAATATCTCAACAATGACAGGTTCAAGGATAGCAAGCAGGGCTGTGCTGGAAAAGACAATAATAAAACTTTTACTTAGCGGGACTTTTGTACTTTTCGAAATTATCAATACCAAAACTAGTAATTCTACGATTAAATGAGTAAATAAAGGAACACCAGGCAAATTTCTGATCACATAACTAATTATTGCCAGCATGAACCCCGCCGGAATTATCCTTCCCCAGCGCAAGGGAACCGCCCCGAGGGCCAAACTTAAAGCAATCACACCGACTACTTCAGGAACACCAGGCGCTAGAAACAACAAAAATTCTTCCCATTTCATCTTGACGCTCCAAGTACTTTATCCGGTCTTTAAAATCATGACTTACCCAGTGTATTTCAATAAATATTACCAAATCCCTTCAATATATTAATAATTAATAATTTATAAAATAAAAAACCTCTCTGGCAAGTAGCTGCTTTTAATTCAAAAAAAGGAGATTGAATAACTCAATCTCCTTTTTTTGTGTTAGTTACTTCCTCAGGATTTCAGGCACTTTTGGTTGGTAATGACTTATCCAACATGCTGAGGAGGACATAATTGCCGCTGAAAAGAGTAATACGGTCGTTGAAATTGAAGCCGGTAAATACATTAGCTTTTTCAATTCTTACACCTCCTCTCTTTTTTTTAATAAGAACCCCGGGTTCATTGTTTAATCAAAACCTGAATCTGGTAAGATCCTGCTTTTTCCACGAATTCTGAACAGGTTTATAGAATTTTAGAACCAGTTCCGCAAACAGGATCATTAAAAAGGCGTGTACTAAGCCTGTCATTACTAAATAGACGTTGCTGTTCAACAGTAAATGAACATTTACCCCACCCATGGTCAAACTGAAATAATGAGTAAAATACTTGAGTACAAGCAGGATAATCAGGCTTGCCGAAACAATTATTATACATTTAGTCAAGGGGACAACGGTCAATTTTGAAATGACTATCGCCAGTAAAACTATTTCAATTAACACTAGTGTTCCATAATCAAAAGGTAAAAGCCTGAACAAAAAAAGAACCGCTGTCGCAATAAGGCTAATCACAACCACCCTTCCCCAAAGCAGGGACGCCTGACCGAACACTAAACTTAAGGCAATCACTCCGATTGTTTCAGGAAAATCATTTAAAACACGTAATAAACTAGTCATTAATCTCTTCTTCTTCTTCTTCTCCTTGTTTTTGTCTTAAATATGCCTGATATGAATATGTTACTACATATGTAACTATATACCTTTATAAATAATTCCAAATTATATGATAATTTGTGACAGATTACGCCATTCATGAATCTGATAATCCTTTGTCTTTGATTAAAAAAAATATGTTAACATAAGAATATTAAATAATTTTCAGGAGGAATGATCTTTGAGTTTAAATGACGCAATGCTGCTGGTTGCTGAATTAATGGCTATATCCGCGCGTACAGCTCCAAAGGGAGGCGGACACGACTGTTTGGAAGTAAAAGTGCTCAATGAAAATGAGAAGCTTTCCCTGGCGGAAGCGATGGTGAGCTATGGCAGTGAAATAAAAAAAATTAATTTTGACCGTGATGCGGAAAACGTGCGGAAATCTGATGCTATTCTCCTTATCTCAGTTGATCAGAACAAGCCACTTGGTTTGAATTGCGGAGCATGCGGATGTGAAACATGTAAAGAAATTGAAGGTAAAGAAGGATCGGAATTTTTCGGTCCTATTTGTGCCTGGCGGTTGATCGATCTGGGTATTGCGCTGGGCTCTGCTGCTAAAACAGCCAGCATGTTAAATGCTGATAACCGTATTATGTACAGGATAGGCGTGGTCGCCCGCAAGATTGGGTTGAGCAAAGGATCCGTCGTTGTTGGAATTCCGATCTCCGCCTATAGTAAGAATATTTACTTTGACAGACAACTATTTTGAAAATCAACTTCATTAAGAAGGTTAAAACTTATCCGGAATAGGCTTTCAACTATCTTATAGTCGATGTAGCTACTGTAGCGACAAAAATGTTTTTCAGCCCGGCGTTTAATAAAACGCGGGAACATTCCGAAACAGTGGAGCCGGTTGTGAACATATCGTCTATCAAGATAACGCTCTTTCCAACAGGAATTTTACATTGGGAAACGCCAAACACACCTTCCAGATTGGATTGGCGCTGCTCACGGGAAAGGCCGGTTTGAGCGGAGGTCTCTTTTAGTTTATTTAACATAGGAAGGAAGGGTAAATCCAGATTGTGTGAAACAAACCTGGCCAGCAGTTCAGACTGGTTAAAACCCCTCTTGCGCAAGCGTTTATTGGCAAGTGGAACGGGAACCAGACCGGCTATTTCACTTTTTTTCAATCCCATTTCCGAATGTCCGAGATCAATTAAGCTGTTCACCGCACCCGCCAACAATCCGCCGAGCGGTTTGGCCAGGTATGTTTTGCCGCCATATTTAAACTTCCAAATTGCCCTCATCAAAATCCCTTCATACGGCCCCGCCGCGCGTGCAAAAACATAAGAACGCTCGGAATGCCTGCATTCAATACAGACTATTGATTGTTTTTTGTTCTCTGCTATATCTAAGGGATTTTGTTTGCCGGCTGATAAAAAACGGCCGCATATATAACATTGCGGCTGGTTAGCATAATTGTTTAACTTATTTTTGCAATCTGAACAAATACCCTGAATATCAGCAGGACCATTACAGAAGAAGCATATGTTCCGGGGCGGAAAGATGAGGTTTAAAAAATCTTCCCAAAGATCATAAAGAAAACCAGAGTAGTTAATTTGAATCATCTACTTCTTTGAAGTTTAAAAGGCAACCATAACCCTGTCTTTTCCGGCTTCCTTTGCCCTTATCAGAGCTTGGCTGGCTTTTTTAACCAAATCAGAAACATCCCTTGCGTGATCGGGATAAACAGCTACTCCCAAGCTCACTTTAAGCTGTACCAGACTGTCATCAACATGAAATTGATGAGCGCTTATTTTTTTACGCAAGAAATCGGCAAATTCCCTGGAACTTTCCCCGTTAAAATCTGGAAGGCTGATGATAAATTCCTCCCCGCCAAACCTTGCCACCATACCTTCATGAATAACCTCTTCTTTTAAGAGACCGGCTAACTGGACTAAAATTTGATTGCCTGCCCTGTAACCAAAATACTCATTTATCTTTTCGAAGTGATCAATATCCAGCAGGACAAGACTTAAGTTCCTGCCTTTCTCTTTAGCCCGGTTAAAATCCACCTCCACCTGTTCGAAAAAAAAACGTTGGTTAAATATCCCGGTTATGATATCTAAATTAGCGCTTTCCTGGATACGTTTGACCTGCATTTTATTGGCCAAAAAAATTGCGGTCTGGCTGCAGATAACAGAAAGAAAACGCTGGTGTCGCTGGTCGAAGGCCAAGGGTTTCTTTTCACCCAAAACAAGAGCCCCTAAGATTTCTGTTTCAACAAACAAGGGAATGACCAGTAGCGAACGGTGAACCTGAGTTAAACCCCTTTCTTCTTTTAAACGGGGATCCGATTTTGAATCATAAACAATTTCAGCCTGCCTGTTTTCTATTGCCGATCCTATAAAGCCCTCACCTTTTTCAAGGGAGGATCCAAAAAGTTGGTTCCTATACGGACCGACAGCCATTGCAGCCTTGAAGCATTGATAATCGTTAGACCAGAGAAAAATGACTCCTGTATGGTAAGATATTACACGGCTTGTCTCTTTGAACAGAAGATCCATAATCTGTTCGCTGCTGAACTGGCCTCCCGCCTTTTGGGCAATCTGATAAAAAGCAAGCAGTTCCTTGTTGAATAAAGCAGTCTTGACATATAACCGTAAAACAAACTGTACTGCCAGAATCGGTAAAAACAATAAAAAAGGACCTGTAATACCAACCGGCTGATAAATCAAATACATCAGAGCACCAAAAGGAATGCTGAAAAGATAGGTAAAGCCGTCCCAGTATAAAGTGTCAAACCTGTATGGCATTGAATCATGTTTGCGTCCGGGAAGAAGATAAAGGTTAACCAGTAAGTGATTAATCACAAAAAAAGAAACCAGAAAAACAAGCAGCGGCAAAAGATTGGAAATTATCAACTCAATCCTTGACAGGTCCTGTCCGCCGGTTATCCTAAAAAGGTAATCCGCGATGCAAAGAGAAAGAACATACTGGCTGGAATTAAAAAAGGCGGTTCGCAGCGGGTTTCCCCGGTTTATTATTCCCTGGCTTAATAAAACAGCAAGGGCGCTGATCCAGATGGTAGAAGCCGGCCCAAAGATCAGATACGAAGCAAAAACAACAGAAAAACCTCCCGACAACTGACCCTGGGGCAGGTAAACGGCAAACCATTCAGCGAGCATTCCCAGGGCGACCATGATTAGGTATTCTTTGCCTAAATCAAGGTTTAATACCCTGAAAGCAAAGAATAAAACCACCCAGCCTAAGAGAATAATCAACCAGGTATATAGGATGTGCCTTGATTTATTGGCCATCCTCCTTCACCTCAATAACTGACTGATTGGTTGAGATTAGAGAAAACAGCGGCGCTTTAAGCAGTTCGCCGTCTTTAAACGGTCTGGCGTCGTAACAGAAAGATTTTCGTTGGACTTCGCAGAATTCGATTATTTCCCTTTCGCCGGCGGTTATTACTTGAAAATTATTTTGGGCGGCCAAAAGAGATATGATCCTAGTAGTCCGGCTGTTTTGACAGCTGTCCAGAATCATTATTTCAAAAAGAGGCCAATATTTATTCCGTAAAACTATCAATTTGCGCAAGAAACCTTCCATAGAACGTTCCTGCTCGCCTATTATTACAATCAGACGTCCCCGTTCCTGATTGCCGGTTTGCAAAATATACAGGCTTCTTAAAATCCACAATACCCAGATAAACCATAGACCAATTAACAAAAAAACAACCGGCAACATTCTTCCGCCCTCTTTTTTAACATACCTGCAAACAGCATATGTTACAGCAAAAAAAGGGTGAAAGATTGCCGATTTATAATCCGGCCTGGGACCGTATAATTTCAGCCTTATCGGTGCGTTCCCAGGGCAGGTCCAGATCAGTTCTTCCAAAATGCCCGTAAACGGACACACGGCGATAGATGGGACGGCGCAGATCGAAGTTCTTAATAATTGCTGCAGGACGCAAATCAAAGTTTGTGCTAACAAGCTCCAATATCTTTTCGTCGCTTATTTTTCCTGTCCCAAACGTTTCTACCATCACCGATACAGGTCTGGCCACACCAATTGCATAGGCAACCTGCAGTTCGCACCTGTCCGCCAGCCCGGCGGCTACAATGTTCTTAGCTACATAGCGCGCCATATAGCACGCTGAACGGTCTACTTTCGTAGGATCTTTGCCTGAAAAACTTCCGCCGCCATGCCTGGCTACACCACCGTATGTATCTACGATAATCTTTCTCCCGGTTAAGCCGGTGTCTCCCTGAGGACCACCAATAACAAAACGGCCGGTAGGATTAATCAGGTAGCGGGTTGCGGAATCTATTAACTCGGGAGGAACAATAGTTTTGATAACTTTCTCGATTAAATCCTCCCTCATCAAATCCAGTTCTATCAGCGGATGATGCTGGCTTGATACAATAATGGTATCTACCCGGACAGGTTTACTGTTTTCGTATTCTATTGTAACCTGTACCTTTCCATCCGGTCGAAGGTAAGGTATCTCTCTTGTTTTGCGAACTGCGGCAAGCTTTCTGGCCAGCTTATGAGCCAGGGAAATCGTCAAGGGCATTAATTCCTGCGTTTCATTTGTAGCGTACCCGAACATCATCCCCTGATCTCCCGCTCCAATAGCCTCGATCGCTTCATCGCTCATTTCACCGCTGCGAACCTCAAGCGGCTTGTCCACTCCTTGCGCAATATCCGGTGATTGTTCGTCAATGCAGGTAAGAACAGAACATGTATCGCAATCAAAGCCAAATTTTGCCCTTGTATACCCTATCTCACGCAGTGTTTCCCTGACCACTCCCGGTATATCACAGTAGCATTTAGTGGTAATTTCACCCGCCACAAGGACCATTCCGGTTGTAACCAGCGCTTCACAGGCAACCCGGGCCAAGGGATCATGGGAAAGTATTTCATCCAGTATTGAGTCAGCTATTTGGTCGGCTATTTTATCCGGGTGTCCCTCGGTTACTGATTCTGATGTAAACAAGTGTTTTCCCAAACAAATTACCTCCTTAAAAAAAAATTCCCTGTCGTTTTTAAATAGTGGGGAGAAATTGATTAAAATCTATGCATATTCTAGCAATTCCAATATAGAATGTCAAACCAATAGAGTCAAGACCACCCCAAAATGGGGTGGCTTGCACGAGCCCTATAAGGGCTAATTACTTGCCAGCGCCTAAATGACGCTGGCTTAAACTTCGTTCAA
>LDZU01010363.1_pt1 | contig 44049 bp, 33 predicted proteins | sample 615531 | NCBI WGS metagenome assembly LDZU01 (sample SAMN03408293, study PRJNA278302) | terrestrial metagenome | isolation source: oil reservoir sample SB2 | place: USA: Alaska, North Slope, Schrader Bluff formation | collected 2011-09 | reverse complement strand
TCCATTTTAGCTGACCAAATTGGTCTGAAATTAGCGGATTACGTCGTCACCGAATCCGGTTTCGGGTCTGATATGGGCATGGAAAAATTCTTTGATATTAAATGCCGGTATTCTGGATTAAGACCGGATGTGGTTGTGCTGGTGGCGACAGTACGCGCGTTGAAAATGCACGGGGGCGGTCCAAAAGTCACTGCCGGTCAGGTGCTTGATAAAGCATACAAAGAAGAAAATTTGGATCTTCTGCGCAACGGATTGGATCATCTTTTCCATCATATTGGGATTGCCCGGCAGTTTGGAATCCCCACTATCGTTGCGATCAACCGTTTTGTAACTGATTCAGCTGCAGAACTTACTCTCATCCAACAGGCAGTGCGCGAAGCAGGCCTGGCGGATGATTGTGTGATAACCAATCACTGGGAAATGGGAGGAGCCGGTGCAATCGAGTTGGCCAAAGCTGTAATAAAAGCGGCTGAAAAGCCAGCCAATTTTCAATTCCTGTATCCTTTGGATTGGCCTATTAAGAAAAAAATCGAAAGTATTGTCAAGCAGGTTTACGGTGCGGATGGGGTGGATTATGCCCCTGAAGCTGAGAAGAAGATCGAAGAATTCACCAAGCTTGGTTATGCCGGACTGCCCATCTGTATGGCAAAAACCCATTTGAGTCTGAGCCACGACCCGGAATTAAAGGGTGTCCCCAAGGGATTCCGTTTTCCGATTCGGGATATTCGTCTTTCAGCGGGTGCAGGTTTCCTCTATCCGTTGGCGGGTGAGATCAGCACCATGCCCGGTTTACCTACTCGACCGGCATTTATGGATATCGATATCGATCTGGAGACCGGAAAGATCAGCGGACTATCGTAAGTGATTTCATGGAGAAGGGAAGGCAGAAACTCAAAACCTGCCTTCCCTTTTTTACCATGCGCTATAATAAATCCACACCCATGAATGGACAGGAAAATGAAGACAAAGAAAATATCATTTGAGATCTTGTTGTTGATTGTCATTCTTGCGCTGCATGCCTATGTGGCTTTTTCTCCAGAAGCACGCCTGTTGAACTGGTTCCAAACCGATGATGCATTTTATTATTTCGTCACTGCTCGAAATATTGCCGAAGGGCGGGGCATCACATTTGATGGGATCAGCACAACTAATGGATTTCATCCCCTGTGGATGTTGATCTGCATCCCGGTATTCAGCCTGGCGAAGGTCAATGTCTATTTACCTCTGCGCATCATCATTATGATATTGGCATTGTTCAATGCTGCGACTGGTATTTTATTGTATCGATTCTTCGCGAAGAAGTTTTCAAAAGAAACGGGTTGGTTCGTTGCGATATTCTGGACTTTCATGCCGACTATCCACGAATTGACATCCAAATTGGGGCTTGAATCCGGTTTGACCGCATTTGCCCTTGTGGCAGCTACCAGCTATCTATCTTCATTCGATGAGCGGGAATTAAAGCCGAAAAATATTTTCATCATGAGCATCCTGAGTGTGCTACTGTTGTTCAGCCGTCTGGATACTATTTTTCTGGTCGTTATCATGGGCATCTGGTTGATATTTCGCCGGACTACTTTACGCTGGCAGGTTCTTCTAGATGGTCTAATCGGTTTTCTTTCTGCCATGAGCGCTTACTATCTCCGTGTGCAAAACACGGACAATATTTTCAACTTCCTGCCATTTTTATACATTTTTATTGCCCTTTCCCTGATCTCGAAAGTATTATTCCAATATATCTTCAAAGGATTTATCTGTGATTCTTCCCTTTCAATAAAAAAGCAGGTCCTGCATAGTACGTTTGGACTGGGATTGTCGACCGTGTTTACCGGCGGGATAATTTTTTTGCTGCACGATGTTTTCCACGTTTTTCTGGGTTTCCCGCGCGCCGTATTGATCATCGATTTAGTCATTTCTGTATTTCTCATGCTGGGATGGCGATTGGCGTATATCTTCTATATGCGATCCAAACAGCGAGACTATACCGAAGATATTTCCTGGAAAAGCAATGGAAAAAAATGGTTGGCCAATGCAGCATGTTATTTTGGTCCCATATTGATTTTGCTGGTAGCGTATATGCTTTTCAATAAATCGTATGCCGGCTCATACCTTCCAATCAGCGGGACTATCAAACGCTGGTGGGGGACATTACCGCTCACCGTGTACGGACAACCGCTGAAAACTCTAGGAAAGGTGTTGGGAAGCTGGTTCAATCCCACTACCAAAGAGGGACCTTGGTGGCTGGTCACAGCTCCGGTTAATTTCCTGATCGAAGTTGTAGCACGAGCGACAGGTTTTCCGCAGGAGTCTCTGGCGTATGGGAACTTCAAACGTGATTTTGGAGTTCTGATCTGGGCACTCGTGCTGGCTTTTATTGCATGGCTTGTCTATAAAAAGAAGGGATTCATTCAAAAAGCCATGCGAGATACTGCACTCTTCCCACTGTTCGTGGGTTGTGTTTTTCATTTGTTTAACTATAAGGCTACCGGATACCTGCATGCCAAATACTGGTATTGGATTCCGGAGATTCTATGTGCAGTCATGGCACTTGGAATACTTGTAGAGAGCATCCTGAAACGATACAGAAGATATTTATATGGAACGATCGCTTCGCAATTACTTGTGGGTACTTTCTGCTTGATCCTGATACTTAATCTTTCCATTCCGCTGCTTAAAAACTATTCCTATGAAAATGACGATCCCGGAAAACATCAATACATTCTGGAAACAAAATTTGTTGAAGAGCGAACCAAACCGGGGGATATTATCGGAATGACCGGCGGGGGAGTGATCGCGTACTTTATTAAGGACAGAACCATTGTGAACTTGGATGGTTTGATCAATGGCAGTGAATATTATAACCAGTTGAAAAATGCGGAAGCGTACAAGTACTTGGATGCGATTGGGATGGATTATGTGTATGCCGCTCAACCTATGATATTGGAAAGCGATCCCTATGGTTGGATATTCAAAGGTCGTTTGATCTTTTTGGGTGAAAGAGGGGAATTCGATTTCTACCGGTATATTCGAGGAGTGAAATCGCCGGATATCAATCCGCAGCCTTAATAAAAGGGGTAGAGTATGTTTAAGTATGAAAACTCTTCAATAGGATTTTCTGTCAATCCGCAGAATGGTACCTTCTCGGTTGGAGCTGAAACTGTAGATTTCCCCGGAATTGAAGAAGCACAGATTTTTATATCCGGATGGTCCAGGAATAATCATTTTGTCATTCCCCTGGTTCTGGATAGTCAAACGGCACAGAAACGGAATAGTAACCTGAACCTGCTTCACCATCGCGATCAAATTGTCTTTCACCCAAACTCTTCCATCGATGGACTAGAGGTTCAGGTTATTGTTTCGATCATGAAAGAACAACCCGCAGTGATGTGGAAAGTGATCGCAGCGAATCAGGGTCCCCGACCTGTGTGGATTGAGAGAATTGATCTGATCGGCAAGTCGGACAATGAACACACTACAAACTTAAAAATCAATTCTTCCCCATCTACATTGGGCTTTTTCGTGAATGGCTGGCAATCCTGGTCATTCAGCGGAATTACCGCACGATCCTCAGCGCAGATGCGCTCGAACCTTGGATTGCTGCAGAATCCAATGGTTGTGGATGCGGGCTTGAAGAATATTAATCGGAATTGCAGTATTGCTGATATGTTTGCAGTTCTGTTAGATCGGGAGAAAGAAAAAGGTTGTCTGTTCGGTTTTTTATCGCAGAAAGAGCAATTCGGGCATATTGCTCTGACTAGCTGGAACAATCCGGATATCCGAATGTGGGCAGATGCCGATGGTGTTCGCCTGGACCCGCAAGAAAAACTACAAACCGATTGGGCAATTTTTATGCTGGTCGAAGGTTCGGATAGTGAGAACGTGGGTTCGTATTTTGATTTGGTAGCCCGCGAGAATAAGATTGCTTTTCAATCGAAGGTTCCGACTGGTTGGTGCTCATGGTACCAGTATTACCAGGATATTGATGAAGAAATAATCCGGGAGAATTTGGAGGTACTGGATACTCACCGGGCTGATTTCCCGCTTGATCTCGTACAGATTGATGATGGATTTGAAAAACAAGTGGGCGACTGGCTGGCATTTACCCCCGGATTCCCAAAGGGAGTGAAACCACTTGCGCAGGAGATCAAGAAAAAAGGTTTTATCCCCGGATTATGGCTGGCGCCTTTTATCGTTCATCGTTCTTCTGATCTTTATTTAAATCATCCTGATTGGATTTTGCGAAAAGACAACGGAAAACCGGTCAATGCAGGTTTCGTCTGGAATTCGCTCGGCACAGCCCTGGATCTCACCCATCCTGCAGCATCTGATTATGTGCGTACTGTGATCAGCAAGGCTGTACAGGATTGGCAGTATCCTTATCTAAAATTGGATTTTCTGTACGCAGCGGCCTTGAAAGGCAATTATTCCGATCCCACCAAAACACGCGCGCAAGTTTTACGGGGAGGACTTGAAGATATCCGTGACACAGCCGGTAAAAAAACATACCTGGTCGGGTGCGGTTTGCCGCTCGGACCTGCTCTGGGATTGGTGGATTCCATGCGAATCGGTCCGGATGTAAGCGGTTCCTGGAAGCCGAAATATTTCGGTGTGGATTTTCCATTCAAGAACGAGCCCAGTATGCCGAGCGCCAGCAACAGCATTCGCAATATTCTGACTCGCGCCAATATGCACAAGCGCTGGTGGGTGAATGATCCTGATTGCATCCTGGTGCGTGATCAATCGGACTTGAGCCTGCAGGAAGTACAAACACTTGCAACGGTGATCGCCATGAGTGGCGGTTCCATGATCTTTTCCGATGACCTGACTGCTCTCTCGAACGAGCGGCTGCAGCTTGCGGCACGGCTGCTGCCCCCACTAACCACCCGCATGGTAGTGCTGGATTGGCTGCAAAACCAATATCCGCACTGTTTACGAACGAAAGTACAGAGTGCTTTGGGAGAATGGGATCTGCTGGCGCAGGTGAACTGGGAGGATAAGGAATGCTCTGCAAGCCTTTCGTGTAAGTCCTTCGGACTCCCGGATGGTACTTACTGGATCAGTGATTTTTGGGGTAAACGGGTGAATAGAAACAACGATATCTGTTCATTGGGTGAATTCATCATCCCGGCTCATGGTTGTCTGCTATTGGCGGTTCGACCGCTTCAAGATGGGAAAAACCAGTATCTTGGATCGGACCTGCATTTTTCTCAGGGTATTGAGGTGAAGAAATGGACTGTCAGGAAAAACGGGGCCCGTTTTGTGCTGGACCTGGATAAAAAAGTTTCCGGGAACATTTATCTGTCCATTCCTTTTTCACCGGTCAAGATTGAATCATCTGATGACATCTTGAATTTCGAAAAGATCGGGCAGGATATCTATGCGTTGCAGGTTCATTTGGAAAAGCCGCTGTCGATCACGATCAATTATTAATTTAAGTGTCAGATCCATCGAGATTTGTATGACCATAAAGGTAAAAAGCTACTTATTCGTGTTATTTCTATTCTGTTTCTGTCAAGTCTAATTCTTATTACATTGGCATTTCTATAATCCAAATTATGAAAATAACATCTAATCTGAATTGTTTTTCTTTGCATTGTCTAACGACAGAAGTATAAAAATGAAAATGCTTTGAATATGGGATTAATTACTGAAGGACAAGGTAATGTAATTTGGAAAAATAGGAAAGACAGACAAAGAAGATTACCGACAGCGACTTTTTCTGATTTTCTTGCGGGTAAATTGTAAAATAAAACCTTAAGCAAAGACATCCTTTCAAATAAAAGCGTTTCCCAAGAAAAATCTAAAAAGACGGTTGGGATGGATACTTTTTTAAGATTATGTTTAAACTATCTCACTATTACCATTCTCTTAAATCAGATAATTTTGATTATTGTGTTGGAATGACCCTTTCTATGTATTCCTCATCAAAGCCAGCCATTTATGATGCACATGGCAGTCCAATACTTGTCCTTTATTCAAAATTGTGAAAAGGATTGTTAAAATCACCAAGAAATTAAATCAACACGATTTAATGGAGCTGAGAAGCGATAAAAAGAGTGAGGATTTTCCCTCACTCTTTTTATTGTGGCTATTTTTCCGCTTTCTTTTTCAAGCGGCGCTTTTTTGCAGCTTTGAGGATGAAATAGATGGGCAGCCCAATCACAAGGGCGATGGGAGCGACAAAGATGACGATCCAGATGATCGCATTTGCAAGGAATTTTAATCCATCGACCAATGCCTGCAGCGCGCGCTGCAGTGTCAGTGAAGGTCTCCAGCCGCCGATCGTGATGGGTGCGACCGCTTCTTTTGCCTGTAAATTGATATAAATAGCAGAAAGTTTGGCGGATTCCTGATAATATTTCAATTGGCCTTGCAGAACCTCAATATCTTCGCGGATGGTGATCAGTTCTTGAAAAACAGCCATCACGTCTTCCGTATCGGTTGCGTTATCCATGATCTCCAGCAGCTGCGCTTCTGCATGCTGTAAATTGCGCAGACGTGATTCCAGATCGGTTACTTCACTGGTCACATCTTGACCTGAAACGGTTTCGCTGAGAATATCGGTATTGGGATCATCGACCAGAGCTTTTATTTCAGCAAGCGTATCTTCAAGCATTTCTGCCGGAACGCGAATTGTGATGGTGGCAGCGGGCAATTCTTTCCCGGAAGAAGAAGTAACTTTATAGACATAGGAATTTACTACAAAACCACCCTTCTCATCCGCCATCTGACTTATCGTTTCCAGGGCGCTGACAGGATCTGTAACTACTAGGCTGAGATCAGCATTTTTAATTACAATCCGTTCCACGTCATAGGAAGGAACGGCTCCAGAAGCATAAACAGCTTCCTCCGCAACAGCAGGGGCTTCCTCCATGGCAACCTGATCCGCGCTGTACATTTTTTCACTGGAAACTGTTTCGGAGCTTGATCTGGCCATGCTGCATGAGGTGATTGAAAAAACCAGCAAGAGCAGACTGATAAACAAGCGTTTTCTTTTCATGATACCTCCTTGAGGTTTATGTGATTTGATTCCTTAACGTTGGTGATGATCGAATAGTTCCCTCTCACCAACCCTCGTGCAGGCGCATGGCATGCCTCCATGGAAGGCCTGCTTTTTTGATGCGGTTTTGGACGCTGGCAACGTCGTATTCGACCCTGCGCAGCTCCCAGGTGAGATTTTCGTTATCAAAAATGGCAAACGAAGCGCGCGGATCGTGATCGCGCGGCTGCCCGACCGATCCGGGATTGAGAATCACGCGACCCTGAATGATCTTCTTTTGAAAATCAAGGACAAGATTGTTTTTACTGTCTATTTCATTTTCCACCCAATAAGCTGGAACATGCGTGTGACCGAGCATGCAGATCTGCGTATCGAAAAATTGGAACATCCGCAGGGCAGCCAGGTAATCCATCACATAATCCCACACCGGATTGCGCGGGCTGCCATGCACCAAGGTAACATTATCCTTGACGATCATCTCAGGCAGTCTTAGCAAGAATTCTTGACTGTCAGCGTCCAGCGTTCGTTTCGTCCAGCTGATCGCCAGGCTCGCTTCATGATTAAAGGTGTGCTGGTCGACATCCCCCAGAGTGGCTGCATCATGGTTCCCCCGGATACACACCAGGTTGGGAAGTTCACGCACAATCGCAATGCATTCATTCGGATCAGGACCATACCCTACGATATCACCCAGGCACCAGACAGCATCGTAACTACCAGCAACTGAAAGGACTTTCTCGAGGGCTGTTAAATTTGAATGAATGTCGGATAATACAAGGATATGCATGATGTTTTCCTTCCCTTAACTTTGCATTAAACGAATCAGAATGTCAATGATCTCCTGTGCGATCAATTCTTTGTTTTGGAGGGGGATATCTTGTTTTTTTCCATCCCTGAATAGGAGGGTAACCTCATTGGAATCAACAGCGAAGCCGGCATCTTTTCTGGAAATATCATTTGCAATGATCAGATCCAGGTTTTTTTGAGCGAGTTTTTCTGCTGCGTTCTGCAACAAATTTTCACTTTCCGCGGCAAACCCGATGAGAACCAATCCGGATTTCTGGCTGCGCTTGAATTCCCCCAATTCTTTTAAAATGTCAACCGTCGGATCCAGTTTGATCTCTTGAAGCTTTCCTTCTTTTTTGATTTTTTGTTTACTGCTCACGGTGGGTCGAAAATCCGCAACCGCCGCAGCCATGATGACCGCATCCGCCTGACGTACTTCTTCCATTACAGCGGCATGCATTTCCTTGGCAGTTTTAATATCAATCGACTTTGCCCCTTCAGGTGGCGTGAGAGCGGTGGGTGCGGAAATGAGGGTGACATCTGCGCCCGCATCCAGAGCAGCCTGTGCCAGCGCATAACCCTGTTTTCCGGAAGAATTGTTGGTCAACATACGCACAGGGTCAATGGGTTCCTGCGTACCACCAGCGGTAACGATAATCTTTTTCCCTGCCAATGGATTATCTCGACTGAGGAGAAAGCGCAGTGAAGAAAAGAGGAGGCGCGGTTCCAGCATTCGACCTTTCCCCGTCAATCCGGAAGCCAGATGACCTTCATCAGGTCCGAGGATCGAGATGCCATGCTGCGCGAGAATTTTCAAATTTTCCTGCGTGAATGGATTGCTGTACATTCCCGCATCCATAGCTGGCGCAACGACCAGGGAACAGCGGATGGCCAGCGCTGTTAAGGTCAGCAAATTATCAGCATGCCCGTGGGCCAGCTTGGCGATGGTGCTTGCCGTGGCAGGTGCCACCAGCATAATATCTGCGGGAAGTGCCAGATTGATATGTGCGATATGACTGGTTGTATCCCACAGATCAGCATCTGTAAATACTTTTCTGCCGGTTACGGAACGGAAGGTTAGAGAGGAAACCAATTTTTCTGCGGATGGAGTAAGAATGACATCAACATTGGCGCCGGCTTTGGTAAGCTGTGATGCCAGTTCAACGGCTTTATAAGCCGCAATGGAACCACAGACGCCCAATAGGATATTCTTGTTTTTAATTGGATTTTCCATGAGCTTTGTTCATCTCCCAAATATATTGCAATCCATTTAATGTCAGCCATGGTTCAACGATGGTGATGGCATTGGTGTGCGGGCTGATCAGCTTTATCAATCCGCCTGTCCCAACCACTTTCATGGTTTCACCAAGTATCTTGCGGTAGCGAACAATCATGCCTTCTACCAGGCTGACGTATCCGTAAATCAATCCGGCGCGTATTGCATCAACCGTATTTCTTCCAATGACCGATGGAGGTGTTATCAGGGAAACCGGGGGCAATTTGGATGTTCGCTGAACAAGTGCATCCGCTGAAACCTGAATGCCCGGTAAGATTGATCCTCCCAAGTATTCTCCTGAGGCTGTCAGGGCGTTAAACGTTGTGGCGGTCCCAAAATCAATAATGCAGGCAGGTCCTCCGAATGAGCGTTGTACCTCCACTGCATCGGCAATCCGGTCCGCCCCCACCGCTTTCGGATCCTCGTATTGTATTTGTATATTCAAAGCAAGATCAGATGTGACCAATAGAGGAGGCTGCTTCAAGTAGAACTGGCAGGCTTCGATGATGCGCTCTGTCAAAGGAGGGACAACCGATGACAGACAAATTCCTTCAATGCTGTCAAGCGGAATGTGATGGTGATCCAATAAATCGAGAAATTGGATGCCATATTCATCGGGCATGCGGGCATGATCGGTAGCAAGGCGCCAATGAAAGGTTAATTTTTGCCCTTCATACAAACCGAGCACCAGGTTTGTGTTTCCAAGGTCGATGATTAAGAGCATGGGTTCCTCAATTATCTATATCTATATTCTAACGTAAGAAAATCCACATGCACGCCTGGTTCTAACGAATACAGTACTCGTTTTGCGCTTTTTATCTACTTAGAATTTTCGATGATCTCAGCGACATAATCAAATCTGCTGAAGGAAGGGCTGATGTAAACACCCTGCGCCAGGCCCCTTATCTTTCGGATCAATTCTATGGCGATGCGGATGCCTTCTTGTGGACCTGTACCGTTTTCTTCAGCAGTTTGCATGCGCTGGTGGATCACATCGGGAATAGAAATGCCCGGTACTTCCTGATGTAAAAATGCGGCATGCCGCGCGCTCACCAAAGGCATAATTCCTATGATGAGAGGAATTCTCAATTCTTCATAAGATGCTTGATATGCTTTTAGAAAACTCGGAATCAGATCCGCTTCATAAATAGGTTGGGTGATGATAAAGTCGGCACCGCTGTGGATCTTCCTTTTCAGGATGTCCATCTCGCGTTCCGGATCGGTCGCTGCCAGATTCAAAGCACAACCCACATAGAAATTGGTCGGCTGACCGATATCGGAACCAGATTGGTCAATACCCTGGTTGAAGCGCTGTTTGATCAATTTCACAAGTCCGGAAGGCGCCAGATCGAAATTATCCATCGCTTCGGGATAATCCCCAATTGCGGTAGGATCGCCCATGATCACAAACACATTGCGCACACCCAGAGCATGGGCAGCCAGAAGATCCCCCTGTACGCGTAACAAATTTCTACCCCGCGTTGGAAAATGCAATATGGTTTCTACATTAACTTTATATTGGAGGAGGCTGCACACTGCCCATGGGCTCATGCGCATGCGGGCCATGGGGCTGTCAGCAACATTGATTGCATCTGCCCCTGAATCCACCAGCATACTGGCACCAGCGATGACCTTTTTTGTTGCCAATCCCCGCGGGGGCTGCATTTCCACCGAATATACAAATTCCCCATTGCCAAGTTTTTGGGCAAATTTGGAAGGCTCACTTATTTCTTCTTCAATTGACTCTTCTTCGATGAACTCCAGGGTAATTCCATTGGCGATGCTGTTTACTTCTTGACTGTCGATTGCCTGACGGATGGATTGAATGTGCGCCGGGGTTGTTCCACAGCAGCCACCAATCACGCGCGCACCGGCCTGCCAGAATGCCAGCGCATATTCACCGAAATATTCGGCAGAAGCAGGGTAGAAAATCCTTCCGGAGATCTGCTCAGGCCAGCCTGCGTTGGGTTTAACCCAGAAGAACCCATCCGGAATTTCCTTTTTCATTTTCTTGAGAAGTCTCAAAAGCTGGTTAGGTCCCCCGGAACAATTGATGCCAATCACGTCTGCACCGTACGAAAAAATCTTGGCGGCCACTTTCTGGGGATCATCCCCCAGCAGGGTGCGGTCATCGCGGGTGAAAGTCATGGAAGCGATCACCGGGATATCCGGATCAACCTCCCTGGCTGCTGCGATTGCCTCTCGTATTTCATACAGATCGGTCATCGTTTCAATTACAATCAGGTCACAACCTGCATCAACCAGAGCCTGTATCTGTTCTCTAAATGCTTCGCGAGCCTGTTCTGCTTGCACCCGACCAAATGGCGCGAGGCGAACCCCGAGGGGACCAACATCCCCGGCAATGAGCACATCTTTGAAAGAAGCGCGTATAATCCGCCGAGCAAGATCAACCCCGGTCTGGTTGATCTCATCGAGCAGTTCTTCCAAACCACAACGCTCCAGTTTATAGCGATTCGCTCCAAAAGTGTTCGTGAGGATGACTTCAGCACCGGCTTTAATATATTCCTGATGAATAGAAGCAACCAAAGCAGGATTGGTCAGATTCAATTCATCAAAGCAGCTCTCAAAACCAACGCCGCGGTCATGCAGCAGTGTCCCCATCGCTCCGTCGGCGACCAATGGTTTTCCTTCGCGCAGTTTATTTAGAAAGGCATCTCTTTTCATTAGTTATTCCTTAAATTATTTATTCGAAAATACCGTGCTTGTTCGTGATGAATGACCATTGCCGCAGTGGATTGTTCAGGGATCAGTTGAAATGCGGAAGTCAATTGCATATCCAATTCTGTGCGCGCAGGAATTAGATCAAACAGAATTTGGTGCTGCGCAAGATCCGGGATCGGTTCATAGCCCCATGAATAGCGCCGCCCCTGATTCTGTTTCAGACTCAGTTCGCTGCGGATGAGAGCATGCATATATTCGGCAGTGGCTTCTGCGAATTGGACGGCCAGGCCGTGAGCAAAATAACCTTCCGCATAGTTCCCTTCAGAAAAGAACGCATTGGCGGTTTCGCTGGCTTTTCTTCCCATCGTAACGACCTGCAGTGATAACAAAGCTGTGAGACCGCTTGAACGAGCAGGCAGGAAATCTGCGAGGCACAGACCCTCTCCATTCGATTGGCGGGGCAACGGAAAGCGTGCGATTATCTTTTCCGGCTTTTGCGGATCATAAAGCAAAATGGTATTGTCTTCGGAATTAGCCTGCCAGTGCCCATAACCTGCTTTGGGAGTTATCCATGCATTGGAACGCAGTTCTTGAAGCATTTCCTCCAATTTTTTATCGTAATCTTTCTGGATCTTTTCCCATTGCGCTCCCTGTGCTTTTTGTGCACCCCATGAAATACGGTACAGTGCTTTGCGATTGAGGAATGGGATCAAATCTTCAAGTTCAATGTGAGAAATGATCCTCGGTCCTAGAATTGGTTCGGGATTATTGGCACTCATTGGAAACCTTCTCGATGTGAATCTAACCCATCCAAGACTGTGAGGGCATCAAAGGCATCCCTGCAGTAGAAAACGCCGCCGGCATAAACCGATCCGTTCTCATCTTTTGCGATCTTCCCGGCGAAAGTCTGATTGACGGCTGCTCCCCCGATCAATACCGGAATCTTGCTGTTGTTTGCGCGCAGCTTTTCTACGATAATCGGCATCTGCTGGCTGGTGTTCACCAACAACGCACTGAGACCGATTGCTGTTACCTTTTTTTCAATCGCCTCATCTATTATTTGATCAGCCGGAACCTGTTTACCCAGATCGATGACGGAGAAACCGTTATTCTCCAAAATTGTTTTTACCAGATTCTTGCCAATATCATGCACATCCCCGTAGACAGTAGCCAGCAAAATGCTGCCCCGATCGGTCTGATCTTTCTTTTGAATATACTCCTCCAGTTTTATCGTTGCGGCGCGCATGATCTCGGAGGATTGAAGAACAAACGGCAGGATAATTTCCCCTTTGCTGAATTGATCTCCGACTTCTTTCATGGCGGGAAGCAGGTACTTATTCAGAAGGGAAAGAGCGGCCTCGTGCTGGGTTTGTCTCTGAGATTCTTGCTGGATGAATGCGGTAATATCATTTTCAAGCCCATCTCTGACGCGGTTGGTGATGCGCCAGCGGACCTTTTCTCCGGGTTTAAGAGCTGTGATGGACGAAAGATAGCGGTTCTCGGTATTGTTTTCTTGAATATCCGTGAACGCCTCGATGAAATTCGCCAAAGCATGTTCAGAGTTGTTGAAAATCAACTGTTCCGCTGCCCACTTTTTTCCGGCAGGGATTTCAGGATAGGGGATGAGATCGGCAGCGTTAAGGATTGCCATATCCAAGCCGGCTTGCAGTGCATGATAAAGAAAAACGCTGTTCAAGATTTTACGGGCTTGCTTGGAAAAACCATACGAAACATTGCTGATACCCAGGGATGTGTGACAATCAGGGTATTTTTGCTTGATAGCACGGATGGCTGACAGCGTTTGTACGGCGCTATCCAGTGTGCCGGCATCTCCGCTGGCAAGCGAGAAAGTCAGGGGATCAAACACCAGCGAGTGCGGGAGAAGATGCATTTCACCCACGGCTAGTTGGTATGCGCGATCCACTATGGCCAGTTTTTGGGCAACTGATCTTGCCATGCCTCTTTCGTCGATCGTCAATACCAGAACCGCCGCGCCATATTTTTGGGCAAGTTCAAAGACAATTTTGGCTTTTGCATCTCCACCTTCGAAATTTGTGGAATTTAATAAACACCTCCCGGGAGTGGCTTGTAAAGCTGCTTCCATCACATCCGGATTGGTCGTATCGATAACGAGGGGCACATCCAGCGTATGGCTGATGCGGCGGATGAGAGTGACCAGATTCTGTTTTTCCAGGTCATTTTCGGTTAAAGCAGTGCAGAGGTCAAGGCCATGTGCTCCATTTTCCACCTGCTTTTGAGCCAGCGCTTCCGCTTGTGTAAAATCGCCTGCCAGGATGATATTTTTGAAATTCCTGCTTCCTTGGGTATTCAAACGTTCGCCGATGATGAAGGGAGCGGGAGACTGGCGCATTTCACGGGCATGGATGGGGGAGCTTAAAATTCCTTTATGTTCTTTTTGCTTTCGGGGAGAAGGGTGCCCATGAACGCTCTTCACCAACAAATCAAGGTGCTGGGGAGTGGTTCCACAGCAGCCACCCACTACGGATAGTGCGTTCTTTTCCACGAATTGCGTCAGGCGAGATGCGAATTGCTGAGGACTTAATGGATAAACAACAGCGTCACCTTGCATTTCAGGCATACCGGCATTTGGCAGGCAAGCTACAGGCAGGCTGAGATTCTTTCCGAGAAACTCGATGGGGGGCTCCATTTCATCAGGTCCGGTGGAACAGTTCAATCCGATTACATCGATGTCCAGCGGTTCCAGAATGGCTGCGACCGCATCAATATTGCTGCCAAATAACATACGATTATGGATATCCATGGTTACCTGCACCTGCAGGGGCACATGGATGTCACTTTCGCGGCACGCCTGACGAATTCCCAGGATGGCTGCTTTCACCTCCAGCAGATCCTGTTGAGTTTCCAGCAGCAGCAAATCAACGCCACCTTCCAGCAGCGCCAGGGCTTGCTCTTTGAACACATTCACCATGCCTTCAAATGTGACCCCGCTTGGTTGGGATTCATTAATGGAGAGAATTTTACCGGTAGGTCCGATGGAACCTGCAACAAAACGCGGCTGGGCAGATGTGCTGAATGCCTGTGCAGTTCGCTTTGCCAGGCGGGCAGCTTCAAAGTTGAGCTTGGTTACTTTTTCCTCCAAACCGAATTCTGCCAGAGTCAGGCGGTTGGAGCGAAAGGTATTGGTCTCAATTACATCAACCCCAACATCCAGAAAAGAGCGATGAACGTGCTCAACCGCATCCGCGTTGGTAAGACTGAGCACATCATTGCAGCCGAAAAATTGTTCTCCTCCAAAATTAGCAGCTCGCAGATTTAATTTTTGCAGGTTTGTACCCATTGCCCCATCGAAGATGAGTATGGTTTCTGAAAGAGCTTCGAGATAGCTGTAATTCTTCAAATCAAAAACTCACTTTCTCCCGGTAAAGAAAAAACCTCCCTGGAATGAGAGGTTCTAGCAACGATTTCTCTCATCTTCCAGAATCTCCGCTGGTGCGGATTCTGCCGGAATTGGCACCGAAGATTGGTTGCCGAGGTTTCACAGGGCCGGTCCCTCCACCTCTCTGGATGAGTTGAATTGGCAATTATCTTACCATAAGACAGAAAGATGGTCAAATAAGTCAATGAACAAGAACAACAGTTCTATTTTTTTGACTTTTCAAAAAATTTATGCTATTCTTCTTTTCTGGGATTAATACATTAATATCGAGAAATGCAATGATACGTGAACGAATTTCAGAAAATGTGTACTGGTTTCAAAGCGAAGTGTATGCACAGGTCGCTGCCGGAGCAGTGATAGGAACTGACTGGGCGGTTGTGATCGACACCTTACCTGTTCAAGAAGAAACATTGGAGATACGAGAGTTTATCGAAGAACATTTGAAAGTACCGGTACGCTTTGTCATCAATACTATCTACCACGCCGATCACACCTGGGGTAATTGTTTCTTTCCCGGAGCCGGGGTTATTGCTCATACCGTGGGAAGAAAACTGGTAAAGGAAAAAAATATTCCCGCACTTGAGAATGCGCAAAAACAGGGTACGGATTACTTAAAAACGAAAATAATTCTTCCGCAAATAACGTTGGGAGCAGGCGCGATCAATCTGAAGGTTGGAAAGAAAAGCCTCAAAATTTTTACCACACCAGGAAACAGCCCGGATGGCATTTCTGTTTTTGTCCGCGAAGACCGCATTCTGTTCACGGGGGATGCTTTTCTACCCCTGCCTGTTTTTATCGAAGGAGACATCGACCAGTTGATGCAAACGATCGAATCATTCAAAGACCTGGGTCTTGAAAATATTGTTCAGGGTCATGGAGATGTGATCTTGCGCGGTGAAATTGAAGGAGCCATTGAATCAAACCTGAAATATCTGGAAGAACTTAAAAAAGTGGTTTCTACTGCACTCAAGAAGAAAGATCCACAAAAAAGATTGGAAGAAGCAACCATCGAATCCTGCGGAAAAAGCCGGGTTCTCCTGGGGGGAGTAGTTGAAGATTTGCACAAGCGCAACCTGACTTTTTTATACCAAAAAGAGCTGGCAAAACTGGAACATGGGTTGGAAGGTTAAAAAGCCTGTGATACGGTCATAGATCTATGCATTCCAAATTCTCTATTATAAAAAGAAAATTGCACTAACAAGAAAGGGAAGAGCATACAGGGCAGAGTCTCGAACTGTGTGCAGAAGATTCTTTTCAGAATCCTCCGTGAGGGGAAAACTAAATAAAGAACTGGCAAATCCGGTTAATATCAAACCAAAGGAAATTGATTTTAAAGGGAGGTAATGGCAGGCAACAAGGATTTGAATGAATAACAATGTGGAAATCAGGACTTTCGTATTTTTTTCTGCAATGGTAGTCAGAGCAATCAGTCGGGTGAAGATGATCGCGAAGGCAACTCCCAGAATGATGATTTCTAAATACAATCGATAATCAGCACTTCTTGAAGATACAGACAATAAGAGCAGCAGGCTAATGGCAAGGGGAACGAGAATGATTTTTGATAGAGCAAAGAGCGAGTTTTCCGGATCAACACTATAATACTCTGCAATCAATGTAAATATGATCAAGGCGCTTTCCAATGCGAATACTACCCACCAGGCGAGCCCGATAGTGATCACATTAAGGGGAATGCTCATCGCGCCGGCTACCAGTGTGGGAAGGATGAGATGAATGAGATTGTGGGATTTATCCAACATGGGATGGTCGTAGAGCAGCCAGTAGGTTCCAATTGCTGCAAAAGATGCAGCCGAAAGAACCATTAAATCAGCATATTCAACGTGCAGATCAAGAACAAATCCTAGAATGGAAAAACGAATGGGAATCTCGGGGGAATAAATGAAAGGCATCAAAGCATAGTTGAGAATGATCAACGCAGAAATGATGCTCAGCCGGTCGGTTGGAATGGATTGGCTCTTGGATTTCACATCTCGATTGTACACCGATTCGATAGTTTCATACCATGATGGCTGTTTGTTAAAGGTCGGAGTAGACCAATATGGTAAAATGGAGGATTGTATGTTACAAGAAAATGAATCACGCATAAAACCCCCCAGGATCATCCAGACCCTTGTGCAGGGATTTAATCTCGTCGCTGCACATCCGTATATCATGTTATTTCCGCTGTTTCTGGATCTCTTTTTCTGGTTTGGTCCTTTTTACCGTGTTAAAGAGCTTCTATCGCCGACGGTTGAAGAGATGATGCAGGCTTTCTCAACTACCGTAGCCAGTACGGATTTATCTTCAACTCTGGATGCCACTAAAACGGCCTGGGAGCAGCTGCTCACCAATTTCAATTTATTGGCAAGTTTACGAACTTACCCCGTTGGAATCCCCAGTTTACTGGCTTCGAAGGGGTATACCGATAATCCTCTTGGAAGCCCTCTGTTAATTGAAATAGGTTCATTATCGGAAGCAGTTTATTTTATTTTGATCTGTGTTTTTCTCGGTTTACTTTTCGGCAGCATCTATTATGCATTGATTTCTCGATTGATCATGAAAGATCGAGGACAAGGAAAAAGCGCGAATATGCTTTACCCTATTGTCCAAACCTTCGTGCTTGTCTTGTTGATCATTTTATTTTTGATTGTAATAAGTCTGCCGGTGTTATGTTTTCTCTCTTCGTTTTCAGTTTTTGTACCTACAATGGGAATCATTCCGCTGTTAATCTTGGGGATCATTCTCTTGTGGGTATTAATGCCCTTTGTTTTTTCTGCACATGGTATATTTACCAGGCAATTAAGTGCATTCAAAGCTATTTCTTTGAGCACCAAATTTGTTCGAATTTCCTCATTGGCAACAAGTTTTTTCCTTACGATTGCTGTATCATTAAGTTACGGACTTGACTTGCTGTGGTCCACACCTGCACCGGATAGCTGGTTGTATTGCCTAGGTTTGATCGGACACGCATTTGTTTCTTCGGGTGTGTTGACGGCCAGTTTTATATATTTTCGAGATGGAACATTCTGGATGGAAGAAGTTATTAAATTGGGTCCACAAAATATGACCGGGACCAATATCTAGTTTTCAGAAAAACGCTCTCTTTGGAGGATAGCTTGGTAGAAAAGAATAAAAACACCACATCATATGGTGCACGAGATATTCAGGTTTTGGAAGGTCTCGAAGCAGTCCGACGCCGACCGGGTATGTACGTAGGTGGAACGGATATTAAAGCACTGCATCATCTTGTATACGAAGTGGTTGATAACTCGATTGATGAAGCTCTGGCTGGCGCTTGCAACCAGATCCTTGTTACTATTAATAAAGACAGCAGTGTTACGGTTTGTGATAACGGACGAGGAATCCCGGTAGAAGAACATCCGACAAAAAAAGTATCTGCACTCGAAGTTGTTATGACAATCCTGCACGCTGGTGGAAAGTTTGGCGGAAACAGTTATAAAGTATCCGGTGGTTTACATGGTGTAGGTGTTTCTGCTGTTAACGCCCTTTCAGAATGGTGCGAAGTGCGCGTAAAACGGGATGGAAAGGTCTATTTCCAGCGTTACGAACGCGGGATCCCAATGGAACCGGTTAAGATGATCGGAAAATGCGATCCCGAAGAAACCGGGACAACCACGACCTTCCGTTTTGATGAACAGATCTTTGAAGGTAATATCAACTATCGTTTTGAAACACTGGCGCAGCGCTTTCGTGAAATGGCATTTGTTACCAGACAGGTAGAAATCCGGCTGGTCGATAACCGGCTTGAAATACCACGCAGGACGACCTTTTATTTTGAAGGTGGTATTGTTTCTTTTGTGCGATACCTCAACCGGAACCGGGAGAACTTGCACGATGTGTTCTATGTTGAAGGGGAAGAGGGGGGGGTTGGAATCGAAGTTGCCATGCAGTATACCGACGCATATGCGGAATCGGTTTACGCATTTGCCAATACCATCAATACGATCGACGGTGGAACCCATATTACAGGTTTCCGCTCATCCATCACCAGAGTTATCAATGATTATGCACGTAAAAGTGGATTGATCAAAGAAAGTGAAAGCAATTTCACCGGAGATGATACTCGCGAGGGGATGACGGCGATCGTGAGCGTAAAACATCCCGATCCGCAATTTGAGAGCCAGACCAAAGTTAAATTGATGAATGCCGATGTACAGACACTTGTCCAGCAGATTGTGGGTGAAGGTTTCACCGAATTTTTGGAAGAGAATCCAACTGCAGCGAGAGCGATCATTAAAAAGTGTCTCACCTCAGCCAGAGCGCGTTCCGCCGCCCGCAAAGCGCGCGACCTGGTCATTCGCAAATCTGCGTTAGAAAGCCTTACGTTACCCGGAAAACTGGCGGATTGTTCGGAAAGAAATCCTGAAAAAACTGAATTGTATATCGTTGAGGGTGACAGCGCCGGTGGTTCTGCCAAGCAGGGTCGCGACCGGCATTTCCAGGCTATTCTTCCGCTGCGCGGCAAGATCCTGAATACTGAACGAGCCAGATTGGATAAGATACTCTCGAATAAAGAGGTAAAAGCGTTAATTTCTGCCCTTGGAACGAGTATTGGCGATAACTATGATATTTCCAATTTGCGTTATGGAAAGATCATCATTATGACGGATGCCGACGTGGATGGCAGTCACATCCGCACATTGCTGCTCACATTCTTCTTCCGATTTATGCCAGCTTTAATTGAGAATGGGCACCTTTTTATTGCACAGCCACCCTTATATCTGATCAAGAATAAAAACGAAAAACGCTATGCCTATTCTGAGGAAGGAAAAGACCTGATCCTCAAGGAATTCGGGAGCAAATCAACCATACAGCGTTATAAAGGGTTGGGTGAAATGAACCCCGAACAATTATGGGATACCACCATGAATCCTGAGAATCGCACATTGCTGTTGGTGACAATTGAGGATGCAGCCCAGGCTGACCAAACTTTCGATATGTTGATGGGATCGCTGGTTCCACCACGCAAACGCTTTATCCAGACACATGCCAAATATGTGCGTAATTTGGATATATAAATCCTCGTTTGTCGTTTATCATGAATAATTGCAATAACATAAATTTTTTTTAGTGTTTAGTACCTGAGTTTATCATCCTAGTGTCCCAAAGAAAGACTAATGACGTTGGAGAAAAGCAAGTTAGTTATTTTCCATTCACATATTTACTCCGTCACCCGCATCGTGAGGGATCTCGCCATAACACATTAAACCAGCCAACACTAGGACATCCACTACTCTGAACAATACGTCATGTTGAGCGTAAGCGAAACATCTCTCCATGAGCAAATCAAACCAGCCAAGAATAGAGAATCTATTTGTCAGTCCTCAACGCTTTTACTTTCCTTTGCGACCTTTATAGAAATCAACCCAGAAATGGAGAGATTTCTCAGTCGCTGCGCTCCATCGGAACTGATTTTACCGAGAGAGGGATTTCTGGTTCCGCAAATATTTCCTTCCCATTGATGGTTACTATACCAGAACGCCTGACTTGCTCACTTTTACCATTATTTGGAAATTTTGAGCGCAAAAAACAAATTTTCAGAGCACTAACAGGGGATGGGAATGGGCTAAAATTGAATGCCATGTATTAAATTGTAGCCCATCCCAAAACTTCGCCTAGTGTCCAGAAATTTCATATTTTGTATTCAAAAAAGCCTTTTTTTTAGATAAATGATAAATTCAGGTGAATAATTGCAATAGTATAAAAATTTTAGTGTTTAGTATTGCAAAATAATGAGGACCGATAAAGAATTTACAATGATCCATGTGATCCATGGATGCGGTATTGTTCTATTTCTTCTTCTGACAAATCATCCGGATGAACTAATTTATAATGCTTTTCAGAAATTACTCGTATTCCTTCTCCGGTTTCAACAAACTCAAATAAAGCAACCGTTTCGTCGTCTAAAAATTGCGCTGCAATAGGACGTCCCATCAGATTCGGGAATTTTTCAGAGCATAATATAAAATCTTGCTCGATTTGTACAGCACCAATCTTATCAGTTTCACCTTTTGCTTGAATTGGGAAGATGTATTGAATACCATTTTTATCAACACCGATATAGATTTCATCGGTTTCAACTTGACCAATATTAGTATGGGAGAAAATTTGCTTCCTTTACCATAACAAATGTGTAATGACCTCTTCCTGATGAACGTATTATCCATAAATAACCCTCTTTGGCTTTATCAACTATTGCTTTAGGAAAATTTGTTCGATATCTGAAAGAGTAAATAATATCACCTAGATTTTTAGGTAATTCAATTCCTAATTGTTTTGATATTTCAATCAATTCCTCTCGCTTAAAACTGAATTCTTCTATACCTTCTTCGTAATGTCTAAAAAAGATATTTTCAAGTAGTTGGGAGTATCGATTTTCTTTTTTCGCCATTCCTTTATCCTTTCCATCGTAGAATCACGACTTCTTCACGTAACTGCTCTTTTGTAACAGTAGCAAGCCTTGTGCGAAAAGGGTCTATCCGAACAAATTCATAGCCAAGATATTGAGCTATTTTTGCTAATAATTGTCCTGTATGAATCATTACTCGAAGATAGGATGCTTGGTCTCCGACTACATATGCTAATTGGGCGTTTGGACGTAATACCGGTCTAAGCATTGCTAAATGGCGAGCCATTCCACCAAAATATAATGTGGTTACTTTCCCATATAATTTCTCGAATCCAGATGTCTTTCCAAGTTCAATTCTTCGGTTTTCAATCTCATCAGCTATCTGATGAATCTCAGGAAAGTTTTCTATCCATTTATCATCATCATCGCCTTTATAGACATTTCTTGAATTAGAGCGAATGAGACCTTTTTTCATTAATCTCAAATCAGCTTTATCGTTAATGAAACCTAAAATAACTGACTCAAGACGTGTAATTCTTGTATAGTCCTTTTCATTTGGGTAAGGCGGTGATGTTATTACTGCGTCAACTGAATTCAGTGGTAGTAATTCATCTATGCACCTAGCATCACCAAAATAAGTATAGCAATTTGGATATGTTCTCCTTGAAACTCTTTGCAGGTCACTTGCCATTTTTTCAATAGAAGATAACCAAGATGTAATTACGGGGGCATCCGTTTTAAGTTTTCCAACACCGACCTCTGGTCCAAAATGTAAATTACTTGCTGTTGTTACAAGAGTATTTGCTAATGCTAATAACATATGATTATAAGTTTCTTCAGTTTTTAAATGCTGTAAATTATCAAGTAGGACAAGAGTTTTGTGAAGGGGAAGAGGGCTTATCGAATTTGTAAGAATTAGTTTATTTTCTTCTTCCTTGAGTGTTCTTAACGACAAAGAATGATAATCACCTTCAAAAGGAAAATTATCATTTATTCCTTGTTTAAGAAGGGTCTCGAAGGCAATTTCTGCAATTTCATGAGCTTGTTGATAGAGAATATCTGGATTAACATCCCAATTTGTTTTTACACAAGTCGCGAATTGAGCAAAACGGTTAGCCTCGATACCTATTGATGGTATGCCAAGTAGTTTTGACTCAACTAGAGTTGTTCCTGTACCACAGAAAGGGTCTAGTAAAATACTTTCCTTAGTCAATCCAAATGAGTCCATATAATTACGTACAAGATGTGGTGGATAAGCAAGGACAAATCTGTACCAGTCGTGAAAAGCGCGATCACCTAAGTCCAACTTATTTGCTTTACCATTTTCACGAAGTCTTGGAAGATCAAAGAGTGTTGGTTGATTATTTGTCATACAGTGAGTTTAACATTGAAAATATTAGAATGCTAGCTTAATTTACTAAAAAAATTTCTTGATTGCATTATCACCATCTGGTGCAAGCATGTTATTGGTATTCTATTGCGATTATTATTGAGATAGTACGTAAATAGATCTCTATTTATAAAAAAATTCGCCAATTCTTTGATTAATAATTGGAGGATTTATTAAAGCTGCTCCTGTTTGAAAGTCAATCACCAGTATAATTAGCTTGAATTCATAAAAAGGATTGTGGAATCATCTCATGATAAGAAAACCAGTGCTGGGAGTTGCCTTAGGGGGCGGTGGCGTAAGAGGATTTGCACATATCGGTGTGCTGAAAACATTGAAATCCGAAGGGATTGAAATTGATTGTTTGAGCGGTACCAGCATGGGTGGGATCATCGCTGCGTTAACCGCCTGCGGTCTCAGTATTGATGAGATCGAGGAAACTGCCAAACGAGTTTCCAAACTTGGTGAACTGGCAAAACTGATGGACACTCGCATCACAAAACTGGATCACATTTTCAGCTCAGCAAGTATTCAGGAATTTTTCAGTGAGATTATTGGGGAAGGAAAACAATTTGCAGATCTAAAAATCCCGCTTGCTCTCTGTGCTGTTGATCTTAATCTGGCGAAAGAAGTTGCTCTCCAGAAAGGTGATCTGGTACCTGCCATCAACGCGACGATGGGTTTACCAGGAATTGTGGAGGAAGCTACGATTGATGGGCGAGCCCTGGTGGATGGCGGATCGTTGAATAATGTTCCGGCTGATTATGTGCGGACCATGGGTGCAGAGATCGTGCTCGCAGTTGATGTGAGTCCGCTGATTTCCGATATTAATTATTGGAAAAATCAAAAAATGCCCGGTATAGCCAGCGGATACTGGCGCGCGAATGCGATGATGGGTTCCAATATAACCGAGGCCAAACTACAGAAGGCGAAGGTCGATTTTCTTATCAGACCTGACATCGGGCAGGATGTGGCAACACTGGGTGGGTTTAATCAAATGGGGCAGGTGATCGCAGCAGGCGCAAAAGCAACCTGGGATATCATGCCGGAATTAAAAAAAGCGTTAAAAGAACGTTTCTTCTTTTCCAGACCAACCATCAAACCTGCTGAACCTATGCAGCTTTAGAAATCAAATCGCCATTCCCTTTCAATCATCCTCCTTTATCTAATTGAAGGAGGATTTTTTAACGACAGACATGAACATTTGAACCAAATTATTTGGTTTATGATTAATTAATAGAACAAATGGTATAATAATTTTTTACTCACTTTTTATTAGGATAGACCATGACACATAATGTTATTCGCGTTGCCGGAGCACGCGAGCATAATCTTAAAAATATTTCCGTCGATATTCCACGCGATAAACTGGTGGTCATCACCGGTTTGTCGGGTTCGGGAAAAAGCTCACTGGCTTTTGATACTATTTTCGCTGAAGGCCAGCGCCGCTATGTAGAATCGCTGTCAGCATATGCCCGCCAGTTCTTAGGTCAGATGAGCAAACCGGATGTGGATTATATCGAAGGGCTCTCTCCGGCTGTTTCCATCGACCAGAAAGCCACATCCCATAATCCCCGTTCTACCGTCGGTACGGTCACAGAAATTTATGATTACCTGCGCCTGTTATATGCGCGCATCGGAATCCCGCATTGTCCAATTTGCGGGAAAGAGGTTGTCAAACAATCAGCGCAGGAGATCGTTGATACCATTGCAGCACTGCCAACTGACACTAAATTCCTGGTACTGGCGCCGGTTGTACGCGGTCGAAAAGGGACATACCAGGCCGTGTTTGAAGAAATCCGCAAAGCAGGATTTGTGCGAGCGCGGGTGGATGGGGAAGTGGTGAGTCTGGAAGAAGATATCAGCCTGGATCGCTATAAAATTCATGATATCGAAGCGGTGGTGGACCGGCTTGTTATTAAGAACTCGGAAACGGAAGAAGAGCAAAGTGCATTTCTTTCGCGGTTATCCGATTCTATCGAAACTGCTTTAAAAGTAGGGGAAGGATATCTGGTTATCCAGATTCTGGCAGATACGGGAGCGCAGGATACGTTCTTTTCGGAACATCTGGCTTGCTCTGAACATGGGGTATCTCTGCCTGAAATAGAACCGCGCAGTTTTTCTTTTAATACGCCCCACGGTGCCTGCCCGGTTTGCCAGGGGTTGGGTGTACAGCAGGAGATCGATGTGAACCTGCTTATCCCTGATCGCGAATTATCTCTGCGTGATGGTGCACTCTTGCCCAGTGAATGGAACGGACCCCGTGAGGAAGGTGGATACTACTGGCAGATGCTCGAAGCGGCTGCGAAGGAGTATAAGGTTGATCTGGATAAACCGGTCAAAGAATTAACAGATGAAAAGCTGAATGTGATCCTCTATGGAACACAAGGAAAAGAAGTACGCATGAACTTCAGCCGGGAGAATCGTACCTATGAGGTAGATTCCGCTTTTGAGGGGGTTATCCCCAACATGATGCGCCGTTTCCGCGAAACACAATCAGATTATGTGCGCAATAAAATTGCTACCTATATGAGTGATAAACCCTGTACGGAATGCGGTGGGGCGCGTTTACGAAAAGAATCCCTGGCTGTGACGATCGATGGTGTCAATATTCTGGAGGTGACCGAATGGCCGGTCATCAAATCCCTTGAATGGGTGGAACACCTTGCTTCTGAAAAATCCCCCTTATCAAACAAGGAGAAGATCATTTCGGACCGTATCCTCAAAGAAATTAAAGATCGATTAGGATTCCTGGTCAATGTGGGTCTGGATTACCTCACCCTGCAGCGCTCGGCAGCCACACTTTCGGGGGGCGAAGCACAGCGCATCAGATTGGCAACGCAGATCGGTTCGCGGTTGATGGGTGTTCTGTACGTCCTGGATGAACCGTCCATCGGGCTGCACCCGCGGGATAATGCGCGATTGTTGAAAACGTTGATGGAACTGCGTGATATTGGTAATACCGTTTTGATCGTCGAACATGATGAAGAAACAATCCGGTCAGCAGATTGGATCGTTGACCTAGGCCCCGGCGCCGGAGAACATGGCGGTGAACTGGTGGCAGAAGGCACCGTAAACGATATCTTGAACCACCCCTCCTCACTCACCGGTGCTTATCTTTCGCGGAGAAAAGTGGTGCCCCTTCCTAAAAAACGCCGGAATGGGAATGGACATGCTTTGACAGTTGTTGGCGCAAAACAGAATAATCTAAAAAACATTGAAGTTAAGATCCCGCTCGGAAGATTGGTATGCATCACCGGAGTTTCTGGCTCCGGAAAATCAACCCTGATGGTGGATATCCTCTACAATGCCCTGGCGCGCAAACTTAACCGGGCGCAGACAAATCCGGGGCAGCACGAGCGCATTGATGGCATTGAATTCCTGGATAAGATCATAAACATTGATCAGTCTCCAATCGGACGCACCCCCCGTTCTAATCCGGGAACTTATACCGGAGTTTTTGATGAGATCCGCAATTTATTTGCGGAGCTATCCGAAAGCAAAATGCGCGGGTATAAATCAGGGCGATTCTCATTTAATGTCAAAGGAGGCCGCTGCGAGGCTTGCCGTGGGAATGGCCAGATCAGGATCGAAATGCAGTTCTTGCCGGATGTATTTGTACCCTGTGAAGTCTGTCACGGTAGTCGCTTCAACCGCGAAACATTGCAAGTGAAATATAAAGGGAAGAATATCGCGGAGGTTTTAGACCTGACCGTTGATTCTGCCATGGAGTTCTTCAGCAATATCCCAAGGATCGTCGGGAAACTAAAAACCTTACAGGATGTTGGGTTGGGCTATGTGCGCGTCGGGCAATCAGCCACCACCCTTTCCGGTGGAGAAGCCCAGCGAGTAAAACTTTCCCGCGAATTATCCCGGCGAGCGACCGGTAAAACGCTCTATGTGCTTGATGAACCATCTGTTGGGCTGCATGCGGCGGATGTGCACCGGCTGGTAGAGGTACTGCAGGCGCTGGTAGACGCTGGTAATTCGGTGCTGATCATCGAGCATAATCTGGATATCATCAAAATAGCCGATTACATCATCGATATGGGACCCGAAGGGGGTGACAGGGGTGGAGAGATCATCGCTCAGGGTACTCCCGAAGAGGTATGCGCTTCTGCACATTCTTATACCGGAAAAGTGCTTAAGGAATATATCCAGGATTTTTACGTAAAGAAATGAATTCGGTGATGCTGCAGACACGAAGATAAAAGATAAAAAAAGCAGAGCTCTGTCTCTGCTTTTTTGAATTTGTTGACTATTCGGTTTTTCTGGAATCAAAGTAATTGTTGTTAAAACCTAATTCTAATGGAGGGTACTCCATTAGAATCAACGCTCAGTGCAGAGCGTTATGCAGGATCTCAATGAACCGGCTGCGGTCTACCTCAACAACAACATCGGTGAGAGCTTTTTTGCCAAAGTATTCCTTCTTGTCAATGATGGTCATTCCGCGCCCGTATCCGTCTCCGATGATTACCTGCACTGCCCGCGCTTCCGTCTTACAGCAAGCAGGGTCGATTGCCACTGCCATGGTCAAAGGATCAGGCAGATCGAAACCGTTGAAATCGTATAAACCCTGAATATATTTATTCAACGTTCCCTGGATATTGACCGCAAACTTTGCTTTTTCGGTTCCGATATCCAGTATTGCTTGAATATCATGCTGGTCAAAGAAAGCATATTTTACATTGGCATCGATGCCGACCATAGTTACAGGCATGAGCGAGTCAAAGACGATCTTTGCAGATTCCGGATCAGCCCAGATATTAAATTCGGCAATGGGGCTGACATTACCGATATGGTTTCCGGAACCTCCCATCATAAAGCAGCGTTTAACTTTGGATGCAATAGATGGATCACGCAGCAGGGCGACCGCAATATTGCTCAAGGGGCCGAGGGTGACCAGCTCAATTTCTCCGGGATTTTTATTGATCAGATCGATCAAAGCATCCACCGCATGCCCTTCAGCAGGTTTTCGACCCCTTAATGGCAGTCCGATATCTCCAAATCCATCGCAACCATGCACATTTTGCGCGGTTTCAAGATTACGCAGAATCGGTTTTGCCAGCCCGGCATAAACAGGGATGTGATTCGCTTTGCACAATTCACGTGTATAGAGAGCATTTTGAACTGCCATCTCCAACGGAACATTCCCTGCGACCACGGTTACTGCCAGAATATTGAATTCCTTTTCCATGAATGCCATGATCAGGGCAACGGCATCATCTGAAGCGGTATCCGTATCAATTATGATCTTCCGCATCACTTCTCCAAATCTAGTTATCAACAATATTATCTTGCAGAAACGGGAAAATAGCCAGAAAAAACCTCTAATTCAATGTATCATCATATTTTGAATAAAGAATCGATGGTATCAGAGTCAATACGAAACTGATCGAAAAAGGAGACATTGTGCAACCATCCAATCCAATTGAACTTTCCGAATTCATCCAGAAGATTCCAAAAGTGGAACTGCATGTGCATCTGGAAGGCGCTCTGCGGGCTGAAACGCTGCAAAAGCTTTCTCGAAAGAATCGCATCACCCTGCCCGTTCAAGATCTGGAAGAATTACGGCGCTGGTCTGTGTTTTCCGGCTTTCCCGATTTTAATGAGAAATATATTCTGATCTCACGCTGTATTCAGACCGAAGATGATATTTATCTCATCGGGCAGGAATTTCTGGAAGGGCAGGCAGCACAAAATATTGTCTACAGTGAAATCACCTACACGGCCTATACCCATTTCAAGCAGGCAGGTATTCCAATTTCTGACCAGATCGACGTATTAATGGAGGCAAGTACCTGGGGAGAACAGACTCTGGGAGTCCGCATGAAAGTGATCATCGATATTGCACGAGAAACATCTCCTGAGGAGGGCATCCTTGTCGCGGAAGCAGCGATTCGTGGGATGGATAAAGGCGTGGTCGCTTTGGGATTGGGTGGGAATGAGGTGGGGAATCCACCCGCTAAATTTGCAAGAGCATTTGCAATTGCGCGAGAAGCAGGTTTACCTTGTATTCTCCATGCCGGAGAAACTGCCGGCCCGGCAAGTATTTGGGAAGCGCTGGAAGTAGCCAATTCCGTGCGTATCGGGCATGGTGTGCGGTGCCTGGAAGATGCGGCTCTGGTAAAAGAGTTACGGGAAAGGCAGATCCCGCTCGAGGTGTGCCCGACCAGCAATATTTGCCTGGGAATTGTGCGTGATCTGGCGAGTCATCCTTTGCCGCAACTGATTCATGAAGGATTATATGTAACCATCAATTCGGATGATCCGGCATTGTTTTCGACAAGCTTGAATGAAGAATATCAAAAAACCGCTGAAGGTTTTGCTTATTCACAGCATGAAATTCGACAATTTGTAAAAAATGGAATTCAGGCGAGTTTTTTACCGGCGAGCGAAAAAATTAAGCTCATGGATGAATTGGCATTGGTGTAATCCTTTTTAGGAGATTCAGAGTAACCAAGAAGGTTTTCATAAAAAGAGGAAATATAGAGATCAGATAACATAGAGCGGGATCTCATCGCATAGACTATCGCGATCATTCGAAAGAGATTTGGACGGACAATTATCTTAATAGTGCTACCCTCGGATAAAATCTGGCAATCTCTCCTGTGCCGGACATGGAGAAGCCTTTATCGGAAGGATCACTCTGTGTGCCGAGGCTGTGGCGATTGGAATGGCTGCATCAGCCTGCGATCTTCCGGTCAATATCATGGTGGCGGTTGGCGTGGATGGGGAAATGGTTTTACCCTGCGGGATGTGGCGGGAGTTGGTCTCCGATGATGGTCTCCCTGCACAGGTTATCATATTCGGTAAGAGGAGGTACTGAAAGTGCTTGTTTCAGAAGCACTTCCAAACAGAGATATTCGGTAAACAAAAAAAGGCAGTGATTCTTCACTGCCTTTTATAGAGTTCGAATTTATTTTAAAACTTCAACTTCTTCGGCTTGTGCACCCTTTTGACCTTGGGTTACGATGAATTGGACGCGCTGGCCTTCTTCAAGGTTGCGAAAACCATTTCCTACAATCGCGCTATAATGGACAAATACATCCTCGCCAGATTCACGTTCAATAAAACCGTATCCTTTGGATCCGTTGAACCATTTGACGGTGCCTTGTTCTTTTTCGGACATGATTTGGAACTCCTTTCTTTATATTTATTGCTTGGGTTATGCTGGATTTCCAAATCAAAAGAAAATCTTTCTATTTAGAACCGTACAATAACTTACACATGGATAATCCTATCATAAATTTCTAAAAATTGATGACAGATTTGGCCCCTCCTGTTTGGGGAAAAAGCATCCCGTGTGGCATTAATTGCTCTGAGGCTTGACATTTTTCTCATCCACTATTAATACAAAGAACAACGCTATATAGAGTAATGATATAACGTTATATGATATACGGGTGAATAATGTCCAAAGAAAAAAACACGGAACCGCTTGCCCCTATGACTGAAATATCGTTTTATATCTTAATATCCTTGCTATAACCCCTCCATGGATATGGCATCTTAAAGAAGATTGAGGAAATGACGGCCGGATGGTTGCAGATGGGAGCAGGTACTCTATACGGAGCGCTGAAAAATTTGCTATCATCCGGATTGATCCATGAAGTTGAGAGCAATTCCGAACGCCGTCGCAATTATCAGATCACATCGTTCGGGAAAGAATTGGTCGAAAGAGAAATTGCACGCTATGAAGAAATGATTAAAAATGGGCGCAATGCAATAGAGAGCTGAGAAGGTGAAAATCATGCAGAAAAAGAAAATCATTAAATTGTTTTTCGCCTGGCAGGATGAAAAAGAGCAGGCCTGGTTGGAACAAATGGCGGAACATGGTTGGATTCTCGAAGATGTTGGTTTATTACGATATATATTTCGTAAAGAAGAACCGCAGCGAATAAAATATCGCCTTGACTATCAGGAGCTGAAGCAAAGCGATTTATTAGAATACTTGGGGCTATTCTCTGATGCGGGCTGGGATTTTAAAGGCCGATTGAACAATTGGTTTTATTTTGCATCCAAAGGACCGGAAACCAGAGAAATAACCACCGATACCCATTCCAAAATTGAAAAATATAAGAGAATTCTACGAACCCTTTTCATTGCAAGCCTTCCACTGATCTATTATGTCGTTTTTTATTCCAGATTATTCGAACGATCAAGTTCCTGTTCTTGCTGCGGAATTCTGGATGTGCTCCAATTTGTCGTTTTTTTCCTTTGGCTCGTAATAATGTTCAATGTTGTCCGATTGTGGGTGAAAATCCAGAAACTGGAAAAAAAGGACTGATTGGAATTGTTGGATTATGAGAGAAGAAGATAAATGCTCGTTCCCTCCTCAAGACGGATATGAATTCCTCCTTGAGATGAGTCGCCCAATGAACAGCTTTGGTTTATAGTATAGCTAATGATTCATTAACTAGGGTTTATTCATAACATGAATTTTGTAAAAAAAGCTTTTTCAGGAATCAAATGGAAACTGACCATTACCTACATGCTGGCTACTCTCTTGATGTTATTTATGGTGGAAGTGTTGATCGCTATTTCCGGCAACCGCTATGCATTTACCTCTATCAATTTTGTTTATAGTTCTGCACAATCACTCAGTGAATCAAATTATGCATTGGGGCTTGCCCTGGAAGATCCGCTCGATACCGATTATCTGAACAGTTGGATTGAATTTAATAAGGAAACTTTCTTAAGGGTGACCGATCGCAATGATCGGAATGATCGCAAAGATTCTCCACCACCCCTGGAGGATGATACCTTTATAGACCTGACTCCCAAGACAATTGCATTCAGCGCCTCAAAAAGCACTCTGACTATTGTGAATTCTGAAGGGATCATTGTTGCAACCAACAATCCCTTGGTTTTTCCGGTCGGACAATCCATCAATTTGTACCTGAGTGATAACGAAATTGCAATGCTGAATAGTGTGGCTGAGGCGATGATCCCTGCTCCTCAATTTTCCATACTGGAGCAGGATATGACCACACTTATTTTGCCGATCAGACAGGATACTGAGTATTGCGGAGCAATTTTTGCTCAATACTATGCGCCCACATTTCTGGAGCAGCTAGAGGCAGCAATTTCGGGTTTTTTACCCGAACTGCCGGTGTTTTTGTTGATCTCTTCAGTGATCGGAAGTCTATTTGGATTCATCATAGCCAGCAGTTTCACAAAAAGATTGGATCATATGAAAGAAACCACCCTACAATGGGGCTTAGGGGATTTCTCGAAAAAAGCAGAGGTTCATGGAAATGATGAAATCAGCACACTGGCAGTCAGCCTGAACCACATGGCAGACCAATTCCAGGAACTGCTTGAAAAAGAACAGGTACTGGCAACGATGGAAGAACGGAACCGGCTAGCCAGAGACCTGCACGACAGTGTGAAACAGCAGATATTTGCTATCTCGATGAATTTGGGAGCCGTAAAATCCCTGCTGAAAACCGATCTAAAGAAAGCAATTCTGCAGGTAGAGATCTCTTCAAAACTTGCACAGCAAGCCTTGGATGAACTGACCACCTTGATCAATACACTTCGACCGGTCCAACTTGGCGACCAATCTCTCCCGGTTGCGTTGCGGGATTATCTTAAAGTATGGGAGAAACAAAGCGGCGTCTCGGTTGTGTTCCGCGTGGAAGGTGGAGAAAAAACAATTGCACAGGAAGCAGAACAATCGCTTTTTCGAGTTATTCAAGAAGCCCTTTCCAATATAAGCCGCCACAGCCGGGCTTCTGCCGCTAGCATATTTTTGACCTTTGGTACCGATCATCTTATGCTGCAGATCAGCGATAATGGAATCGGATTTAACAAAGCATCTGTAAAACAGGGTCTGGGTTTACATTCAATGGAAGAAAGAGTAAAGGAATTGAATGGGACGATTAAGGTGAACACATCAACCAGCGGGACAACGATCACCATAATCATTCCTCAAAAGAAAATGGAGCAAAAAAATGATGACAAATGATAAGATCACCGTTATGTTGGTGGATGATCACGCCATTGTACGCAGCGGCATCCGAGCTTATCTTGAGGTATTACCGGATGTCCAGATTATCGCTGAAGCAGAATCGGGAACGCAGGCTGTGAAACTGGCGGAACAGGTAGCTCCGGATGTGGTCCTGATGGATTTGAAAATGCCTGAAATGGATGGAGTGGAAGCCACCTGGAGAGTCAGGCAGGTGAGCCCCCGTTCTCAGATCATTATTCTCACCTCCTATCATGAGGATTCCCATATTTTCCCTGCTATCAAAGCTGGTGCGTTATCTTATATTTTGAAAAATATTGGCCCTGAAGAATTAGCCAATGCAATTCGATCCGCATCAAGGGGAGAAGCTACTTTGTCACCGAAAGTAGCCTCCCGCCTGATCGGAGAATGGCGTGACGATCGCAGTGATGGGATGCAGGATTATATGCAGTTAACCGAACGGGAACAGGAGGTACTGGCCTTGATCGCCGAAGGATTATCGAACGCTGAAATTGCAAAAAAACTTGTGATCAGCGAAAAGACAGTAAAAAGCCATGTGAGCAATATTTTAAGTAAATTGCATCTTGCCGATCGGACTCAGGCAGCCGTGTTTGCCTGGCGCGAAGGTATCATTAAGAAGGAAAATGCATAAGCTTACCCTTATCCCGGAAAGGGATTGATAACTTTTTACAGGTCATTCGGGAACTGGGATGCAAATGGAATAATTGGATTCCAGGCAATACCTTTTGGTACAGCCCTTACCTCACTTACAAGCATCAATCGTTTAATTTCAAGTGATATTTTGTGCGTAAATTCCCTGACTAGTTCTCTATTCTCGATATCTCCATCAAAAAAGAGCGGTTCGCCAACGGTGATGTAATATTTTCCGTGGAGCAGCCAGCGCGATTCATCGAGACCGAGTTTGTTACGGAAAAAGTATCTTCTCACAGATCGATGATGAACATAAATACCAACCGGAATGATCGGAACCTGGGCTGTTAAAGCAATGCGCGTAACCCCCGTATGCAGTTCAGAGAGAGCATGGACGTTGGGAGTCAGTCGTCCTTCCGGGAATATCCCGATTGGGAAATTTTGCTGCAGCATTTGAATAGAACGGCTGATGATCTCTTCCCCATTTCCGTTTTCTTTATCGACCGGGATGGTACCTGCTCGTTCGATTATTTTCCCAATGAATGGGATTTGAAAGATTTTTATATTCACCAGTATGATCAGCGGTTCATGCGTGACCAAACTTAGCAGAAATGGATCCGTAGTGGTGGGGTGATTTGGGGCGAAGATCTTTGCTCCATTTGGGAGTGGAGTTTCATAATAAACATTGAATTCCAAAAAAAGTCTGGCAAAAATTTTCATGATGGTCCTGCCGGTGTTCAAGAGTAATCTTTTTTTCCAGTCCATTTTTTCCTTCACAATGTTGTATTTTCCATGTATTCTAAGTATATGCTCAAACCTCTTCCAGTCCAAATGGTAAGGGAATTGGAATTGAACTGGTGTATTATTTAGATTACCTCTGACTGCCATGAAGTGACTGAAGCAATGTGGGAGAAAGGTTTTTGAGAATATAATCTAACACGATGAAAAATAGACGCATGTTAACGAGCCGTTTTCCTTACGGACTGTCTCTATTTGCGGTGATTACGTTTGCGGCAGTCAGCGCTCTGGATTATTTTGTTTTTCAAGGTGAATTAACCGCTGCAGAGCCGCATTGGAAAAAGTGGGTATTGTTTTCAGGATATTTCCTGCTTGCCCTTTTTGACTTATTTGACACGATTTTCTACTCCAAAGCCCGACAGTTCATGCATACATTATTCTTTATCTTGCGTGTTGTGCTCGTCGGGTTCATGCAAAGTCTCGATATCACTCATTTTTCACGCATCCTCTTCGGATTAATCCCATACCATGCTTTTCTGACGTTCGGATTGGTCATTAGTTTATTATCAACCACGGTCGTTGTGTATTATTTTTACTCAATCTCTGCTTATATCCCCAATCCTTCCACGCTTCCATCGCTAGCCAGTCTTGTGTTTTTTCAATTGACCGCCATCTTCGCGGAAAGGGATAAGAAAGCAACTTTTCACAATCAGGAAATCATCGAAGAATTATCACGCTCAAATATTGAGTTGAGGACTTATATTGAAGATCTATCCAGATTATCCATCATGGAAGAAAGGGTGCAGCTTTCAAACGATCTGCATGATTCAATCGGCCATTATCTTGTGGCGATCAACATCCAGCTTGAAAAAGCGCTTGCCTATCGATCCATTTCATCCGAAACAGTGGATGAGGCTATCATCAATGCAAAATATTCTGTAGAACAGGCTTTACGGGAAGTACGCCGTTTTGTGGATGGCCTGCACGACCATGAAGATATTTATAGTCTTAAAGAAAAAGCTGAAGAACTTATCAATAATTTCAAAGGTGATTTTAAGAACATTGATTTCACATATGAAGGCAATGAATTTGGTTTTGCTAAAATAATCCGGCGGAATCTTTTTTATATTTTGCAGGAATCTTTGACGAATGTTCAAAAACATGCCCACGCGGAAAATGTAAAGGTCGAACTCAATTTTAAAGCGCGCGAGGTGATTCTTCAAGTAAAGGATGATGGAGTGGGATTTAAAACGACAAAACTTAACGATCAGACAAGTCATTATGGATTGACCAGTTTAAAACAGCGGGTGGATTTATTGAATGGAAGTCTTGTCATTCAGAGCAATAAAAAACATGGAACATCCATAGAAGTGCGTATTCCAAAAAAACAGGATGATCTAAAAGGGAAAGACAAGCAATGACCGAGAAAATCAAAGTTTTAATCGTGGATGACCAGCAGCTAGTAAGAGATGGGATCAAAGCACTGCTCGAGATCAAAGAAGATTTTTCGATCGTTGGTACGGCCGCAGATGGTCAGGAGGCGCTTGAAATCTTAAAAGGTACACCTGCTGATGTTGTTTTAATGGATATTCGGATGCCGGGCATGGGTGGTATCGACGCGACCCGCGCGATCAGGCAATCGAATAAAGATATTCGCATTATCATGTTGACGACGTTCAATAATGATGACTATATTGTAAAAGCCATCAAAGCCGGAGCGAATGGGTATTTATTGAAGGATATTCCCAAAGATGACCTGGCGGAAGCGATTCGATTGGCTTACCGGGGGGTTTCGCAATTCTCATTTGACACGATCGGAATGCTGGTCGAGCGGAACCTCCTGCGTGATGTTGAAGCACCCAATGAACCGGATGAAGATATTTCAGTTTTAAATGAAAAAGAATATGAAATTTTGTGTATGATTGCCGAAGGATATTCCAACCGGGAAATTGCGAAAGAGTTATTTTTCACCGAAGGTACGGTGAAAAATTATGTCTCAAAAATCCTGAATACCCTGCATCTGCGCGATCGAGTTCAAGCAGCCATCTATGCAGTTCAACACCATCTTGAAAGAAAGTAGCCTTTAAAAAGTACAGGCAGCCCTCAATCTGGAAGGCTGCTAATTTCACTTTCATCTCTCATTCTTCGCTTCTTCGTAATACACCTTGATCTCGGCTGTATCATTGAGAAAGTTGATCTTATTAATATCGACGTAATGGATCATCAAACCAGTCCGTTCTTCCAGGTCGGCAATTAATTCTTTCTGGTTGTTCGCATTGATCAGATCGATCTTTTCATAGGTGATCGATTTGGAAGACATGAAATGGAATCCCCAGCCTTTTTCCAGGAAAAGAAGCACCAGACAAATCAACGCGGTTGTGAGGATCAGTTCCAGATAGGCATTCTGACTGAGCATGATGAAGTTGATCATTGGCAGCGCAATGAGGATAAAAAGGTAGGTCATTTCACGCGATGGCATTGGATCGGTGCGGTAACGCAGGATGGAGAAGATCGCGAAAAGACCAAATCCTACGCCAATGCTGAGCTCGATGCTGGCCATATAGTTGAACAAGATGAAGATAATGGTATTGAAGCCCAGGAAAGTTAACACGAATTTCTGGGAACGCCGCTGCGGATAGTAAATGAATCTGACAATCACAAATGCTGTCAGAAAATTGATGAAGAAATTAAGCAGGTACTGGAAAAATGTGGTCATTTTTATAGATCCTTTTCGTTGTTGCTTTGAATTGAAGAAAGTTTTGTTTGAAGCGATTGCGCTTGATGTCGGGATTGAGAAATGCCACCCCCGTGCAGTATTTACTGAGCGAGATGGGTTGGTATCCCTTTTCTTTCAGGAGTTGAAGAATGATGGATTCACGGAAGAAATCATCCTGTTTTAACTCAACCACCGCGAGATGGGATAACTGCAGTGAATTGGTGCTGTTATAGAAGTTCAATCCCAGGTCAATCGTTACACGCTCGAACGAACTGTTGTTAACCAGGGTGATCCTTTTAAAGGTATTCCAAAGGATTGGTTTTAAGGTTTCCACTTCACCCGAGTAGAACCGGATCAGGAAATCACGCATAGCGGGAGTCAGAGATTGCCGTATGGCTGCGATCGGTTCACGGTTTTTTATGGTGCGCAGATCATTCTCTTTTTTCTTGATCTCCAGAAATGCCTGGTTTGTGCTGCAGTACTCGCGCATGCGAATTTTATAGCGCGGACGTTTTCCATTGTGATGGTCATGGTAGAAGGTCAACGCGGGAGTGTCGAAATATAACGTATGATATTCACTGATGCGTTGTGATTCCACTTCCAGGATGGCACAATTGGATGTGAGTGCCGGCAAGAGCGAAGGCAGATCTGCCAATCGAATCAGATATTTTGTATCCACTCGGTCCTGCAGAGAGTATTCCTGAATATCATCCAGAGATACTGATGGATAGAGTGGTGTTGTCTGTTCAATTGCTTCCATTGTTCGATTAAAAATCGATGGTAGCAGTATATTATTTACCTTATTTTGGGCTGTAAGCATGATGCAACCTCCATTCTTGAGCCTATCATAAGAGGTCGCTCGCAAAATGGTATCCACCACCAGACTGAAATTAATTCATCCTGTGGAGGTATTCAAAAAACCCTGCGGTTGCAGAGATGAATCATGTTTTAGATAGCGAATAGAATTGGAGGTTGTTGAATTTCCAATTTCATGAAGTGTTTATCTATTATTGATGTTTTGTTTATCCCTCTCTTATATCAAGATCATAAAATAGAAATATGTATTTATTGGTATAGGAGGACCCTATGAACTTAGAAAAGTACACTCAAAAATCACAGGAAGCTATTCTTTCTGCACAAAGCATTGCGCAGGGATACAATCACCAAACCATCGAACCCGCTCATATTTTACAGGCGCTGCTGCAGCAGGACCAGGGAGTTGTTCCGGCATTGGTAACGAAAATTGCCGGCTCAACGCAGGCTCTGCTGAATGAGGTGCAAAATGATCTGAATAATCGCCCACGCGTGAGCGGTGCGAACATGGAAGTGGGCTTATCCCGCCCGGCAGCGGATGTATTACAAGCCGCCGAGCGCTATGCCAAAGGCATGCAGGATGACTATGTCTCCACCGAGCATATCCTGCTGGGTTTGACCGATTCACCAGAAAGCAAACGGCTGGAGCAAAACGGCATCACCAAAGATTCCATCCTGGCAGCATTGAAAGCGGTGCGCGGTTCGCAGCGTGTTAGTTCGGAAAACCCGGAAGGCACTTATCAATCGCTGGAAAAATATGGGCGTGACCTGACCGCATTAGCACGCCAGGGGAAAATGGATCCGGTCATCGGGCGTGATGAAGAGATTCGCAGAACGGTACAGATCCTTTCACGGCGTACAAAGAATAATCCTGCTCTCATTGGTGAACCGGGCGTGGGGAAGACCGCCATTGTGGAAGGACTGGCACAGCGCATCGTTAATGGAGACGTCCCGGAAGGCTTGAAAAAGAAACGCCTGGTACAGCTCGATATGGGAGCCTTAATTGCCGGTGCAAAATATCGCGGTGAGTTTGAAGAGCGCTTGAAAGCTGTTTTAAAAGAAATAACCGAATCTGCTGGAGAAGTGCTGCTCTTCGTGGATGAAATGCACACGGTGGTGGGAGCGGGAAAAGCGGAAGGTGCCATGGATGCCGGCAATATGCTGAAACCACTGTTGGCGCGCGGAGAATTACATATGATCGGCGCGACCACGCTGAATGAATATCGCAAGTACATCGAAAAAGACGCGGCGCTGGAGCGGCGTTTTCAGCCAGTGCTGGTAGAAGAGCCTTCGGTGGAAGATACTATCAGCATCCTGCGCGGATTGAAAGAACGCTATGAAGTGCACCATGGGGTGCGCATCACGGATGCGGCGGTGATCGCAGCAGCGACGCTTTCGCACCGTTATATCACGGACCGGCATCTGCCGGATAAAGCTATCGACCTGATCGACGAAGCTGCCGCTCGACTGCGCACGGAAATTGACTCCAAACCGCAGGCATTAGATGAGGTAGACCGCCAGATCATGCAGCTGGAAATTGAACGGGAAGCCTTGAAGAAAGAAAAGGATAAGGCATCCAAAGAGCGCCTGGCGCATCTCGAAAAAGAGCTGAGTGATTTGCGAGAGAAATCCATCGAACTGCACTCGCGCTGGGAAACGGAAAAAGCCGCAATTATGAAATTGCAGGCTATCAAAGAACAGATTGAACAGACACGTCACGAGATCGAACGTGCTGAAAGGATCAGCGATCTGGAGAAAGTTGCCCGATTGCGTTATGGTACCCTGCGAGACCTGGAAACGGAACTGGCTAAACAGGAGAAAAGCATCCGCGAACTGCAGGGATCGGAGGCGTTGCTGAAAGAAGAAGTGGACGCGGAAGAAATCGCGCAGATCGTGGCGCGCTGGACGGGCATCCCGGTATCGCGTTTGATGGAAGGCGAAACGGAGAAATTGATCCATATGGAAGAACGCTTGCATGAACGGGTGATTGGTCAGGAAGAAGCGGTACGGGTGGTTTCGAACGCGGTGCGGCGCGCACGTGCCGGCCTGCAAGACCCGGATAAACCAATGGGTTCCTTTATCTTTTTGGGACCGACCGGGGTGGGAAAGACCGAACTGGCACGTTCGCTGGCATATTTTCTGTTCGATGATGAGCATGCCATGGTGCGCATCGATATGTCGGAATATCAGGAAAAACATACCGTCAGCCGGCTGATCGGCGCTCCTCCGGGGTATGTGGGATACGACGAAGGCGGGCAATTGACCGAAGCCGTACGGCGGCGACCTTACAGCGTGATCCTGTTCGATGAGATCGAAAAAGCGCACGCAGAAGTATTCAACGTGCTGCTGCAATTGCTGGATGACGGCCGTCTGACGGATGGGCAGGGACGCACGGTAGATTTCCGCAATACGGTGGTGATCATGACCTCGAACCTTGGTACCCAGTTATGGGAGAATGGAAAAACGGTGACGCGGGACGAAATCACACATGTGCTGAAAGATCATTTTAGACCGGAGTTCTTGAACCGTATTGATGAGATCGTGGTGTTCCACCCGCTGCTGAGAGAGCATATGGCAGACATCGCGGATATTCAATTGAAGCGGGTGGCGCAACTGCTGGAAGAAAAAGGCTTTCACCTGGAAGTAAGCGAAGCGGCGCGAATGTACCTGGCAGAGAAAGGGTATGACGCGAACTTTGGTGCACGCCCGCTCAAACGTACTATCCAGCGCGAGCTGCAGGATCCGCTGGCGCTCAAGATACTGGCTGGTGAATTCCACGAAGGGGATACCATCCGCGTTGAGCCAGGAAAGGGTGGGTTGGATTTCAAAGCGGTCCGGGAAAAGGAAACCGCAGAAGCATAACGAAAAAGAGGATTCGTTACAGATCATGCGAATCCTCTTTTCTATTAAAAAGTTAGAGTTCGTGATCTTTGAAATTGTAGAGTGGAATTAAAAGCAAGCACTTTGACTTAAGACGTGAACCTGAATACCCCCACAGGTTGAAACGATTTCCGCCTTTTGATGGATGGTGGAATCGCAAGAAACTTTTATCATAGCATTGCTTCATAAAGCGGCAGATCTACCTTTTGAAGTCCAACCTGTACCAACCTTTTCGGTCTCATTCGAAATCTCACGTGGTTCTAGGCAGGATGGAAAAAAGGAGCAAAAAAGGGCACGGTCTGCACGCTGTATGAAAAAGAAAATATCCATAATTGAAGGTAGAGGTTCATTTGAAATGAAAAAAATAATGCATATTATCCTACTGGCAGCTCTGCTGATCACGCTCAGTGCTTGCTCGGGAAATACCGCTGATTCTTCGTCTGGCGAGGCTGCTTCTCAATCAGAAACATGGCTTATAGAAGAAGCTGCAACAACTGTCGCAGCAAACCAGGCTACAGAAGCCACATCGAACAGTACTTCCGGGGAGTATGATGCGGATGACCTGGATGCCAGCCTGGATAGCTCTGCCATGGCTTTGATCAAGCTGGATGGGGATGCGATCACCTTGGAAGGGAACGGCGCCACGGTCAGCGGCCGCACCATCACCATCACATCAGCCGGAATATACAGCATCAGCGGAACCCTGAATGACGGGCAGATCCTGGTGAACTCGGCAGATGAGGGTAAGGTCAGGCTTATTTTGAACGGTGCGACTATCAGCAGTTCCACCAGCGCACCCATTTACATCAGCAATGCGGATAAAGTGGTGATCACCCTGGCTGATGGAATGGATAATTATATAAGCGACGGGGCTGCCTACGTCTTTGAAACTGCGGATACAAACGAACCCAATGCCGCCATTTTCAGCAATGATGATCTGACGATCAACGGAAATGGTTCGCTGACGGTGAATGCCAATTACAACAACGGCATTGCCAGCGACGATGATCTCAAGATCATCAGCGGCAGTATTATGGTAAAAGCGGTGAACGATGGCATCAAGGGCAAGAATTCTATTGCAATAAAAGATGGGATCATCACGGTCAATGCAGGCAGCGATGGACTGCAATCCAACAATGCCGAAGATGTGGAAAAGGGAAGCATCACCATTGATGGCGGCACGTTGAACATCATTGCCGGATTGGACGGTATGCAGGCTGAGACGAAGATCATGATCAACGGCGGCAGCATCACGCTCTCCTCTGGAGGTGGAAGCATCAATGGCATCAGCAAGGCTGATGATTGGGGCGATCGCGGGATGCAAAATGATCCAAACACGACGGTTGAGGTAGACAGTAAAAAAGGGCTGAAAGCCGGTACGGCCATCCTCATCTCAGGTGGGATCATCCATATTGATTCAGCCGATGATGCCCTCAACACCAATGACAGTGTGACCATCAACGGCGGAGAGATAGCCCTGACCTCCGGAGATGACGGTATCCATGCCAACACCACGCTGGAGATCAACGGCGGAACGCTCACTATCACCAAATCCTATGAAGGCATTGAGAGTTCGGTCATCACGATCAATGGCGGGAATCTTCACATCACTGCCAGCGATGATGGGATCAACGTGGCTGGCGGGAAGGATGCTTCCGCACTCAACGGACGCCCGGGACAAAATGATTTCACTGCCAATGCCAACAACTATCTGTATATCAATGACGGGTATATTTATGTTGATGCCGGGGGAGACGGCCTGGACTCGAACGGTGCGATGGATATGAACGGTGGGACGGTGATCGTCAACGGACCTACCAATGACGGCAACGGAGCGCTGGATTATATGGGAACATTCACGATCGATGGAGGTTTTCTGGTCGCGGTGGGCAGTTCCGGCATGGCAATGACCCCCACCACTGACTCAGCGCAGTACTCGGTCCTGGTGAATTTCACATCAATGGTTTCAGCCGGAACAATGCTTCATTTTGAGACCGTGGAAGGCGATGAGGTCGTGACCTTCGTGCCGGCCAAGGAATACCAGTCGATCCTGATCTCCACACCTGCCATCACGAACGGAGCAACCCTTGATCTGTATTATGGAGGCAGTTCCACCGGCAGCCTGGTGGATGGTCTGTACAGGGGGGGCAGCTACAGCGGCGGTACACTGATCACCAGCCTGGATATTTCGAGCGTTGTAACCGGCCTTGGTTCTGGCGGCGGGATGATGCCTGGCGGTGGAGGGGGCGGCAGGCAGCGACCGTAATCACAGAAGATACTCTGATCTGAACAAAGTTGGATGAAAAAAAGGATTCGGTATTTGTTCCAAATCCTTTTTCTAATTGAAAATGGGCTTGGAGAGGCTCGCTCTCTCGGTCTCATGGATATGAAGATATATTAAAAACAGCTTGAGGAAATGTCACAAAATTATGGTTGAGTGTTCTGCTCTTCTACCCAGCTCTTGATACGCTGCTTGATTTTGTCGCGTATTTCACGGAATTTAGCGAGCTTTTCCTTATCTGCGCCCTCGAAAGCAGCCGGGTCTTCAAAGGACCAATGGAAGCGCTGATTCACTCCCGGCCAGATGGTTGGGCAATTTTTTTCGGCATCATCACAAACTGTGATCAGATATTGGAAGAGAACCTTGCCCAGGAAGGTGTCTATACCTTTGGATGTTTGCCCTGAAATATCAATCCCAATCTCTTGCATAACCTGAATGGTCATGGGGTGTATTTCTTTCGGTTCCAACCCGGCGCTGAACACTTCGAAGCGATCCCCGCCATATTTACGCAGGAAGGCTTCTGCCATCTGGCTGCGGGCGGAATTACTAGTGCATAAAAATAAAACACGAGTGGACATGGATTTAAGTCTCCTTATAAGGATAAATAGCCGTTTTAATATAACCCCAATAGATTAATAGCCAATTAACGGAGAATTATGTTTTTCTGAAATATGCTGCTAAGCAGGTTGTAGCGGAATATTCTTTCCGATCAGTATGCCAATTGTGAAAGCGGTAACACCCAGCATGGGTTCAAGCACATAGAAACCAAGTGCGGCTGTCAGTTTGCCTTTTGCCAGCAAAGATAAGATGAGAGCGGCAAAGGTGGAAAAAGTGGTGAATGATCCGAGAAATCCTACAACCCCAAAATATTTATATGGATGTTCAGGTTAATATAAAAATGCGGAGATGTAACCTAACAAAAAGCATCCAAGTGTATTGATCAATAAAATACTTATACTACTTGAAATACCGAAATAGTTTTCGATTGTCAAGCCCCCAAAAGTTGTACCACTTATAAGTAGACACTTTCCAGATTAGCAGCGAATTCATAGGGGGTTTGATTGCCCAGAGATGCATGCGGGCG
>LDZU01006077.1_pt1 | contig 44461 bp, 39 predicted proteins | sample 615531 | NCBI WGS metagenome assembly LDZU01 (sample SAMN03408293, study PRJNA278302) | terrestrial metagenome | isolation source: oil reservoir sample SB2 | place: USA: Alaska, North Slope, Schrader Bluff formation | collected 2011-09 | reverse complement strand
CCTTCCCATTCCCTGTTTCAATTTTAAAATAGTATAGGGAAGTGAATAATCGTAAAACGGGTCAAAACCTTTGTTCTTCAAATTCTCACCCTTTTTCAAAAATACAGGGTCATCGGGAACGAGAAATGGAAGTTTAAGTATAACAAGTATTTCTAAAAGATCTCCGGGAAGATCAATCCCTTCCCAGAAAGTGCTTGTTCCAACAAGAATACCATCCTTTCTCGTTTTATACTGAAGTAAAATTTTCTCGTTGTTTCCCTCTTTTACCTGAAAGATGAATTTAGGATCGCTAAGATTTTTCTTGAGGTATTCTATCTGCTGATAAGATGTAGTCAAAACAAGTGTTCTCTTTCTTTTTTCCTCAACTTTTCTTAAAAAAGTTATAACATTTTCCATAAACTGTACAGTGTTTGGATCTCCAATATTTTTGAAACAGAAGATTGTCATCTGATTTTTGTAATCGAAAGAGGAAAGAAAAACCTCTTCCCTGTATTTTCTTTTGGAAATGTTAATTCCAATTCTATCCTTGAAAAAACCAAAATCGTTTGAAGACTTCAAAGTTCCCGATGTAAACAGTATTGATGTTTTTTCTTTTTTTCTTAAAAAGTTTGAAAACTGTTCTCCGGTATTCACAAGTATCGCATTTAGGATTAAATTTTTATTTTTTGTGTTCAAATCGTAAAAGAAAGCGTAATCTGAATTGTTCGCTTCAGTTGTAACAACGAAAGATTCATAGATCTTTGCTGATTCTTCAACAAGATATTTTAAATTATGTTTTATTTCAAGATTTTTAAATTTGGAATCTTTTAGTATTTTTAAAGTTTTTTCACCATTCTCTCTTATCGAATAAAGGAGTTGTTTTATCTTCAAAATATAGGTTTTTACATTTTCAAAGATTTTAAAGTCGTAAACATCTTTTTCCTTTTGATCAGGTGTAACTTTCTCCAAAATGTTTTCGTAAAGTATTTCAAAATTTTCATAAAGGGTGTTCAGGAACGAATACACTTCCGTAAAGAAGTTGAAACAATCATAGGAAAGTGATGATTCCTCAACACTTTTCAAATCCTCTTTTACCCTTTTTATGAAGTATTTTAGAATTTTGAATATCTCGAAAAAATCAATGGTGTAAGAATAAACATCTGAAATAACATTCTCAAGGTTATGAGCCTCATCGAAAATTATCATTTCAAAATCGCCAAGTATACTTTTAGGAAGTGTTTCATTTATTAAAGTTAGATAATGGTTTGTAACAACTATCTGACTTGAAAGAACCTTTTCTTTCAATCTCAAAAAGAAACATATATTTGAAAAGGGACATTCCAAATCCTGACAGTATCTACTATCACATGTTATATCATCATAGGTTATCCCTTTCATGAACTTCAAACTGTTTATATCTCCTGTTTTTGAAATCTGTATAAATCCCTCTGTTGCAAGTTTCATCAAAGGATGGAATTTTTCCATATTTTCATAATATTTTGAAAAACAGAAATAGTTTGAAATACCTTTTATGTTAATCGTTGAAAAACTTACTTTAGCATTGTATGAGGCGAGTTTTATATCTTTTGTAAAAATCTGTTCCTGCAAACTTTTTGTGTTGGTAGATATTAAAAATCTTTTCGATTCGATATTTTCCATCATAGGAAGAAGATATGCAAGGGTTTTTCCAATTCCGGGTGGTGCCTCAGCGATAAGAACACTTTTCTCCTTCAATAAATTTTCAACATTCTCTCTGAAAATTTTTTGACCATCCCTTTCTTCAAGTTGTGGTTTCTTTCTGGATGGATTAACAACTTTGAATGCTTCCTCTTCAAGTTGTTCCTTCTTATCTTTACCTTGAGCCTCTTCCTTCAAAAGTAAAAGCAACTCCAAAAATGGTCCTGAAGAGTAAGAAAGTATGAACGAATTTATCAGTGAATTACTGTAAGATGAGACCCTATCTTTGAACTCTTTAAAGGAAAATTTGCCTATCTTTTCGAAAAGTATAGAATTTTTTTCCTCATCGGAAATTTGTGAAAAAAGTTTTTTTATTCTATCCAACTGTTGCCTGCACTACCTCTTCAAGAGTTGTTATTCCAGCTTTAACCTTTATCAAACCATCCTCTCTCAACATTATAACACCCTCTTTCCTTGCCTGCATCCTTATCTGTTCAATGGAAGCTTCTTTAACTATCATCTCGGAGATCGTTGGTGTTATTGGAAGGACTTCGAAAATTCCAACTCTTCCCTTATATCCGCTAAAACCACAAACCGGGCACCCTTTGCCCATCATGAATTTTCCACCTCTCATATATTCAGGATTTATGCCATACCTTATGAACTCCTCATCAGGGATTTCAATCGGAACAGCACAGTTTTTGCAAACTCTTCTTATCAACCTCTGCGCTTCAATAAGAACGACTGAAGATGCTACCTTGTAAGGTTCTATCCCCATATCCTCCAGCCTTGCTATGGTTGCAACAGTATCGTTGGTATGCAAAGTTGAAAGAACAAGATGCCCTGTTAAAGCTGCTTTGATAGCGATATCTCCGGTTTCAAGATCTCTTATCTCTCCAACCATTATTATGTCTGGGTCCTGTCTTAGGAAAGCTTTTAGTGCTGTAGCAAATGTGTATCCGATATTTTCCCTTACGTTAACCTGATTTATTCCAACAAAATCGTATTCTATAGGATCTTCGGCTGTTGTTATGTTTACATTTGGAGTGTTCAACCTTGCAAGGATTGAATAGAGTGTGACGGTTTTACCTGAACCTGTTGGACCTGTAACAAGTATTATTCCGTTAGGTCTTGAAATCGCTTCTACGAAATCGTTGTATGCCTTTTTTGAAAGACCTATATCTTCCAGTTTCATAAGGGAGGATTTTTCAGCTATTCTCATACATATCTTTTCTCCATGTGCAGTTGGGAGAGTCGAAACTCTAAGGTCGATAGATTTTTCTCCCACCTTCATCCCAATCCTTCCATCCTGAGGTACCCTCCTTTCCGATATGTTGAGTCCTGCCATTATTTTCAACCTTGAAACTATAGCAGGACCTAAAGTGTACTGTGGACTCATCACCTCTTTCAATTCACCATCAACTCTGTAACGGACTCTCAAAATTTTGTCGAAAGGTTCAATATGTATATCCGATGCTCCCTGTTTCACCGCTTCCACTATAATACCGTTAACGAGTTTAACAACAGGTGCAGCATCAACATCTATCAAAAGTTGCTGTGCATCAGGTTGTTTTTCCTCTTCAAGTATTTCTATCTCCTCTTCCATTCCAATCTCTGAAAGAACCTCAGCCATAGAGCCTGCAACACCATAATATTTTTCAATTGCTTTTGATATCATATTTTCACTCGCAACAAGAGGGACAACATTGTATCCTGTTGCGAATTTAATATCCTCAATTGTATAAACATCAACAGGGTTTGCCATAGCAAGGTAGAGATTCTTCCCTTCCCTTTTTACAGGTATAACCTGAAACTTTTGTGCTATCTGGGGAGAAACTATCTTTAAAATCAATGGGTCTATATCCTCTTTGAATTCAAAGACACCAACATTGTACTGTTTTCCTAAGGCTTTTGAAATTTGGTCATCTGTTACAAAGCCCATCTGAACAAGAATTGTCCCCAACCTTCCTCCATTCTCTTTCTGCTGTGATAATGCTTGGTTTAGTTGGTCTTTAGTAATTAATCCCTCATCTATAAGAAGATCTCCTAACCTTTTCCACATAGAATTTCCCCCTTTAAAAGATAAATTTTACGAAAAAATTTTATAACAGTCAACAGAAAAATCATTTTTTAGAATATTTCCCAACAAGTTCACCGTAAGAAATTATATGATTTTCAATCATTTTAAGAATATTTTCATAGGTTAATGTTGAATCTTCTAAAAGAAAAGTATCTATAGCATAAACTTTAAAAAAATATCTATGCGTTCCAGAAGGTGGGTTTGGCCCAAAATAGGTGTACTCACCTAAAGAGTTTAACCCCTGTAAAATACCATCTTCAAGTTTAAAAGAATTTTTAGAAATTCCTTCAGGAATAATAGAATCAAATGGAGGAATGTTGAAAAGTATCCAGTGAATGAATTTTTTGAATGGAGCATCAGGATCCTCAACTATTAGAACCAAAGATTTAGTTTCAGAAGGTATATTTCTGATCCTTACAACTGGAGAGATGTTGCCACCTTTGTAGGAAAATTTTTCAGGAATTAACGAATAATTTTCAAAATCTGAAAAAACTTCTAACTCTTTTTTTTCTGAAACTTCTTTATCAGTTTTACATCCCAAAAGAAAAAATAATAAAAAAAGTAAAAAAAAGATGTAAACTTTATTTTTCATATTTAAATTTTAAAACTTTTTTTAAAATTTTCAACTCAAATTTATTGACTGAAAAGATTTAAACTATATAATAATTTTTTAATCTTAAGGAGAATTTATGAGAGTTTTTTTGTTGTTTTCAATCTTAATTTCTACAATCTTTTTATACCCTTCAATACCTTCAACAGAAAATTATATTTTCGGTATCGGGGACTCGGTTGAAGTTTATGTTGTAGATAGAAAAGGAGTCAACTCTTTCACTTACACAACAACTACTCTTGAAGATGGTTCTTTTGTTCTAATGGTTCCATCAACAACAAAAAGCGGAATCTTTGATTTAAAAACTCAAACATACTATACTAACTGGAAAGTTGTAAACTATAAAAATCTTACAAGAAAAGAGTTCGAGGATTCTATATACAGAACTTACAGAAGAGAGTTTCTTGTTGATACTGTGATTTTGAATGTTAAATATTATGGTTCACACACTTATGTGAACATATCCACAACTCTCGATTCAACAAGATTTGTGAATTTTGAATGGGGTAAAAACTTCCTTTATTACATTTCACATGTTCAAACAAGTTACCTTACAACACTCGACTCCAACTTAACCATATATACCATAAGGAATGGTAAAAATAACCTTGAAAAGGTGTCCCCATTTGATACTGTATATCCGGGAGATAGAATATACTTAAAACCACAAACAGTTTCTGTTGTTGGACAGGTTGCGAGTGGTGGTTTGTTCCCATACAATCCAGATTTCACTATTAACGATTACATATCTTTAGCCCAGGGTCCAACAATAGATGGAGATTTAAGGAACGTTAAACATCTTGATAAAAATGGTAAAAAGAAAAATGGAAAGGTTGAACCTTACGACATAATTATAGTTGGTAAATCTATAGCCACGAATTTAAAAGATATGACATATTTTGTTTCCGTGATAATGAACTCGATAATGATATATGTTTATATATCTAATATTTTAAAGTGATTTTTTGGAGGAATGATGAAGGACACCATTAAATTTTTTATATACCTTATAAAAAATAGAAAAACTATAATTGTTTCGCTGATACTAACATTTATTATCTCAACTACGATAGCATTTCTACTACCCCAGCAGTTCACATCTTCAGTATCTTTGACACCTCCATCTGGTAGTAGCCAATCACTTCTATCGTCCTTAACTTCAATCTCAAAAATGGCTGGGAGTTTCATGGATCTGAGCGGTTTCTCCGCTCAGAGTGTTGACCTTTATATAGATATTTTGAGAAGCAACTCTGTAATAGATTCTCTTATTCAAAAATATGATCTCCAAAAAAGATATCACATGAAAACTGTTGAGCAAACGAGGATGAAAGTCAAAAGGTTGACAAAATTTGATATAGGTGCTTCTGAAATGTTAACAGTTTCTTTCACAGATAGGGATCCACAATTTGCAAGAGATCTTTGTAACGATTATATACACTATCTTAAAAAACAGATAAACCTAATAAATATTCAGAAACAACAGGAAAATTTAAAAATCTATCAGGATCTTTACCAGAAACAGTTAACCATAGTTGAAGATCTTTCCAACAGGTTGAACGATTGGTTAAAAAGAAACAGATCCTTAGGTGTTGAGTTCTCTGTTCAACAGAAAACTCCTTCAATGGTTTCTCTCTACGACGAACTTATAAAAGAAAAATCAGAATTTTACAAGATGAAATATTCCTTACCTGATACATCTTTAGCTCTTAAAAATAAATTTTTAAAAATAAGAGAACTTGAAAAATCTGTTGATTCTATATCTTCGACTATTTATGAAAAACCAGAAGAGGTTGTTAAATACACTGAACTTAAAATAGATTTAGAGGTCGCTTTAAGAATAAAGAATGAACTTCTCGGACAGTTGAACCTTATAAAAAGTAATCTTGAAAAACCACAGGATAATGTTTTCTTCGTTGATGTTGCAACCGTTCCAACATTGAAAAGTTTCCCGCCAAAGAAAGAGATAGTTATAATATCTTTTCTTCTCGTTTTCATCCTTGAACTGTTTTTTTTCGGTATAAAATATTATCTTGAAACCAACCTTGAGGATGAGGAAAGAAACGAACTTTATAAAAATTTAAAATTGATTTTTTATGATCCATTCCAAAAAAGAAAAGATATTTGAAAATCTTTTCCTTATTTTTTTATTTTCTTTTTTTGTTACAGGTTTAATACTCTTTTTATTGTTTGGATACAACATTTTTGGTAGTAAGAGAGGTTTCATTTTATCAGCATCCTTCATAGTTGTTTTGTTTCTGACTATAATTTCCCTTTTCTTTTCTCTGAAAGATTTCTGTTTACTTTATATTGTAACGTTACCATTTTTTTTAAGGTTGAATGTCACAAGGTTCTATTTTGAAATTTTCAGTATAAAATTCCATCCAATAACTCTTTCCGTTATTTTTTTCATCCTCGTTGGATTGACAAAAATCTTCATAGAGGGTAAATTTCCAAAAAAAAGTGATATCAAAGATTTTTTATTGAACTTTTCATTCTTATTTATGCTTACGGGAGGAATAGTATCATCACTCTTAACGGAGAGCGTAGTTGGTGGAGATAGAGTTGTTTCTTTCTTCTCAGCGATTTTTGCGTTTCTTATTCCATTCTTTTTATTTTTCATTTTTTCAAACACTTTCAGAAGTTTAGAAGAGATAAAAAAAATTCTTATTTTCTTTTTACTTTCATTTTTCCTTAACACAATTTCAGGATTTTTAAACATTTTAACAAAATTTGATCTTTTTGAACTCTTTCTAAACAGAGCATCCTTCAACTTTATAGGACCAAATGTTTATGCAGCGACATCTTTAATTTTTATCCCTTTGACTTTTTATTTTCTTAACGAAGAGAAGGGAAATAAAAAAATTTTATTCTTTATCTTCTTCATCTTCATAAACCTTTCATTACTTATGACAATAAGTAGAGGTGGACTTTTATCACTCGTTCTTATATACATTCTTTTTTTCATTTTAGTAAAAGATTTTAGAAAAAATGTTGCAATACTTTTTTACATTTCAGGTGGTATAGGGGCATTGACTTTTGGACTTCTTTTTAACGTAATTTCAAGATTTTTCAACATCTTCACAAGAGCAAAAGTTACAGAGTTCAGCACACTGATAAGGGTGAACGCATGGAAACTCTCCTTAGAGCAGATTCCTCAAAACCCCTTAGGTATCGGTGGAAACCAGTTTCCTAAATTATGGAGGAATTTTGGTGCTTTCCCGGAACAACTCGTTCTGCATTCACATAACCTTATGTTAGGGCTTACAATAGAATATGGAATAATAGCAATTTTTGGTTTTTTATTTCTTAACGGATACCTTTTGTACTCTCTTTTCAACCTATTTTTAAGATCCTCTGGAACGTTAAAAAAACTTTCAATAACATTTTTCATTTCAATTCTTTCATTCTTTTTTATGGGAACGGTATCTGAAGGTCCAAGGGCACATTTAAACAACGAAAGGTTCCTTACAAACGATCCTTTGATAATCTATTACATCTTTTTAGGTATAGTTTATTCATTTTTAAAGGTGGTAAAATATGAAAAAGAAAGTTCTGATAATAGCACCACCTGAATCAGCACATACTGTTGAATGGATAGAATTTCTGAACAAACAAGAAAGGTTTGAAATTTTTTATATTTCTCTAAAAAAAGATTTTAAACCTGTTAAAAACAGTTTTTTTATAGATTTTTCTTTTCCATTCTATAAAATTAACCTTTTAAAAAGTTACTTCGAGGTAAAGAGAATTATAAAAAGTATTTCTCCCGATATAGTTCATGCTCACTACCTTTTCCCTTATGGAATTTTAACTCTTTTCGATCGCAAAAAAACTGTTATCTCTTTTTGGGGAAGCGATATTACAAAAGATTACAAAAACTCCAATTTAATTTTCAAATCCTTAGCAGATCTTTCCATAAAAGATGCGGATTTCATAACTTTTGCTGGAAAACATTTGAAAAGTTTTTTTAAATACGATATTGAAAACTCAGAAATTCTTATATGGGGAGTTGACAGTAATTTTGTTGAAAGTGTAAAAAAAATGGATAGAAGGGAGTTGGGATTTTCGGATGATGATTTCATTATCTTGAATTTAAGGTTTATAAGAGATATTTTTCAAATAGAAAGGATCATAGATGTTGTTAAAGATTTAAACCAAAAATTTAGCAATATCAAGCTTATTCTTGTAAAGGGTGATGATTCACCATATTTTAATATGATTAAAGAGAAATGTAAGGATTTACCTTTTGTAAAAATTTTAGAAAATCTCTCAAAAGAAAAATTTATTTCACTCATAAAAAGTTCAGATATCACTCTATCACTCTCAACAAGGGATGGTAACCCTGTATCAGTTAAAGAGGCTATGATATGTGGGAAAACTGTTATATATCAAGAGATAGAACCGATGATAGAGTTTTTTGAAAACAAAGATTTTAAAACATCTTTAAAAACTTTTGAATGTAAAGAGTTGTATGAAAAAATTCTCTATTTTTATAATGATAGAAATACTTTAAAAAATATTGGTAACCAAATGAAAAAATTTGCTGAAGAAAATTTTGATAAGGAAAAATGTTTTCAAAAGGGTTTAAAAATCTATAATAAAATTATAGGAGATTAGTCTGAAAAATATACTTCACCTTTCAACTATACCAGTTTGGGTTATTGGAGAAGGGTCAGGTATGCCATCCGTTATGAAAACCTTAAAATACTATGATGATAGAGGATTCTCTCAACTATACATTTATCCATCAGATAAAAATTCTGTTAATAAAATTTTTAACAGTTGCGAGATAGTTTCAATAAAGGTACCTCAAATCTTTTTAAAGCAAAAGATTTTAAAATCTTATCATCTTTTTAACAAATCAAGATTTTTGTACTTTTCTTTTATATACACCTTTAAAATAAAAAGGATTGTTAAAAATTTCAATCCAAATTTGATTTATGCACATCTACAGTACATGCCTTTGACAGCGTATTTTCTCTTTCAAAGAAAAAAACCAATATTCGTTAGATATTATGGACTTGTGGATACATACAAATATATTGCAAATGGTGGCTTTTACAGATTCGAAGAAAATCTTATCCCTTTCAGGATGAACTTCTCTGGTTATATACTTGTAAATGATGGAACCGCAGGAGACCTTGTTGCGTTGAAAAGGGGTGTTAAAAAAGAGAAAATTTTATTTTTGATGAATGGAGTTGATGATTATCCTATTCTTACCGAAAAGGAAAAAGGTGATTTAAAGAATTCTTTGAATATCAGAAAAGATAAACCTTTATTTCTTTTTTTAAATAGGATAACAAAACTTAAAGGTATAACATTTTTTATCGATTTTTTGAAGAATTTTAAGGAAAGGGATAATGTTACATTTCTTGTGATTGGAGATGGAGAGGAGAGAGAAGTTCTTTTAGAATTTTTGAACTCTAAAAAGATAGATTACAGGTATATAAGATATGTTCCACAGGGTCAAACTTATAGATACTATCAAATTTCAGATCTTTTTTTATCTTTCAACATTCTATCTTCTTTAAACAATCCTGTACTTGAAAGTATTAAAAATAACACTCCAGTTTTAAGTTTGAAAAGGGGATTCAATATCGATTTTTTAAACGATTACATTTTTTGTTATGATGATGTAGAAAAGATGGTTGAAGTAGCGAAAAATTATCTACACTTACTGAAGAATAATGATGAAAAAGAATTGATTTTGATAAAAGAGAGACTTAAAGAGTTTAAAAAAAACTATATAAAATCATGGGATGAAAGGATGGAGAAGGAACTTTATTTCATAAAGGAAAGGTTAAAAAATGTTTAAAAAATCGCTCTTTACATTCGTAAGTGAAATTGTTATTTTAATAATAGGTATAGGAACAACTATAATAATAAACAGGGGGCTTGGTCCTGTTAATAAAGGCTATTATGCTTTTATAATACTCGTTTCCTCTACTTTATCTATGGTTTTAGAATTCGGATTCTCTACAGGACTTTCATTCTACTCAGGTAAAAAGATCTCAATATCCACAGATAAATGGAAAAGTTTCTCACTTCTTCTAACCTTCATTTTTCTTTTTTTCTCAACATTTTCAACATTCTTTCTTTTGCATTTCAATAACGATCAGAGAGGTTACTTTATCATCCCGATGCTATTTTTCGTTCAGATATCCTCAAAATTCACACTCGGAATATACCTTGGAACACTTAAAATAAAACTTTTCAACATAATCAGGACTCTACCAATTTTCATCGAAATAACTTTACTACTCGCTTTTGTAATTACTAAGGTAACTTTAACTCCTTTAAATGTTTCTTTCGTATACTTCCTTTCCTTTTTCATACCTCTTTTACTTTCAATATACTTTCTTTTCCCATTCAAATTTCAACTTCCAAACTTCAAGGAAGTTCTCTCAATTACAAAATACAGTTTTTTCATCTACATTGCAAACCTGATGTCTTTTTTAAATTATAGGATAGATATGTTTTTGATATCATTTTTTTTGAAACCTGAATATCTTGGTTGGTACTCTGTTGCGGTCTTTATAATTGAAAAGACAAGATTATTATCCCAATCAACATCACTTGTTAATTTCGCTTTAAAGGTAAACAGTGAGGTAAAAGATAATATTGAATTTTCAATGAGAGTTGTAAACAGTATAAACATTTTGGTTTCCATTTTAGTTGTTTTGTTAGCATATCCTTTAGTAATGCTTTTATATTCTCCCGCTTACAAAGAATCTATAATTCCTATGATCATTCTGGCTCCCGGGATACTTGCAAGTGGTTATGCAAAAATGCTTTCATCTGAACTTTCCGGAGATGGAATTATAAAAATACAACTTTTTGCTTCAGTATTAAGTGTAATTTGTAACGTTCTTTTGAATATCATTCTCATTCCAAGATTAAAAATAGTTGGAGCATCCTTCGCATCACTTTTCTCTTACACATTCAATGCGATGATTATACTTCTTTTCTTCCTAAACCATTACAAAAAAAGTTTTAGAAGAATGATAATAGTTGATAAAAATGATATTCTGATTATGGTTCAATATTTTAAGAAAAATTTTTTATGATTTTTTTTATCATTTGTGTTTTATTTTTAACAAATTTAAACCTCTTTTCAGATAGTTTAAACACTTACCTTGTTGGCTGGTATCTAAACCCCGATGAAAAGATATCAAAATCTTTTCTAAAACTTGATGATGGTTATTACAAAGATTCTTATTCAGATTACTACGACATTTTTATACAGTATTCCCTTTACAACAGGGAAAAGGATTTTAAACAGAAAGATCCCTTAGATTTTCAGCCACTTTTGAAATTACCCCATAAAAAGCATGTTATAGTTTCACTTCCAGCCTATTCAACATTTTCAAGGAATCTTTTTTCTTTTTTCAACTCTGATTCCAACAAAGTTGATATTTTAAAATATTCAAAAGTTTTTCTCGTTAAAAACAAAAAAAATTTTAGTTTGGATGAAAATGAAGTAAAAAAGTATATATCAACATTCTGGGATAAAAATTTACCAACCTATGGTGTTTTAAAAGTTAAAAATCTTAAAAAAGATGAAAGGATAATACTTGAAATAGATAGCAAAAAGGTGTTCAACTTAAATTCAAATTCTGCTGTAAACATCTATTTTGATATTTTCGGCTTATCGTATAAACTTTTGAATGAAAACTCATATATAAATATTATTTTTAATATTAGTTATGAAGATAGAAGATTCTGGTTCATAGTTGGTAACAAAAACTGCTCCCATTTGGATAAAAAGTATAAAAACTTTATAAGAACTGATTTCAACCTTAAAAAATTTTCAGGTGATAAAAAGATAAAAATTAAAGAAGAAGAGAAGAAAAGATATATTCTAAGTATCCCCTTTGAAACAAAAAATGACACTTTATGGAAAACATTTCAGTTTAATTTGAAAGATTTTTTAAAGGACAAGTTGAAAATTGAAAATTACGAAGTGAAGGGTCTTAAGATAATTTTAAAAGATGCGTACTTAGGGAACTTCAGTTTTTCCTATAAAAATCAAAAGAAATTGGAAGAGTTAAAATACCTTATAGATAAGTTTTCATCTCTAAATGACGAAAGAATTCTGGGATTCTATGTTGAGGATGAGATAGAAGCAAAAAGTATCATTAACCTTGATAGATGGTTTTTCGATTATAATAGTTCATTATATAAAGATAACCTTTTAAAGAAAAAAGAGGAGACTACCGTTTTCTATGTTGACATGGTATCGGAGTATATTAAAGAAAAAAATCTGATCCCCTTCATTCTGCATTCAGCACAATTTTATGATTACAAAAACGATGATAAACTAAAGATGATAATGTTTGATGACACATCTCTTCTTTTAAAGAGCGATTTTATAATGTTTGACGACTACCTTTACGATCGTTTTTTCCCGAAAAGATTTAAAAAGATATACGATTTTGCAAAGAAAAACTCCAAAAAAATACTTTATGTTGCAGATGCGTACCTTGACGTAAAATACATGGATAAACCTTTTGAAAAGTTGAAATGGAGATTTTTTGCCCCCTACATTATGGGTGCAAATGGAACAATCTTTTATGCATACTACTATAATAAAACTGACACAAAAGAAAAATTCGAAAAAGATTTTTATAAACAAAAGATTGGCCTATTCTCAAAATTTTTAAAAGAAACATCTTTAAATAAGATTGAAAATTCAAAGGAGTTTCTCATCAAAAATGGTGATTTTGAAAGATTTTCCAAAATTGTAAAACCAAATAAAGACAAAATATATTTTCTTTTCTTCTCAAATAATCCTGATTCATCCTATCCTTCAACTTTTGAATTTTTTAGAGAGGATGAAGATATAGATTACCTTTTATCAATACTAAAAGGAAAAGAATATAAAATCTCTCAGGTTGATTTTAAATACTTTGAGGGTGATGGAAGAAAAGGATCCCCCTTTAAAACTTTTAACAGAAAAGATAAAGATGACCTTTTAAAAATTTTGAACCAGAATGGTTTTTCAACATTTCAAAACAGATTCGATGTAAAGATACTACTTTTCGAGTAATCAAAAAATAGTTTTTATTTTGCAAAGTTCATTTTACCTCTTTTAAACTTGACATAAGTATCGTTAGAGTTAATATTAAAATATGAAAGTTGATCAAAAAGAGATACTTAAAGAACTTATCGAAATTTCAATAATGATAAGTGCTATTCCAAATCTAAACCAACTTTTAGATATTGTTTTAGAAAAAGCGAGAGAGATAACGAATTCTGATGCAGGATCTTTATATTTAAAAAAAAATAATAAACTCATATTTTTGATCACACAGAACGATACACTAAAAGATATACATAGACAATTTAAATCGTACCCTATAAACATAGATAAAAGTTCAATAGCAGGTTACGCAGCTTTTACGAAAAAGATAATTAACATTGAAGACGTTTATTCCCTTTCAAAAGAGTTTCCTTTCTCATTCAACGATGAATTTGACAAGAAGAACAATTACAGAACCAAATCCATGTTAACTATTCCCATGATAGACAACGAGAATGAGGTTATAGGTGTTTTACAACTTATAAACTCTAAAGATGAAAATGGTAAAATCACACAATATTCGAAAGAGATAGAGAAAATCGTAGAATCTTTTGCATCGATAGCTGCAGTTTCTATAAAGAATGTTCAACTGAAAGAGAATATTAAAAGAGCATACCTTGAAACGATATATAGACTTTCCGTTGCCGCTGAATATAAGGACACAGATACGGGAGCACACATAAAAAGGATAAGTAGATACTCTGAACTTCTGGCACAGAAATTAGGTTTTAGTGAGGAGTTCTGTGAATTGATACTTTACTCTTCACCTTTACATGATATAGGAAAACTTGGAATTCCTGATGCGATTCTCACAAAACCTGCTAAACTTACACCGGAAGAATGGGTAATAATGAAAAAACATACAACTATGGGTTATGAGATTCTTTCTGGTTCAACAGAGAAATTGATAAATTTTGCAGCCTCCATCGCTTTAAACCACCATGAAAGGTATGATGGAACAGGTTACCCCAACGGGAAAAAGGGAGAGGAGATACCTGTTGAAGGAAGAATAGTTGCCATCGCTGATGTTTTCGATGCTCTCTCAACCAAAAGGCCATACAAGGATCCATGGCCACTCGATAAAATATTAGGTGAGATAGAAAGTCAAAAAAATAGACAGTTCGATGAAAGGATAGTTAATGTTTTTCTTTCAAATATCGACGAGTTTTTAAAAATCCAGAATGAACACAGAGAAGATTAAACTTTCAATTTCAAACTGATCATCTTTGCTGTAACACCATTAATCTTTTGTAAAGCGGAAAAGAGTTCCTTACCCTCTTTATCAGTTCCAGCAAGTTCTACAATCATAAGTCCACATTCGGAACATTTGTTTTCAACACCATCATGTATTCCAAGCCTCGTCTTTATTATACAACCGTACTTTGTTAAAGTTTGCTGAACTTTAATAGCAGATTTGCTTCTGTTTGAAACAAGGATCAGAATGACATTTTTTTTCATATAACCTCCTTTATATCCATTTTAAATTTTTTTTCAATAAACACATTATCTCTATTATAGAATTTTAAAGTATAATCTGATAAAGTGTCAAGAAAAAAATTCCCATCAACCACTTTTAAGATCTCAATTCTTGACTTTAACATTCCATAAAGTTTTTCTATAGAAACTGTTTTAAAATTTTTCTCCCTTGTTTTTCTGATAACTTCGAAAAGGTATTTAGAGTAACCAGGATATGTGTTATCATCCAAACTTGAAGGATGGAAGATGAAATTGAAAACCCCCTTAACATTTTCAACCTCTTTCAAAATTTCATCTATAACTTTATCGTACTTTTCCCCTTTCATCTCTTCAAGATTTAAAGCACTATCCATAGATATAACGGGTAACTCTAAAATGTTTTCATCAAGGAAAAAAGGATTGGAAAATCCTGTCAAAAAGGATGTCTTTTTTCTGTCACCTATTGATGAATCTGTTCTTACATTCATATCTTTAAAAATTTTTACATGTTTTTCGTTTAACCTGTTTAAAAAATGAAACCTAACATCAATAATCTCTTTTTTTGTTATACTCTTAAATTTTTCTATCTCCATTTTCAACATCCCTTCATCCGAAAATGATTCAAAAGATAGATGTAAACCCACATTGTAATTCTGTTCAAGTTTTGCATGTAAACTTTTTGAAACTTTGTGATCGTACCTTGATGTGAAAATATCCCTCTTTTTTGAAAAAATATAAAAATTCCCTTGCAATCTATTATCTTTCAGTATTTCAACGATCTGATCTATCCTGTCCCATGGATCTCTGTCCCTATAAATTTTTTTTAAATCCAAATATTTTGTTGATATTTTATCTTTGATTAAAATATTTTTTAAATTATAGTAAATATCCTTTTTCCAACCAAAATATTTTACCCTATCAATATCAAAAGTTAAAAGAAAAAGAGGTTCTTTCCTTTCTACCTCAATATAAAAACCATTTCTTTTTAAAAAAAATTCCTTTAAAGTTTTTCCAACATCTATTAAAATTTTTTCAACGAAACTCTTTTCCCTTAATTCCTTAACACTCGAGAAAATTTCTCTATCCTTAAACTGAAACTCTTTAAAGATTGATGAATAAATCAGAGCGAATGGATCGAATTTCAATACTATAGAATCAGCATGGTAATAGAAAAGTTTGGAGTCATAATCCTTTAGATCAAGTTCAATTTTGTTTATAATAGAATTTCCCTCTATATTATCTATTCTATCTATAAAACCATCATAAAGTTTTTTGTCCTCTAAAATATAGACAACATTTTTTTCTACCTTTTCGATAGAATCTGTGTAAATTATTCTATTTTTTGATTGAGGTAGTTCTACAGTACAACAAGCGAGTAAAAAATTTTTTTTTAAGGTTTCAAAATTTTCTTTTTTTACTTTTCTTCTATCATCAAAGGATAACATATTTTTTCCCTACTTTAAAATAGAGTTTCAATACCCCTTTCAACTTACTTTTATATTTTGCTATCCTTTCGGTGTTGGCACCCAGAAGATCAACACTGTAACCTTTAAAATACCCTTCTTGAAATATCTGTTCTATCAAAAAGTATGTGTCCTTTCCAGTTATTATGTATAAATAAGATACCTTATTAAAATCATCAAAAAGAACAGCAATTTCAGCTTTAGAGTTTGAAAAAATCTTTAAAATTCCTTTCTCTTTTAAAGATTCAACTATATATATGAAATCTTTTTCAGATATTGGGAGTTTACCTTTGTAAGATTCTTTATAACCTCTAAAAAGTTTTTTCGCATCATTGTCTATCTTTAAATCCTCAATTTTCGAACTTTCCCTTTCTTTAAAACTTTCAACTATATAGGTATAGAAAGGTTCAGTTTTAAGCCCGTTCCATCTGAAAAATCTAACATCCTCAAAAGCGTAATGCAAAGGTAATGAAAAGTAAACATAGTTCTTTTTCAAAAAATTGGAATATGTTGATATAACATCTCTGTATCTGTAAAATTTTCCCTTCTCATCTTTTGGATAACTTTTTAGAATAATGTTGAAATACTGTGTAAACTGTGGAGTTAGAAAAAATTTCCCAAAAGGAGTTTTTTTCTCATTTACAGGGAAAAAAGCCTCTATTCCATCTTCAGAAGAGATAGAGAAAATTTTTATGTTTTTTAATCCTGAAAAAGTTTCAAGATAATCTTTTGAAACGAAAACATTGTAGCCAAAAAAATTTTTGCACTCTGTTTCGTAAAAGTTAAAATCGACTCTATCTACTTTCATCAACATAAAGATACTCTTTTAAATTTTCTAACTTTTTTTTATTTATTCCGTGAACAACAAGTAGATCTTCAATTTTTTTAAAACCCCCCAAACTATCTCTTGATTTTAAAATCTTTTCCGCAGTTTTTTCTCCTATACCGGGTATTCCGACAAGTTGTTCAAAAGTTACACTGTTTAATTCATATTTTTCAAATGAATTTTTTCTACTTTCTAAATTTACCTCTTCATAGAGAGCCTTTTTATTTTCAACCTTTTGATCAAAAAAATAGAGTGAAAAAGATAAAAAAAGTATAAGAAGTGAAAGAAGGAAAAACAATCTATCTGTCATATACTGTTTCAATCAAAACCTCCCCAACATCCCTTAAACTCTCCTCACTGCATTTATCTGGAGTATCATCTGTAGTATGCCAATATTTGTATTCTATATCTATAATATCAACACATTTAAAACCTTTTTTATTCAAGGGAATGTGATCATCCTCAACAAAAAAACCAAGTCTATTGATAAAACTTTTTTTACCCAATTTTTTTGCTTTTTCAAAAATTTTGTCATATAGTTTAGAGTTGACGATTTCAGAATTGATTTCCCTTTTTATGTTCAGGTCCCTATCACCTATCATGTCGACAAGTATAGCGATTTTAGGGATGTTACCGGAATAATTTTCAGAAAAATATTTTGAACCTATAAACCATTCATCCGGGTGAGTTATACTTCCCCCATCCTCACCATCGAAAAAAACGAAATCTATTCTCTCTTTAAAACCATTCTCTTTAAAATATTTTGCAAGGTAGAGTAGAAGGGCTGTTGAGGATGCCCCATCGTTGGCTCCAGGTGTTGGTTTTCCCTTTTTGTTAGAAAAAGGTCTTGAATCAAAATGGGAAAAAAGCATTATATTTTCCTCTTTATCTTTGTTCAAGATCCCAACAATATTATAAAATTCTACATCTTTTTTTGAATATGAAACTCTTTTTGAAAATTTCTGGACATAAACAGTGTCAACATATTCTTTCAAAAAATCAAGTATAAAATTTACAGTTTTCTTATGGGCTTTGCTACCTGGAACCCTTGGACCAAAAGATACCTGCTTTTCTAATAGGGAAAATGCGTATTTTGCATCAAAATCTAAACAAAAAAATTTAATATTAAAGAGAATGATCAAACTAAGAAGAAAATATTTTATTAAAAATCTCATCTGCACTCTTTTTTAAATGTTCTAAAGAACCGTTGTTTTCTACAACGAAATCACAGAAAAGTGTTTTCTTTTCATCCGTCCACTGGTATTTATCGAGGAGTTTGTAAAGTTCTCTATCCGCTCCTCCCTTCTTTTCAAAAACCCTTCTGAACCTCTCTTCAAAATCTCCATCCTTTATTAGAATTAAAGTATCAAAATAATAATCTATCTGCCATTCGAGTATAAGTGCAGCATCAAGGATGACATCATCATACTTCTCGCAGACTCCAATTATGTAATCTGGAAGATGGGTATACATCCAGTTGTTGTATTTAACAAATATGTTTTCATCTTTCGTTATACTCTCTTTCAACCTTTCAAGATAATTTTGATCATGCTTCAAGTTAAGGTATGCAAATATCTCTTTTTGATTCTCTTTCAAAAGTTCTTTACCAAGTTCATCTCCATAAATTATCTTTATTTTCCCTTTTGAGAGGAACTCAGAAAATGTGGTTTTACCTGTCCCGAATTTACCTGTTACACCTATTTTCATTTTTTATAACATAAGGCTATAAAACTCAGCCATTTTTTTCTTGGGTCATCAGTTATTATCACTTTTTTAGAGAGTTTTTCCTCATTCAAAATCCTTTTTTCCTTCTTTCTAAAAATTTTACCAAAAAGATCCCTTCCCCTAAAAACATCCCATAAAAAATTCAGTATGTTCAATTTCAACCTGTTTGGAACAAAAACATTTGTGAAAGGATATAGGAATATTTTGAGTTTGGTTACCCTACCAATCTCCTCTTTGAGTGGTATACCCGTGTATGTAATTCCAAAAATCCTATAGGAGTTAAAATACCTTACCAAAACAGAATCAAGTTCAAAATAGTTAAATTCCCTTATATGGTGATGGTTCCAAGGTGTTTGAAATGGGAGTAACCTTAAGTAGGAGTTCGGAGTAGTTAAGATCAGGAGTCCATCATCCTTTAAAATCCTTTTGATCTCTTTGAAAAAGATATCCATACTTTTAATATGTTCAAGAACCTGAAAAGCAACAACGACATCGAAACTTTTCTCCTGAAACATCAGCCCTTTCTTTTCAAGCTGATCTATAACAAGGAATTCAATACCATCCTTTCCGTAACTCTCCCTTGCAACTTTTATTACATCGGAAGAAAGATCAACACCTACAACTTTTTTAGCGTACTTTTTTAAAATATCTGTTCCATAACCATACCCACATCCAAAATCGAGAACCACTTTATCCTTCACATAATCCTTTATAAGTTCATAAGACATCTTGTGGAAAACAAAAAGAGATGCATGCTCTAAATTTTTACTTAAAACTTCCGGGTCCAACCTTTCACTTGTTTTTTCCATTTTTTCCCCTTATTTTAAATTTCTTTCTCTTTAATATATGAGAAAAATTTCCCTAAAATAGAGAAAAGAAAAACGAAATATAACCTTATAATTATCCCACAGTAAAATATGGATTTTAAAATTGGAGTCTTTATAAAATTTTTTTTGAAAAAGTTGAACATACCTATGTTATGGTATACCTGTGCCTTCGAAAAACCTTCTTTTACGCTCGCTCCATGATAATGGAAAACTACAGCATCAGGTAAAAAGACTACCCTTTTTCCTGCTTTTCTTATTCTGAAACATAGATCCGTATCCTCTACAAAAAGTTTATAATCCTCGTCAAAAAGTCCAATCCTTTCGACAATTTCCCTTTTCATCATAACCGCTGCACCCATCATCCAATCAACATCCTGTAACCTATCGTAATCAAGATTTTCGAGCATGAAATCTCTACTTATAGGATTATCTGGGAAAATATTTCTTATCAGAGATTTTCTACCAAAGAAAACGTTGAGGTAGTTCGGAAATCTCCTGCATGAGAGTTGTAAACTTCCATCAAAATTTTTCAACTTTGCCCCAACCATTCCAACATCATCATTTTCTGAAAGGAAATCAGCCATCTTTTCAAAAGCCCCCTTAGTTACTATAGTATCCGGATTCAGAAGGGTTATGTATTCTCCTTTGCTTCTTTCAAAAGCAACATTGTTAGCATATGCAAAACCTTTGTTTTTTGTAAGCCTTATCAATCTTACCTTTTTAAACTCTTCATACATTATTTTTACTGTATTATCTTTTGAACAGTTATCTACGACTATTATTTCATAACTTTCTTTTATAAAAGAAGAGATAACACTTTTTATACAACTTCTAATAAACTTTTCAGAATTGAAAGTTACAATTATTACACTTATCATAACTTCTTCAAAAAAGTTAAAATCCTTAATCTCCAGACAAGCCAGAATGCTTCCCATATTATCTTTCTGTTCATTTTGGAATAGCCATCAACCCTATCTCTAAAAATTATAGGGATCTCTTTCACCTTTCCGTTCTTTCTATAAATTTTTACATCTATCTCAATCTGAAAAGCGTACCCATCAGATTTTATCTTCGCAAGGTCTATTTTTTTTAAGAAAGAAACCCTATAACATTTGAATCCACCAGTAAGATCATCTATTGGAACACCTGTAACAACTTTTGCATATATGTTTGCAAAATATGAAAGGAGAAGTCTCTTCATAGGCCAGTTTACAACACTAACACCGTTACAGTACCTTGATCCAATAACAAGATCGTTTGTCTGGATCTCAGTTAGAAACCTTTTTATATCTTCAGGATCATGGGAAAAATCGGCATCCATTTCAAAAACAAAATCGTACCCTTTATCTATAGCATATTTGAATCCAAGAACATAGGCTGTTCCAAGTCCCAACTTCTTTGGTCTTTCAATTAAGTTTATCCTTTCGGAATTTTCCATCATCCTCTTCACTATATCTGCCGTTTTATCAGGTGAATTATCATCAATGATAAGAACGTCAATAGAATCGTGCTGATTTAAAACCGCATTTATAATCTTTTCAATGTTATCCTTCTCGTTGTATGTTGGAATTATTACAAGTGTTCTCATTATATAACCTCACATTTATTATACAGAAGTTTTATCTCTTATTCAACATCACTTTCCTTTCAACATAAAAAACTAAGAATACGAGAATAACCCCAAAAAGAGAGATAAATGCTGAAAGAATCTGCAGCGTTGATGAGAAATAGAAGACAACCCTGTTTACTCCATTTGTTAGTTTAACCCCTCTGAAAATTCCATCAACTTTTAGAAGTTTTGAGCTCTTTTCATTAACCTTAACATTCCATCCTTTGTAATATTGATCCAACATCAGAAGAATAGATTCTTTGTTGGTTTTAACAACAAGAGAAACCTTGTTAGGTGTGTAAACAATAGAATCTATCCTGTAAGCCAAACTCTCATCAACTTTTTTAAGATCAACTTCCGACTTTTCAACTATAGCGTATTTTCTTGGATTAAAATCATTTCCATCTATTATTGAAAGGGCACCATTTATATCATCAACTTTGACAAAAGAATCAACTACAAAAAATCTCGGTAGAAAATCTTTTGATATATGGAGCATGTAATCCTTTCCATAAAAGTATGGCTCGAAACCCATATTCCTAAAAAGTGCCTGATAGAACAAAATCATATCTTGCGTTGATTTTGGATAACCTGTTGTATCCGCAGGTATCTTTGGTGTTATGAGGTATCTAACATTTAACAGTTTCAACCTGTTCTTCTTATCGAACAGAGTTTGGGGATTGAACATAACCGATGACGGATTGTTGACGAATATCTGGTACTCATAGAAAGGACTGGGATGGTTTCCTGAAATAGTTTGAATCCCATAGAGATTCAAAAAATCATTCTCTCCATAAGATATAGGAAAAACTCTCAAAAGGTTTTTATCCTTTTTAATCTCAGAAACTATCTCATCCTTTTTATAATATTTACCAGGTGCTGGAACTGATACTATGTAATCTTTTGAATAATAGTACATCTCTAAAAATTGGAATAAACTCAAGGACAGAAATAGATAAGTTCTGTTTATATTCTTGAACTTGGTTAAAAGGAAGAAAACTAAAAGTATAACAAAAATATTGAAAAGAACAGTGAGTTTAACATTGTTTAAACAGTATCTAAGGTTGTTAATCCTCATCTGTTTGACACCTTCAGAAAAAGAGTTGAAAAGGTTTTTGGAAAAAAGATTCTCATAAAAAGATGGGAAAAGAATAATAGTTAAACCAAGAAAGGTAACAAGAATAATAGAGATTTTCAAAGATTTTAAATCGGTATCTTTAAGGCTTAATACCGCAAGGATCACAAGTGAAAAAATACTTATAAAAATGATAAGTTCAGGTGCTCTGAACTTATCAAAGTAAGGGAAAAGCATCCAGAAAAATTTAAAGAATGGTGTTTTACCACCAACCGCTATGATAAGTGATAAAAAGAATGTTATGGTGAAGAAATTTAAAATAGAATTCTTTCTACTTCTCAAAATACCAGCAACCCCAAGAAACATAATTATTATTCCAGGGTAGGAATGGTGTAATTTGAAGGGATTCTCACCCCAGTAAGTGTTCAACTGACCTACGTTAACACCGGAAAAACCATGGAAGAACATATCTATTATATCGGGAAAACCCATAGCCCAACTTATAGAATAGTTGTAATCTCTTGATATCCCTCTTGCAGCATAAGGTAAAAATCTCAATATCGGAATGTATTGGACTGAGCAAACAAGAAATGTTATCAGAGTAAAAAATAAAAGTGAGAGGTAAACTTTTAAACTTTTTTTATTGTAATTTTTATCAAGTATAACAGGTGTTATCATTACAGAAAGTATGAATATCGAAAATCCAAAATATCTGTTAACAAAAGAAAAAACAACTCCAAGGATGAACGAAATAAGATATGTCCAATTTCTGAATCTGTTTTTATAATCCCTTTCTATGTGCAGATAGGATATGAAGAAAAGTGAAACAAGCAAAACATAGTAGGATGATTGAATATGACCTGATAGAAACATAAAACCTGCACATACACCTGCGAATCCATAAAAGAAGAATTTTTCTTTTCTGAATCCCATATACAAAAAATATAGCACGAGAGGGAGGTATGACATTACTATAACCCTTCCATCATGACCGCCATAAGTTTCGGTTAAAATTATACCTGTAAACATGTACGCTATACTTCCAAAAAATGATATCTCTTTATCCTCTGTCAGTTCCCTTACAAAAAGGTATGTTCCCAATCCAGCAACAAAAGAATGAATAACAAAAGTCAAAGTCCAAAGTATAAACATAGGTACAAACATTTTTAGAAAAAGAGTTACAGGATAAAAAATATCTCCCAAAAAACCTTCACCTGTCGGAATACCAGCAAATTTCATAGGATTCCACAAAGGAAAATTACCGCTCATAATGTTTTCCTGCACAAAATACCTTTGTATATACTCTCCAACAACCCAATCTGTTCCAAAAAGCATCTTTCCTGTAAAAAGCACTTTCCCAAAAATTATCAAAGGTAAAATTGCAAGAATTATGATATAAATCTTATCCTTTTTAATCTCTTTTTTCATTTTTCCTCCATATCTTTTTATCACCTATAAAAAAGAAAAGGTAAAAAAGTTCCCCCAAAGTAACCTGGATCCTTGAAAGTAGAGAACCTACAGCAGCGATTTCGTTTCCAGTATACCTTTTCAAAAGAACAAAGATCATCCCTTCCCTGACTCCTATCCCAGCAGGCATAAGAAAAGACAAGAAACCGACAACCCAACTTGCTGGGTATATACTCAGTATTCCAACAAAATCGTATGTTTTTAAAGTGAAAGAGTATATGAGAAGATAGAATTCTAAACCTGAAAATATCCATACAAGAAAGTAAAGGGAAACTATAAAAATGTACTCTTTGAACTTTATATTAAAATCTATCTTTTCCTTTTTAAAAATTTTTAAAAATATGTTTATGATGTTTTTAAAAATTTTTGGAAGTGAAAGAAAAAGTAAAAAGAGAACTACAACTATTAAAATTATGGAATACAAAACATTATTTTCAAATTTAAAAATATTTATTAGAAAGAAAAATGCTCCTGAAAGAAGTAGTAGATATGTCTCAAGAACCACAGCTGTGAAAGATTTTTTTTTGGGAACACCGACCCTTTCAAGAAGTGCTATCCTACCTACAGTAAACCATAGTTTACCTGGTATATATTTCCCAAACATAGAAATCCCTATTATCCTCATCAGAGTGTAAAGGTCAACATCGTTTCCTAAAGATAACACTATCCTTTTGAAAGCAAGACACATAAAAAAATACCAGAATGGTATCATCATAAAAGACAAAATAAGATAGATGTTGAATCTTATGGATTTAAAATTAACCTGTTTTATATAACCTAAGAGTTTGTAAAAAATAAGACAGACAACAAAAACTACAATTACTATAATGATAAAATTTAGAATCTTTTCTTTTCTATTCATAAACCAGTTCTAAATATTTTTTGTTAACTTTTTCTATTGAAAATTTTTCTTTAATTATTTTGTAACCTTCAAACTGCAATTTTTTGTAAAGATCGTTGTTTTCAATAAGAAGATTTATTTTTTCTGCAAGTTCCCTTTCATCCTTCTCTTTAACTAAAATTCCACTTTTCCCATCCTCTATTATATCTGTTATACCTCCTATAGAGGTTCCAATAGAGACTGTTCCATTAAGTATTGCTTCAACAAGAACCATTCCGAGACCTTCAGTATCACCTCTTTTATCATGTACTGCTGGAAGAACGAATATTTTGCTTTTTTTGTAATACTCTATAAGAACATCATCTGTTACAAAACCAAAAAATTTCACTCTTTCTGAGAGTTTCTCTTTTTTCACAAGTTCTTCAAGTCCTCTTCTTTTATATCCATCACCTACGATGTAAAGTTTATAATCATCTCTAACATACTTTAACGCTCTGATAAGATATTCTACCCCCTTCCTTTCCACTAGTCTTCCAACAAAAAGTATAAACTTTTCCTTTTCTGAAAAATTCATCTTTTCATCAACCTTCACTCCATATGGAATAATCTCTATTTTAATATCTTTATCCTTTACAATCTCTTCGATCTGTTTTTTTGTATAAGAGGATATGGCAACTATCTTATCAGAATTTTTCAGGATATTATGCAGGATAAACTTTTTCCCAAAAAAACTTTTTTTAAAAAGTTTCAACTCTGCACCATAAAAAACTGAAACTATTTTCTTTCTAAAAAATATTTTTGCCGGAAAGGCTATAAAAAATAGGGGAAATGGCCAATGGACAAAAATTACATCTATCTTTTCTTTTAAGACGACTTTAAGATTTTCAACAATTCCCGTTATAAAAAATAGAGGTATAAGAACAAAAGATTTCTTGTTGAAAGAAAGGTAATCGATGATGGTGCTATCATGTGTCATTTTCATAAGATGTTTTGGAGCATAGTTGAACCTGAAAATTTTTATATTTCTATACTTTTGTCTTTTGGAAACATTTTTATAACCTGATGTTAAAACGAAAACTTCATCACTTTCTGATTGTTCAACAAGAAGATCAACAAGCCATGGAGTTATTACATCATTTTTACTTCTTTTAAAAGCGGTTGTAATATGGAGTAATCTCATATCAGTTAAACAAGCCGATTTTTAAAATGGTGTAAAAAGTTCTCATGGCATCTTTTAACCTCATCTTCTTACCTTCTTTATAACTTCTCGGATGATAGTTTATTGGTATCTCCTTTATCCTGACTCCCATCATTTTCAACTTCATAGTTATCTCAGGGTCTATTCCAAAACCTTTCGATCTTATATCTATCTTTTTGAAATAATCACTTCTTACAACCTTGTAGCACGTTTCCATGTCATTTATTTTTTGTCCTAAAAAAAATGATGTTGAAAGTGTCATTACCATATTTCCCATAAACTGAAAAAAAGTCATCTTTTTTAAATTTTCCTTTGAAAACCTGTTTCCATAACATGCAACATACTTACCTTCAACAATGGGTTTTACAAGTTTGATATAATCGAAAGGATCATACTCAAGATCTGCATCCTGAATAACAACTATATCTCCTGTAATATATTTTTGACCTGTTCTTATTGCACCTGCCTTTCCAATATTCTTATCATGGAATTTTACGATAATATCTTTATCGTTGAGATTTTTTAAAATTTCCCTTGTTCCATCTTTTGACATATCATCAACAACTATTATCTCTTTTTCTAAAGGAACACTTTTTACTTTTTCAATTATTTTCAAAATATAATCTTTTTCATTGTAAACAGGAATAATAACTGAGAGTTTCATAATTTTTTCTTCAACTCTTCAATATCCTCTATTATTATAGATATTAGTTCTGAAACAAAACCAAGTATAAACATCAAAAGACCAGAAAGAATCAGAAGAATCACAAGGTACAACAAAGGTCTAAATCCAAAACCGTAGAAAAACCTTAATATAAAAGATACAAGACCTATTAAAAAACCGAGAATCACCAAAATACCACCACTTATTCCAAAAAGGATCATAGGTTTCTTTAAAAATGTCGTTAAAAATTTTACAGTCAAAAGATCAAACAGTCCTATAAGTATTCTAAAAGACCCTGAATATTTGGATACACCATACTTTCTTGGATAGAGGGTAACTTTTTCCTCAGTTACAGAAAAACCTTTTTCAATTGCAAGTGATACTATATACCTATGCCAATCCCTTCTTAGATGTATGGAATCGAGAACATCTCTTTTTAAAGCTTTTAAACCGTTCTGATCATGAATGGGAAGTTTAAAAAATCTTCTTGAAAGAAAGTTGTAAATTTTTGATACAAAGGCTTTCTTGTATTTCCCCTGTTTCCATCCCGTGCAGATATCATAATCATCCTCTTCTATCCTTTTAACAAGTTTCAAACAATCATCAAAAGAGTACTGCATATCAGCATCGTAGATTACGAGTATATTACCTTCTGAATGCTCTTTAGCAGTCAAAATACCAGCTGTTTTTCCAAGATTCCTTTTGTGTTTTAAAACCTTTATATTTTGAAATCCTTTTGATGAATCTAAAGCTTTCCTGTATGTTCCATCCTTTGAACCATCATCAACGAAAACAAGTTCCCATTCTTTTTTTTGTTTTTTATTGAAACTATCGAAACTTTTGAAAAGTTCTTCAACATTCTCAACCTCATTGTAAGCTGAACATAAAACTGATACTTTTATCATTCTATCCTCATCACTTTATCAACAATTTCTTTTCCATCATTTTTAAATTTTATATAGTATATCCCTTTCGGTAGATCCTCATTCAAATTTATCTCACTTTTACCTTTCAATCTAAAATCTTTCCTTAACACTTTCTGCCCTAAAGTGTTTATAACGCTAACTTCTAACCTTCCGCTTCCATCAACAAAAACTCTGTAAGGATTCTTTTTTGACCAGTAAAATGATGATGATAGGAGAATAAAATCTTTTCCAAATGAATCTATATTCACAGAACCAATCTTTCTTTTAACTCCGCTTGTCCTTAAAAGGTACAAATCATATGTCCCACCATTTTTATTTTTATGTACGAAAATATCTTTTTTGTTTTTACTCTCAAAAACTTTGTTATCGATGTATTCTATCAAAACTTTCGAAAAGTAAAGATCATCAACATCATACTCTATTATAACATCCTCTTTTTCTCTTCTTGCTTTTATGTTTATATTTTCAAGTTTTGTATCTATGGAAAAATTTGCAGTTCCGCCAGCCTCAAGATATCTTGCAACAAATTCCTGTAAAAACATTTCAGCAAAATATTTCGAATGTAGAATAACACAATTCTCATCGTTACCTGTTTCGGCAGAATTAGACCAGTTGTATGAGCCAGTTATAACAATTGGATTTGAGTTCCAAAGGTCAGCATCTATCAACATATATTTGTGGTGTAATAAATTTCCTGAAACATTATCTTTTAAAACATCAGCTGGTGGAGACCATGGATTATTGGTAGATGTGCTGTTAGGAAGCCCTCTCATATCTAAAGATTTTGAGTAATCAGCATCCCAGTATGTAGCATCAAAAACACCTCTGACTGTAACACCACCATCATATTCTGTTTTCATAGCATCACAGATGCCCTGATGAGTAAAGGAAAATATGCAAAAATAAATAGAATTATCAGCAGTTGAGATAGCGTTTATAATCTTTGAGGCAACACCATCTGAAGGTGACATGTAAACTTCAACTGTGTCATTTGCAACTATAAACGTATGTGTTATGTTATCACTCTTCTGAGTTGAAAATTTTGATTTTGTTGAATCCGGTGTAGGTGTATCTGAACCCCACATCTCTGAGAACTCTTTTGTATAGTTTTCAGCAACCTGTCTATCCTTTATAATTATTGAGTTGTTAGCATTACTTTCAGTACCATTATCAGTTATATTCCAGGATCCGGTGAAAGTTGTAAAAGTATCAATAATACAGAATTTGTTATGCATTATATTTGAACCAGCGTATGTTAAAGGATAATCATCATCTATAACTTTTATTCCAGCACTTTCAAGTTGAGCAACTTCAGGTAGAGTTCTGTTATCCTTATCGGTAATAAACCTTATATTCACTCCCCTATTATGTGCTGCAACCAAAGAATCTGCAACAACCCTTCTATCAAAATCGTAAAAACAACAGTCAATAGTTTTCTGAGCCCTATGTATGTATTCACACAATATAAGATCAAGTTTTGAGGTATCCTCAGCCATGTTGTATATTGCTAAAGTTTCTTCAACAGTTTTGTTGAAATGAACATCAAAAAATGTATCAAGAGTGTCTATAACTATATATCTGTAATACTCTGCTGGAGCAAGTGGTGGTAAAAATCTTGTTCTATCTTTACTGTCATAACCTTTTATATAATACCTTAGGTCAGTATGAACAGGGAAAGGAGGTATAGTTTCAACATAGGTTGAATCATCAGTTTTTACCATAAGTATAGAATCTGTTGAATAAAAATTGTTAGTTGAATAGAAAATCTTAACATATTGAACATTTGTATCTGAAAAAGCGTTACAGGAGATAACAACATCATCAAGGAATGTGGGGGACGCTGGAGTTCTCACGTGGTTTTTCAAACTGAAAAATGAAGAGTTCAAACCACCGGTATCAGGTCCAACTGTTGTTTGTCCTGATGCGCTATTCCAGACCGTTGATAAAGATTCTGAAACTTCACCAGCATATTCAACACCTTCACTATCCTCTGGCCACCTTATGTAGGATACATCTGTAACAGGTGTTACAGATATTGGATACCAAACACTTTCAGGGTTTGCTGTAGTATATTTTGTTATGTAAGCAAAACAATCTATAATTGAATCGTTGCTATTTTTAAGATAAACCTGATCACCTGTATTTGCTAAAGCAAAACTCCCTGAAACTGTTAACGCCCTAACTCCAGAAGTTCCAGGGTATGCTGCAAAATCAGGATAGTAACCGTACTGATTATAGAATGAATCAGCATACATTGCAAAAGTTATCTTACCTTGTGGATAAAGGTAATAGTTGTTCGAAGGAATAGTCCAAACCCCCTCTCCATCAGTAATCTTCCAGCCATCTAAAAGAATAGGTGAATCACTTTTGTTGAATATTTCAACCCATTCGGATCTATCTCCACCAATACTTGGATTAACAAGAAGTTCTGTTATAAGAGGGTTGTGAGAGAACAAAACAACATAAATAAAAAGGGCAAGGGTAAAAAGTAGTTTTCTTTTCATTTTAACCTCTTTTTAAGTTCTTGATAGTTTCCTATCCATCTCCCTTAACCTTCTAACAAGAGTTGTTATCAAAGCACCAAGCAAAGGATCAACTTCCATCTGTTTTAAAAGTGTTTTTCTATCGATTATTATAACAGTTGAATCCTCAAGAGCAGCTGCTGATGCTGATCTTGGCCTTCCATCGATGATAGCCATCTCTCCCAAAAATTCACCCTCAGTTACAATGTTCAACCTTTTCTTGTTTTCCCCCTCATTAACAAAAACCTCAATCTTTCCACTTTTTACAAGATAGACCTCATCTGGAGGATCTCCCTGCTTGAATAAGAGTTCCCCTTTTAGAAAAGTTTTTTCAAATTTCTCAATAATAATTACCCCCTTTTCTTTGATGGTTTCCTGATCTCCCAATCAAGAACTATCGGAGCAACTATAAAATCTGAAGAGTATGTTCCAACAATTATACCAACAAGTAAGGCAAAAGCAAAATCGTTTAAAACTTTTCCACCGAATAGGAAGAGCATCAAAACTACGAACAATGTTGTTAGAGATGTTATCAACGATCTTGGGAGTATTTGATTTAAGGATCTGTTTACTATAGTTATAAACTTGTCCTTTCTCATAAGTTTTAAATTTTCTCTTATCCTATCGGAAACTATTATTGAATCGTTAATAGAATAACCTATAAGGGTTAAAAGTGCTGCTATTATCTGAACTGACATCTCCCTTCCAGTTATAGTCAAAAGACCGAGAGTAATAATAACATCATGGAACAATGCTATAACTGATGCTACTCCAAACCTGAAAGTAAACCTTATCCAGACATAGATCAAAATTCCAGCAAGACCAAGTAGAATTACCCAAAGAGATTTCAGTTGTAATTCTTTTGACATTATAGCACCAACAACCTCTTCCCTATCAATCCTTGGATTCTCCTCCACAAATCTTTCTTTCAAAAAACTTATTATCTTTTCAGTTGGGGAGAGTTCAACACCTTCTGAAGAAGATTTATATGTAGTATCCTGCCATTCGGAGAGTATCTGAACTTTTGTTATATCAGCATTTTTAGAGCATACAAAAATTTTTATCTCCTTTTCAACACCCTTATTGTTTGTTCTATCAACTCCAAAAGCGTAAAGTGTTACAATTGAATCCTTTTTAAAATCATCTATTGAAAAATTCAAAACTCCAAACTCCTCTCTCGAGTCATAGATATCTGTTGGAGTTAACTCTTTTAACTCCTTAAAAATGTCGGATCTTATAAAAATATTTTTAATTGGAGATTTCTCATCGTAAACTTTCACTTTTACAGTTAAATTCTTCTCCCCTTTTGTTGGATTAGGATAGGTTGAAAAAGCAACTACAAGAGGTCCAGTTGTATCCTGAATCTTTTCAAAATTTTCCTGAACCTTTATCAAAAAATCTTTCTCAGTTCCATATTTTTGAATAACAGCATTCTTATAACCTAAAGAGCTCATAACATCCCTGATTTGGCCAATCTTTACATCCTTTTCAAAATGCACCTGTAGAACAATTCCACCTGTAAAATCTATTCCAAGATTAAGTCCTTTATTGAAAAGGATAGTTAGAATACTTACAATAACAAGAATCAAAGATAGAATGTATGCTATCTTTCTTATACCAACAAAATTTATCTCTGACAAATTTATCTTCTTAAAATTCATCGTTCCTCCTATATGGACAATTTTTTAAAATTAGGGTTGGAAGTTACAATATCAAAGATAACTCTTGTTACAAAAATTGCTGAGAAAAAACTCACAACAAGACCTATACCGAGTGTAATAGCAAAACCTTTTATTGGACCTGTTCCAAACCAATAAAGTATTATCGCTGTAACCAGAGATGTGAGGTTGGCATCAAAAATTGTGGAAAAAGCTTTCGAATAACCTGCTGAAATTGCTGTTTTAATTGTCTTTCCAGAAGCGAGTTCTTCCCTTATCCTTTCGAATATCAAAACGTTAGCATCAATCGCTGTTCCAACAAGAAGTATCAGACCAGCCATACCGGGAAGTGTGAGTGTTGCTCTAAAGAGTGATAAAACTGAAAGAAGAATTACAAGGTTAAAAACCATAGCAAAATCAGCTATCAATCCAGATGCTCCATAGTATATAAGCATAAAAATAAACACAATAATTGTTCCATAAATTAGTGATTTTATACCTTTTCTGATGGAATCTCCTCCAAGAGTTGGGCCAACCGATCTTTCTTCAATTATTCTGACAGGGGCAGGTAAGGCGCCTGCTTTTAAGATAACTGCAAGATCCTTTGCATCATTTATGGTTGCATTTCCCATAGATATTTCGGTGTTTCCTGATGGTATTCTCTCTCTGACAACTGGAGCTGACACTATAACACTATCGAGTGAAAAAGCAATCCTTCTTCCTATGTTGGAACCCGTTATTGATGCCCATTTATTTTTTGCTTTCTTGTTCATGGTAAGTTCTACCTTTACACCGTAAGGATTATCACTCGTCCCTATAGCAGCCCTTGCATCAAGGATAGCATCCCCTTTCAAAACAGGATTCTTTTCAACAAGATATAGTATAGTCTGATTAACACCATCTCTGCTCTTTTCTTTTCCCCACATAAAAATATAATCTGAAGGAATCAAATTTTTTATCTCTTCTTTAGAAAGGATATTTTTGATAAGGGATATATTTTCAGGGTAAACTATAAAATCAACACCATTGTTATCAACTAATGTCGAGATACGGCTCGTATCATTCATCTCTTCAAGTTTTTTATCTATATTTTCAAAAACTTTCTGAACGAAAGTGTTCTCTGCAACTATTCTGAATTCGAGTTGTGCTGTTTTACCGATAAGATTTTTCGCTCTCTCTCTATCAACAACTCCCGGGAGTTGGATACTTATCCTGTCTGAACCCTGCTTTTCGACAAGGGGTTCGGTTACACCAAACTGGTCTATTCTGTTTTTCAAAATTTCAAGAGCTCTATCAACAGCACCCTCAGACTCCTCTTTACTCAAAGATGTTTTGTCAACTTCAAGTATAAGGTTCATTCCACCCTGAAGGTCAAGCCCTAAATGAAGGGATCTATTTCTCAAACTGTTTATCTGTTCATAAGTCATATTGATCTTATCTTTTTCTGATAATGTGTAATAGCGGAAGGTATAGTAAAGTTGAAATAAAGATAAGATAAGGATTATAACAATTATTATAACTCTCCATCTTAGATCAAGTTTCATCAATCCTCCTTATAATATTTTTTTATTATTAATTTTCCAATTCTAAAGGTTATCACATTTTGAAAGTTTAGTCAATATTTTGACCTATAAAGTATACTTAAAATCTAAAACTATCAATATTTCTGAACTTACTGCCCCAGGAATAGGAGATACTGCCACTTACATAAAACTCATAATCCGTTTCCCTCTCTCTCTGAAGCAAAAGGATATCCTCATCCGTATACCCTATTTTTGGAATATTTCTCTGATCTCTTGGAACATTCAAAAATCCATAGATGTTCAATGAAAAACCTTTAAAAAAGTAGAATTTTAATTTTCCTTCAAGAGAGAGAGAGTACTGATGAAAATATTGAAGATAATTTTTACCAACAAGGGATAAAGATATGTTACCTTTTGGAAAGAGTGTCTCATAGGAAAAAGTTAAAATATTTCTGTGTAAAATCTCGTTCATTTTATTGTATATCGTGGTATCGTAATACATAATGAAAGATGGTTCATACTCATATGAAATCTTCAACAACTTTGTGTTTCCATAACTGTATGGGAAGAAACTATACTCTATTCCAAAAGAAATATCATTTTTAAACTTGTAGTTCGAATAAATGGAGTTGAATCCATCCACTTTTACCCTACTTGACAATTTTTCATTTATCGCCTGAATATACTCCACCTCGGTAAAGAATGTTCTATTCAAACTGGTTAAAACTCTGTTTGAATCCAGATAAAAAATCTTCTTACTTGAAGAGAAAGAAATTTCAAGTTTTAACTGATCTTTAAGAAAGAATCTGTTTCCATCAAACTCGATTTTTAAAAAATTATTTTTGAACTTATTTTCAGAATAAAGTTCTGTGACACCTTCAAGATTGTAATTCCAACCAAATTCCATAACTTCTTCAGAAATATTATCTTTTTCGGATATAGAAAAACTTTCAAGAAATTTCTGATCAAAATAATTTTTTAAAATCATTATTAAAAAACTTTTATGAACTTTCTCAAAAAGTTCAAACTCGGAAATATTTTTATCAAAAGTTAAATATATAGTATCAGAGACATTTTGATACTTTTTTTGCCCAAAAGAGATTAGGGTGTAATAAAGATTGTTTGATTCTTTAAAAGTTTTTATAACGAAAAAGACATCTGATTCACTTTTTATATTTGAAAAGTTAAAAATCTTTACCTTTTGAGTCAAATAATCTTTAACCTTATCATCATCACAATCAAGGAAAATTGTTAAAGAATTCAAAAAGTATGGGGTCAGGATTGAGAAAAAAAATATTAAAATAAATTGTAGTTTCTTCATAAACTTCTCCTTTAGTTTTTGATTATAGTATAAAAAAATTCATTTTCAATGTTTACAGAAAAAATTTTGAGAATATAATATTTTTATGAAGATAAGAACATTAACACTTTTTTACAATTTAAAAAAACATTTCATTGATCAAGATTTAATAAGAAGGATAGAGATTTTAAAAAAAATTTACGATGATTTGAAAGAAAAAGGAATAGAAGTTCAAACTTTAAGGGTGTCAACAAATTTAGCATCCCAGAAGGTAGATTTTAAAACTATGATCTCTATGACAACAAGAATAGATGATATTTTAAGAGATAAAAACATAGAATTTTTCAATATTGGTAAAGTTAACTATTTGAAAATTGAAAATGTTTTGAAACTTTATGAAAAAGTAAACATCTCTTCTTTTTTAGATATTGATACAAACATTTTTGATGAAAAGGTTGTGCAAAAGGGAGCAACCTTGATAAAAGAACTTTCAAAAATTGATCCTCTTAAAAATTTTAACTTCGGTTTATCCTTCAACATTCAACCGGGAACCCCTTTTTTCCCTTCTTCCTACTCAAACAAAGAAGGTTTTTCTGTTGGTTTTGAAAATGGGGATCTTTTGCAGAGCATTTTCAAAGATGTAAAAAATTATGATAAATTAAAAAATTATCTTGAAAAGAAACTGAACAAAGAATACCTCTTTTTTGAAAAAGTTTTTAAGAACCAAGCCAAAAAAAGGAAAATAGAATTTTTAGGTTTGGACATATCTTTCGCCCCTGGAATAAAAAAAGAGCAATCGGTGTATGAAGCTTTCAATATTTTGAAAAAAAATATTAAAAGGAAAAATCTGAACGATCTTTCAATCGCTGGTGCTATAACAGAAGTTTTGAAAAATTTGAAACTTAAAAAAACTGGATACTCTGGTCTTATGCTCCCATTGTGTGAAGATTATTCTCTTTCAAGGTTGAGTTTTGAAAATAATATAAGGATAAGAGATCTTCTCCTTTTATCATCGGTATGCGGATGTGGAATAGATACCGTTCCGGTTAAACAAAAAAATGAATTCATAGAATCGCTAATAATAGATTCCTATACGATTTCAAGGAAGTGGAAAAAACCTCTACAACTGAGAGTCCTCCCAGTTGAAGAGAAAAATATTATCCGTTTCAGTTCAAAATATCTTCTGAAGAGTAAACTGTTGGATTATTAAAATTTTGTCCCTATCTGGAAAAGAAAAACTGTTGGCATTTTGTAAAACTCATCTTTAGTTTCACCAAAAGTTTGAACTAAAGAAATAGAAGATATAAGATTGCTTAAAGGGTTATATGAAAGGTTAAGGACACCTATAAAGGATCTATCATCAAGATTTAAAATAGAGTTTAAAGAGATGTTGATCTTTTCTTTAACGTTAAAAACAGAAGTTAAAAACATATAGTATCTTCCCATAAGAAAATCTTTATTCAGATATTTGTTTATGATATTTATGTCAGAATAAGGTTTTTTTAAACCTTTAAAGTTAATATAGAACTCCTGGTTTATATAAAGTTTTTCAAAAAATGTGTAATCCCATCCAGGTTGTAAGTAAAATTTATAAAGATCGTTTGACTTTATTACCACAAACTCGTTCCATAAGGCTGGTCCAAAATATTCTGTTAGGGATGAAAAACCGAAGATAAAATTTTCAACAGAATCTGTTGAGAGTAAATTTTTTCTAACCTGAGAGTACCTTGAAATAAAAATTCTTGAGTTAAAAAATTGGTTAAGGTACTCAAAACTTACCCCCTCTTTTGAAGAAAAGAAATCCTGATTATCCTGATAAACTAAAGATAGAGTAAAATCCTTTTTGGAAAATGAAAAGAGAAAATTGGAAGGAAATTCTTTTAGAGTTATCAAATCGAAAGGTGAACTGAAATAGAAAATATCGAGAGGTGAATATATTTCTGAAATACCCCATTTAACAGGAAACTTTCCTATTTTTAAATTCACTCCTTCCTTGAACAATGAAAGATAAAGTTGAGTGAACCTGTACTGGTTTGAAAGGTATATATATTTTGGCATAACACCTATCATTGAAAAATCAATATCTGGATATGGGATCTCATATCTTGCATCTCCCTGATAGATCCTTGCATCAAACTGTGCAAAAAATTTTAAGAAATCGTTAGAATTTTCAACATCAACGACAAGGTCATGTGAAGAGAAGTAGTTGATTTTGTAAAAATAGAAATAACCGTAATTGTAGTTGAAATTAAGATCAAATGAGAATAAAAATAAAGATAGAAAAAAAAAGGGGGAAAACAATAACTTTTTCATCTTTCAAGATATGTTTTAGTAAAATAGTTATCAGAAAGTTTATCTTTTAATTTTATCTCTCTGTATTCAACCGTTGTAAAATTCTTCTTCTGCAAAAGATCCTTCATAACAACCTTTTTGGGGAAATATATATCCTTTATCTTTTCATACTCTTCTATGTAAAACTCCTTCAACAACCTGTTTGATGAGGAGTATATCTCCTCCTTGTATGGAAGAAATATATCCTTTCTAACATAACTCTTTTTAAATTTATAAGGAGCGTCATCAACTTTTGCTCTCATTTCAAGTATATAATATTTTTCATCCTCAGATACCGTTATATCGTAAATTTCCCTTAACTTTCTATTTTCAGAAATATCCTCATAGGAAAAAGAACTCCCCATAAATCCCTCTTTCAGCATATGACCTTTAATAAGAACAGATCTTCCCGCAGGTGTTAAATAAAGCCACATTGAATTACCCTTTTTCAAAAATCTGCTCCTGTTTCCATCACTTGAAGAGGTAACCTCAACATAAACATTTCTTTCATCTTTAAAATAAAGTAAAAGTTCCATCATTCTTGTACTTTCCTCATCCTCTATTTTCATATACGCTTTGTAGATAACATTTTTAACGCTTAAGTTTTTTTCAACCCTTTCCAAGATATAATCAGTATCGTATGAAAACAAAAGGATTGAAAAAATCAAAGATAAAAAGAGGATTATTTTTTTTATCATCTTTACTCCCTAAGAATTTCTACCGGATTAACCACTTTCACTCTCTTCAAAAGAAAAAGTGATGAAAGAGATGATGTTATCATACCCAAAATGAAACCTAAAATAACATTTGTCAAGGATAAAACAGGATAAATTATAGGTGTTATAGGTATCTGGATGTCTTTCAAGGCGTTAGAATAATCGAATCCTACTTTTGAGAAAACATATGTTAAAATCACACCAAAAAGGACTCCAAGAAGAGTTCCTATAAAGCCAATTATCGTTGTCTCCATAAAGAATATAAAAAAAACTTTTTCAGATTTTAAGCCCAAAGATTTCATCATCCCTATCTCTTTTTTTCTTTCATATAGAGACATAACCATTGTATTTATTATTGCTATTGAAGCGAGGAAAAACATCACCATAAAAACAAGTGTCATAACAGAGAAGGAAACCTTTAAAAGACTTAAAAAACTTTCTCCCTCCTGCCAGTTTGAAAGGTAATAATCATCAGGTAGAAATTCTTTTATTTTGCTTGAAACTTTTAAAGATGAATTCAGATCTTTACAGTATATCAAAAGTTCGCATGCTTTTGTTGAATCCATCGAAAGAAGTTTTTGACCATCCCTCAGGTGAAGGAATACCATATTGGATGCGATATAATCTATATCTGTCTCATAAAGATCTGAAACTTTTAAAGATATTCCATTAAGATAACCATATATGGTTTGAGTTATAAGTATAAGTGTATCACCCTTCCCAACTCCCATTTTTTCAGCAAACTTTTTGGAAACAACTATCTCCCCTCTGTTCAGTTTTTTATCTTTGAGAAGGATAAAATCCTTTTCCCTCTCAGGAAGTACCGAAAAGCCTATAACACCATCAACCTCTTGATCACCTTTCGCAATGAGGGTTCCAAATTTTATTCTTGGTCGTATGAGTTTCACATCCTTTAAATCTTTAATTTTACTTTCAAGATCTATATAGTTAATGTTATATTTAGCAGACATCATCCTTTCTTTTTCTTTGTACTCTTTCTTAACAATTTTAATATGCCCTGTTTCCATGTCGGAAATATTCTGGATTATGGGAGCGAACTCTCCATCTATAAAGGATTTCCCAAAAATTGTTGCAGCAACCGCAACGGTAATTCCAAGAGATGTTAGAAATGTCCTTCTATGGTTTCTAAAAATATTTTTAAAAGAAAGTTTAACAAGAAAATTCATTTTAATATCCTTATTATATTCTCTTTTATAGCCCTTCTTGAGGGATAAAATGAAGCTATTATTCCAATAAGTATTCCAAAAATACCTGATTTTATTATTGATATCAGATCAAATGAGCCCCTGAAAGTATTCTTTATTGGGTAACCTATATCCATATCTTTTATTAAAGATGAGAAATCGAGCCCTACCTTGTAAAGGTAGAAAGAGAGAAGTCCACCTAAAACCATTCCTATAAGAGAACCCAAAAAACCTAAAGTTGCTCCCTCGAATAAAAACATTTTCAAAATTACACTGTTCGGTGCACCCATAGCCCTCATGGTTCCAACCTCTTTAAACCTTTCGTATATTGAAAGAAGTATAGTGTTGGCTATACCAACACCACCTATCAAAAGAAAAACAAAAATAAGAATGGAACCAGAATACCTCTTTGCTGAATCTATAGCTCTTATCTCAACTGCGAAATCTTCCCAGGTTACAAGTTTTAGGTATGGATATTTTGAAAGGACATTCTCAAAGGATTTCATAAAATCGTAAAGGGATGAGTCTTTTTTTAACTTTATAGAGATATTGGATACTTTGTTACCTATATTTAAAAAATCCCTCGCCTTTTCGATATCAACATATGTTGTAGTTCTATCGATATTGGGATTACCTGTTGATACAACACCCAGAAGTTTCACATCGAAAGCATCGAAAGTTCCACCCGATGTTCTTGATTGAATTATAAGAATCGAATCAAAGTTTATCTCAAAATATTTCAAAAGGTCGCTACCTATTAAAAGTTTGTCATTTTCAAAATCATCTATCTTTGGATAGGTTTTTTCTAAAGTTTTAAAAGTTTTTTTGTAAGAAGAAAAATCTATTCCTTTGACTAACACAGGCAACCTGTTAATTCCGTCTGAAAGGTCACCTGTAAAAATTATCTCGGGAGTAAAACTTTCAACCAATTTCGAATTTTTGAGAAACTCCACTATCTCATCTGGAACAATAAAACCAACTTTATTTATATCTATCTTTTTATCGAATATTGAAAAGTTTTTCGAAACTATTTTAAGGGTTGCACTTTCATAATTGATAAGGTTATTTATTGAATCCCTGTTCAAACCATCAAGAAGTGAAAACATTACTATAAGGAGAGTAACACCAAAAATTATTGGAAGAAGAGTTAGAAACGTTCTCTGTCTATTTCTGAATATGTTTTTGAAAGCAAGTTTTATCCAAAATAACATCTCATACCTTCTCTACAATTTTACCATCTCTCAAATATATAACGTCATCTGCGTAATCCATAACAAGTTTATCATGCGTTGAAAAGAGAAATGTGGTATTTAAATCTCTATTCATCTTTTTCATTATTTCCATGACATTTTTTGCATTTTCCGAATCGAGGTTAGCTGTTGGTTCATCCGCAAGAACAAGTATTGGCTTTTTCACAAGAGCCCTCGCTATAGCAACTCTCTGTTTCTGCCCACCTGACAACTCTTTTGGAAACCTGTTCTTAAGTTCAAGTATTCCTACCATATCAAGAATCTCTTCAACCAGTTTTTTATGGTTTGTTTTGAATTTAGGGTTTATAGCAAGAGAGAATTCAACATTCTCATATACGGTTAAAACAGGAATCAGGTTAAAATCCTGAAATACGAATCCTATGTTTTGATTTCTAAAATATGTTAACCTGTTATCATTGTATCCTGAAATATTCTCACCATCAAAAAAGATATCCCCTGATGTCGGTTTATCCAGACAGCCTATTATATTCAAAAGTGTAGTTTTCCCACTTCCCGACGGACCTGCCACAGAGATGAAGGATCCCTTTTTTATCACCAAAGATATCGAGTTCAACGCTCTAACGGTAACTTCACCAACCTTATAATCTTTAACGATACTCTCTACCTTTACATCCTGCATTATCCCTCCGTATTATTTTTTGAATAAATTTTGTAAAAAAGAAGAACAAAAAAATCCTTCAAAAGATCTCCAAAAATAAAAGGAAAAACTCCAATATTTAAAATTTTTGAGAAGTTTAAGTTTGTATGAGTAAAACAAAGAAAAAATATATAAAGATAAAGTGAACCCAAAAGGTATATTATAAGGTTACAAAAAATTAAAAGTGGAATCATTCTATTTTTGAAATGTTCTTTGAAATTCACAATTATGAAGGAGGAGATAAGAAATCCTATTATGTAACCATAGGTTGGAGAAAAGACAGAAAAGATATTTCTAACAGCGAAAAGAGGAAGTCCCAAAACACCAAGAACTATAAAAAGAAAAATAGAAAAAAGAGATTCTTTTCCGAAAAGTAGTGAAACAAGAAAAATTCCAAATGTTTGACCAGTTATCGGAACTGGAGAAAATGGAAGAAAAATTTTTATCTGTGATGCTATAGTTACAATTATAAATGAAAAAATTATTTTTGTAACCCTATCAAACGAATATAAAGATGGATAACTCTTTGAAACTCCATTTAACATTTTCGCTCCTTATTGTTTTTAAAATTTTACAGTATAACTATTCTATGTCAAGTTTTAACGAAAATTTCAATTGACTATTAAAGATAGACCAATATAATATGATAAACAAAATAAGGAGTTTTTATGTTAAATTACCTACTTTTCAACCAGACAACACAACAGACTAATCCTTTAGTTTCTCTTTTACCTTTAATAATAATGTTTGTGGCATTATATCTTCTTTTCATATTACCACAACAGAAGGCTGAGAAAAAACATAAAGAGATGTTGAAATCTTTGAATAAGGGGGATAGAGTTATTCTTTCATCTGGAATCATAGGAACAATAACCAACATTAAAGAGGATATTATATTTTTGGAGATCTCTCCAAAGGTTGAAATTAAAGTTTTAAAAACCACTGTAACAAGAAAAATAGAAGATGATTCTGAAGTGAAGAATGGATAGTTTCGTTTTCATCGGAAACGATAATATTTCCTTAAAATTTCTCGAAAAGATAATAGACAAAAAAAAGCCATATTATATAATAACCGGAGAGGATAGAATATCAGGAAGGGGAAGGAAATTGAATCCATCCCCTCTTGTTGATATAGCAAAAAAACATTCTGTTGAAATTTTAAAAACATCGAACCCCAACTCTTTCGATTTTATAAAAACTCTCAAAGAAAAAAAAATCCCAGATTTTTTTCTTTTGTTCTCTTTCGGTTACATCCTTAAAAAAGATTTTCTTGAAATACCGAAAAGGATGAGTGTAAATATTCATCCGTCCCTTCTTCCCAAATATAGAGGGGCAGCACCTATAAACAGAGTTATAATGGATGGAGAAAAAAAATCTGGGGTAACATTTTTTAGAATGGATGAAACACTTGATGGTGGTGATATCATCTTTCAAGAATCTTTCGAATTAAAACCCTATATAGATTCTTTGGAATTAAGGGAGAAAATGGTTGATGTAGCATCCGAGATTTTTTTAAATTTTGATTGGAGTAAACCTTTCCAACTTTCAAAACAGGATGATAGGTTTGCCACTTACGCAAAAAAGATAAAAAAGAAGGAACTTTTTGTAGATCTCGAAAAAACCCCAGATCAGGTTGCAAACCATATCAACGGTCTTTCAGAATATGGAGTAAAATGTAGAATGGGAAATTATAATGTGAAGATCAGGAAAGCTCTTCCATCAGATTGTTCAGTTGAAAAATGGAGTTTAAAGATTTCACAAAGAGGTGAACTACTTTTAGGTTGTTTGAATGGTTCAATTTCCGTTTTAAAAATACAACCTGAAGGAAAAATTACAATGGATGTAAAAAATTTTATAAACGGATATAGAATAAAGAGTGGAGAAAAAATATGTGTGGAATATTTGGAGTGATAGGCTCAAAAAACGCTTTCATAGATATATACAAAGGTTTAAAGATGATACAACATAGAGGGCAGGATACATGTGGAATAGTAACTTTCTCAAGCAGATTCAATATTAAACTCGCTGAGGGACTCATTACAAACTCTTTCGATGAAAACGATATAAATAGACTCGATGGACATGCGGGAATCGGACATGTCAGATATCCGACTATTGGAAAGGGTGGGATCGAGAATGCACAACCTGTTTACACGAATACTCCTTACGGTATAACGATGGCTCACAATGGAAACGTTGTTAACTACTTCAGTTTGAAGAGAAGGTTAATCGAAGATTATCATAGATACATAAACTCAGAGGTTGATGTCCAAATAATTCTCAACGTTTTTGCTCACCATCTAAGTTTAGAGAAAAATTTTACATTTGAATCTTTATGCGGTTGTGTTGAAAAAGTTTTTGATGAGGTAAAGGGAAGTTACTCTGTTGTATCTTACATAGCAGGGCAAGGATTTCTCGCTTTCAGAGACCCAGTTGGATACAGGCCTCTCGTTTTTGGAACTGATGGAGAAAGGTACGCTTTCTCTTCAGAATCTGTTTCACTTGAAAGTATAGGTATAGAAAACTTTGAGGATGTGAAACCTGGTGAGGTTATTTTCATAACTGACAAAGGTAAAATAAACAGAAAAATAGTAAGGAAATCCGATCATAAAGCATGTATATTTGAATGGATTTATTTTGCAAGACCTGATTCGATTATAGATGGCATAGATGTTTACAATGCGAGATACAGACTTGGTGAAAAGTTGGCTGAGGTTTTGAAAGATAGAAGAAAAGAGTTCGATGTAGTTATACCTGTTCCAGATACTTCAAGAACTGCAGCACTTGCTCTATCAACAAAATTGGAATTACCATACAGGGAGGGACTTATAAAAAATAGGTACATAGGAAGAACCTTTATTATGCCTGGACAGAAGAAAAGGATTGATGCAGTTAGAGAGAAATTACATCCAATAAAAATTGAACTGAAGGACAAAAGGGTTCTCCTTATAGATGATTCTATAGTTAGAGGTAACACATCAAAAAGTATAGTTAAACTTGTCAGAGAGGCTGGTGCAAAAGAGGTTCATTTCGCTGTATATTCTTCACCTTTAAAATTCCCATGCTATTTTGGAATAGATATTCAGAAAACGGATGAATTCATAGCGAATAAAACCGATTTTGAAAAGATAGCAACTGAAATCGGTGCTGACTCTTTAACTTACCTTCCACTTGAAAAAATGATAGAAGGTGTCGGAGTAAGAAGGAATGATTTCTGCACATCATGTTTCAGTGGGAAATATGATATCCCTCTTGACCAGAAGGATATAGATGATATAAAGAAAGATAGAACAAACTCTTTCTAATTTATTTTTTTGATGTTTTATTTTAAATTTTTCTATCTTTTACTCTTTTTCAACTTTTATCCAGATACAGTAAAACTCGACTATGTTTACGATGATTTTATCTTTGAAAACCCTTTGTACAAAAATTCTTTACAGATAACCTCTGAAGACAGAATACTGAAAGAGAATGATGATTTTTACTTTGATGGTAAAAAAATATCTTTTTCAAAAACTTTTAAAGATGTAAAAATCATATATATTAAAGTTGCTGATAGTTTAAAAATAGAAAACTATAAGTACAAAAACGAAAATGTTGCAGAAGAGATTGTTAAAAAAGATGAGGAAAAAGAAAATAATATTTACATAGCAGGTGTAAAGGGAATAAGTATGATAAACCAGAACAACTCTTTGGACATAGATCAGGTGACAGAGTTCTCGATAAATGGAAATATAGATTCTTTTTGGAGTGTTGAGGGGTATATAAACGATAACTCTTCAACAAAGGATCTTGGA
>LDZU01010442.1_pt1 | contig 44844 bp, 38 predicted proteins | sample 615531 | NCBI WGS metagenome assembly LDZU01 (sample SAMN03408293, study PRJNA278302) | terrestrial metagenome | isolation source: oil reservoir sample SB2 | place: USA: Alaska, North Slope, Schrader Bluff formation | collected 2011-09 | reverse complement strand
ACATATTTACCAGGATAAACGAGATGGTGGAGTATTATGGAAGCACCTGCGATGCCAGAAAAAGCGCAAAAAACGGTATGGCAGCTATGAAAAGCGTGGTCAAATACCTCAAAGAGTATGGATTGATGAGCATCCTCAGCTTGTGGAGCAGCGCAAGAGATTGGGAGATTGGGAAGCGGATACCCTTATCAGCCAAGGCAAGCGAACAGCCATTGTGACCTTGGTAGAAAGAAAGAGCAGACTGATTTTAATAAGAAGGGTGGAAGATCGTACTGCAGAAACGGTCAGAAAAGCTATCATTGATTTACTGCATCCATTTGTGAATCAAACCCACACCATCACCTGTGACAATGGCAAAGAATTCACTGTTTTTCCCTTAGCGCATCCCATACAAGATTACCATCATAAGAAATTTAAATATTTTAATCATTTATTAAAGCGTTTCAAACCGTCCATAAAATAAATTATTTGTAAATTTCAATATGATAGGGAGACAATTATTTATTCGAAAAATAATTAATCAAGACATATGAATCATAAATTACGTTTAGTGATGTATACTTGCGTTCCATTTAGATGAGCAAAAAAATGCATATCACATTTCGCTTGCTTCCTGTTCTATTTTATGATATTCTATTATAGAACATTTTTTCTATTTCAAATGGGGAAAGCATGACACAGATTCAACTTACTTCGATGAACGAAAATGCAATAAAAAATGTTTCGGGTAAACCAGCACTGACAAAGCGCCAAAATGAATGTTTGCAGCTTCTCGCAGCAGGATTGACCGCCAGAGGTATTGCTCGTCGTCTGGGTATTACCGAAAGGATGGTCCGTAAGCACCTGCACGGTGCGCGCCTGCGCCTTGAAGCACGTTCAACCGTAGAGGCTGTGTATATCGCTTTGAAGCAGGATATTCTGGATTAGGTGTTTTATTCAGCCGGGGTATTGGCGGTTGGCGTTATAGTCGGCGTCAGGGAAGGAAGAACAGTGGGTGTTACGGTCGGTGTGGGAACACGCAGTCCTTCCAGGCTGAAATCAAGGTTGATCACCTCTCCCAATTCACCCAAACTGCCCAGATATTCCTGGTTGAAATACGCTTCCAACGCAGCGCCATTTCCACTAACCAGCAGAATGCGCTCTTTTCCAGAGAACGTATATGCATTCCCGGGAACAATGCGCCCTTCAAATTCCACCACCCCGTCCACTGTCACGCGCATCCAGGCGCGCTGCTGCGCCACAATGTACAGTTGAAGCGGTGCCGCATTGGCAGTAGCGATCGGTGTGGCAGGTTGCGCAGCAGGCTGTGTGACAACGGGAGTGGTTGATTCCTGGCCATTTTCCACCAGTGTCGTAATTGCAGTTGTTTCTTGCATCATTGTGGGGGTTGTTGTATTCTGCAGCATCTCGGAAATGGAAGGAGCCGCAGTCGGGGTTGTGTCATTCCGGCCACCAAAGATTTGTGATGCGCCCCAGAAAATGAACACAAACAGAGCGACCACGACTAGTGAACCAAATAACAAGTCTGGCGAAAGCAAGCGCCGTAATTTTTCCGGTAAACGCACACTGACTCGAATGGTCGGTTCACGTGGGGCCCATTTTTCTCGCAGTTTTTCACGGCGCTGGGATTCAAGACCTTCGGCATATAAATTTGAGACGGCATCCTGATCCATCTCAAGAAAATGAGCATAATTGGTAACCATGCCGCGACCCTGCACCGAGGATGGCAGATCTTCGAAGCGCCCTTCCTCGATCGCCTGAAGATACATGCGGCGTAAGCGCGTGAACTGTTCCACATCCGAAAGAGAAAGCCCCAATTTCTCTCTGCGCAGGCGCATTTGTCGACCGACTTCTTTGAAAATTTCCAGAGAGGATCTGCTTGAACCGGCAGCCGGTTGGGAGGGTTCTTTCACAGGTTCCTCGACCTCATCCTGCTCGGGTGTCTTTTCCTGTGTGATTTCCTCCGGAATTACTTTCTTCTTTCTTCCCAATTTTGGAAGCTTGAGAGTCAACCGCCGGAAGCCTCTCGGGGTCTCACTTTGTTCCGCAGTTTGTTCCGTGGATGCTTCACTCGTGATTTCAGGGGCTGATTCTTCAGCATTTTTTTGTTCGGCAGGCTGTGACTTTCGGCTGGGTTGCGCATCCGGTTCTTCCCACAACATTAATAATTCTGCCGGATGCAGGCCCAGAAAAGCAGCATACAATCGTAAAAATCCGCGTGCCTGTGCTTTGGAAGGCAGCAGTTCTGGACGGTCATTTTCCAATTCTTGCAGATAGTGCAGGCGAATGTGCGTTGCCCTGGCAGCATCCTGCAGGGAGATTTCTTTTATTTCGCGCGCTTCTTTAAGAATCTGTCCTACTGTTCTACTCATCGGTCTTGATTATATCCAGAAATAGATAAAAGAACCGGCCTGTGAGGAATCGCAGGCCGGTCTGGGTTGCTCTGTTGCGCTACTCTTTCTCACCATCCTGGTTGGGTTCAGTGAAAGAAGGTATTTCATCAATGGTAGGAAGTTTTTTCTTTTCTTTTTTCTCTTCCTTCTCTTTTTCCTTGATCGCTTTTTCAGCTTTTTCAGCTTCTTCTTCGCTTTCGATGGTTACTTTGATTTCGGGGATCAGATCAAAAGTCAGACGAACTTTCACATGATGAACGCCAACTTCGCGCAGTGGCTGTGATTCGATCCAGTGGCGGTCAATCTTGACTCCGCTTTTTTCCTCAATCGCATCCGCGATCATCTGCTGGGTGATGGAGCCATATAGATGCCCGGTCTCACCAACTTTTGCAGTAAAGGATAATTCGAGCCCTTTGATTTTTTCAGCCACGCCAGCCATTTCTTCATTCAATGCGATACGGCGTTTTTCGGCAGCCTGTTGAATTTTCTCAACCTGTTTTAGCGCACCCGGTGTTGCCATAACCGCTAATTTCTGTGGGATTAAGAAATTTCTTCCGTAGCCGTTTGCGACCTTTTTGATTTCCCCCGCTCTGCCCAAATTATAAACATCTCTAATTAATAGTACTTTCATGAGTACAAGCCCTTTCTGTTTTTGAATTAACGCGAAGGGTACAACGCGTTGAACGGACAAATTCTATCAGACGGTTAACCATTCGTCAATCGATTTTATGAAAGCCGTTAATGATAAATTCCATCGGTACTTATGCCATAATTAATATAATAAAGTCGCTTATCAATATTATTAAAGTGTACTATTGAAAATATTTAATATTCTGTTATTATTATTGCATTATCTGAATTCTATCTTTAATCAGCGGAGGAAGGATGCTCGCAGCCATCAAAAAAACATACCACGATTTCCCGCAAGCCTTCTGGACTGTTATGTTGGGATTATTTATCGATAATATCGGCAGTTCCCTGCTCTTCCCTTTCCTCACCCTATACGTCACACAAAAATTTGGCGTTTCCCTGATCGATATCGGTTGGATCCAAGTTGTCAGCACCATGGTGAATGTGGTTGGAACCAGCGTGGGTGGCGCGCTAGCTGATAAATACGGCCGCAAGACTATCGGGCTGATTGGTTTGTTCGGGAGTGCATTGATCACATTACCACTCGGACTTACGAACCGATGGGAGATGTTCATCGCGTTTAAACTGCTTTCTTCATTTATGGGGAATTTTGCAGGCCCCGCTTTCAATGCCCTGCTAGCCGATCTGCTGCCCTCCGAAAAACGCTCGCAGGGATATGCCACCATGCGCCTCCTCGGCAACCTTTCTGCTGCTATTGGTCCGCTGTTGGCTGGACTGCTGGTGAGCCGTTCTTTCTTGCCATTGTTCATCGTTGACTGCATCTTGAGTGTAGCAACTGGGATCTTTCTGTTTTATAAAATGCCCGAAACCCAACCGGAAGAGACCAAGCAGATATCCAAACAAAATCTCAGAGAGACGTTTTTGGGTTATGGTGTCGTGCTGCGTGATCGTGTTTTCGTCGCTCTCGTTTTCCTAATTGTACTGACCATGATGGTGTATATGAATTACAACACCACCCTATCCGTCTACCTTAACCGTTTCCATGGAATATCGGCAAAACAATTCGGATATCTGCTCACGCTGAATGCCGCGATGGTGGTGGTGTTTCAATTCAGCATCAGCCGCATCACAGCAAAATTCAAACAGCCTGTCATGATGTTTCTAGGAACATTGTTATATGCAATCGGGTTTGGCATGATCGGTCTGGGCACCCGCTATTCCTTCTTCATCCTTGCTTTCGTGATCATCACCATCGGGGAAATGATCAGTGCTCCCCTCTACCAATCCATGGCAGCCGAATTTGCTCCGGTAAATATGCGTGGGCGCTATATGGCTTTTCTCAATATCAGCTACAGTTTCGCAGCGGCTTCCGGTCCGCTGATTGCCGGTTATGGGCTGGAAACCACTCATCCTCAATGGGTTTGGTACGGTGGTGGAATTCTTTGCATGGTTGCGGCTTTTGGTTTCTTGGGTACAAAGATGAAATCTTCAGCGAATAAATCTGCAGCGCTTGAAGAGAGCTCCGAATCTATTTAATCTAAATACTATCTGCTTACCCCTTTACTGAGAAAGCCCTTCCTGACCGGAGGGGCTTTCGCTTTATTTGATCCTAACCATCATGAATGTTTTTAGGGATGCAGAGCAACCTTGGAAAACAAGATTCGATCATCGTTCTAGATGGCATTTCCTTTGAACTGGCTGAGATATAGATGATGGTAAAAACCTTTCATTTGCAATAATTCCTGATGAGTTCCCTGCTCAACGATCTCACCATTGTTTATCACTACAACTTTATCAGCATCACGGATGGTGCTGAGGCGATGCGCAATAACAAAACTGGTGCGCCCTTTCATCAACCGCAGTAATGATTTTTGAATGCGCGCTTCGGTACGGGTATCCACACTGCTGGTGGCTTCATCCAGAATCAAGATAGCCGGGTCAGCGAGGATGGCACGCGCAATTGCAATTAATTGCCGCTGCCCCTGGCTGAGGTTGCCAGCACGCTCGGATAGATTGGTCTGGTAGCCGTGCGGCAGCTGGCGGATGAAATGATCGGCATCAGCCATTTCAGCAGCACGAATGCATTCTTCATCAGAAGCATCCAAACGACCGTAGCGAATGTTCTCCATGATCGTGTCAGAAAAAAGGAAAGTATCCTGCAGCACCATGCCCAGTTTTCGACGCAGATCGGCTTTGCGCACAGAACGGATATCGTGACTATCAATACTGATGCTGCCGCTCTGGATCTCATAGAAACGGTTCAGCAGGTTGATGATCGTGGTCTTGCCAGCGCCGGTGGGGCCCACCAGGGCTACTGTTTGTCCAGCTTTCGCTTCAAGGGTCGTGTTTTTGATAACCGGCTGGCCGCTGATATAACTGAAATTCACATTTTCAAAACGCACATCACCACGGATGTTTTCCAGCGGGATCGCGTCCGGAGCATCTTGAATTTCGGGAGGATTATCGATGATCTCAAAAACACGTTCCGCACCCGCCAACGCGGCCTGGATGGAATTGTACAGGTTGGCGATCTGCCGCAGTGGGGAGATGAAGTTCTGCCCATAGTTAATGAAAGTGGCGATCATTCCTACGCTCACCAGACCCTGTAAGGCCAGCCACCCACCCAATCCGGCCAGTACAATGACGAAAAGGTCCCCCAACACATTGGTGAGCGGCATCAACAGCAGGGCATACGAATTCGCATAAACTCCAGCGCGAAAAACGGCTTCGTTTTGCTCGCGGAAAGCTGCGATAACACTCTCATTACGCCGGAAAGCTTTGATGACCTTTTGTCCACTGATGGATTCTTCCGCGATGCCGTTCAACCCTCCAAAACTCTTCTGAAGTTCGCGGAATCCTTTGCGAGTATATGTAGCCACGAAGCGGGTAAACCAGAACATGATAGGCAACACCAGCAAGCTGCCCAATGCCAGCCCCCGGTTAAGAATAAACATGGCAATGACAATACCGCCCATTGAAAGTGTACTTGCGATGAGTGAGGTGATATTTTGTGAAATAGCCTGGTTAATGGCATCAATATCATTCGTAAGGCGACTCATCAATCCACCAGCCGAATGAGTATCAAAAAAGTTCATGGATTGGGTTTGCAGGTGGGTGAACAGGTCACGGCGCAGAATTCGAAGCACCTGCTGTGAAATATGCGACATCATCCAGTTGGCGATTACATTGAAACCATTGCTGAGAAGGTATACCACTAACATCCAAACGGCGGTGCGTGCCAACCCGGCAACATCCTTTCCACCAATAAAACGGTCGATCGCCACACCCATCAAATACGGTCCCATCAAACCCAACAAGGTGTACAGGATGATCAGAATTATCACAATCCCAATTTGGAATTGATAAGCTTTTAAATATGGCAGCAGGCGTGCCATGGAGCGAGCCGGATTTTGGGCTTTTTCGATGCGTCCGGGCTGGCTTGGTCTGCGCTGCATATTGGAACGAAAATCACCGGGGCGATTCATGCTTTACTCCCATTCGCCTCACTCATGGAAACCATTCCCAAGCTGAGATTCAAAAATTTCCTGATAAATGGGGCTTTCTTTCATTAACTCTGAATGAGAACCTTCAGCAACAAGACGGCCTTTATCCAGTACGATGATCTTGTCTGCATTCAATACCGTGCTGATACGCTGCGCGACCATGAAGATAGTAGATCCGTGCATGAATTCTTTTAATGAATCCTGGATGTGCGTCTCCGTTTCCACATCTACCGAGCTGGTAGCATCATCCAGAATCAGAATGCGGGGATGAGTAATGATGGCTCGTGCAATAGCGATACGCTGTTTTTGTCCACCCGAAAGGTTCGCACCACGCTCTTCCACGGTAGCAGAATAACCCTGCGAAAAGTTCATGATGAAATCATGCGCTTGAGCGATTTTTGCGGCGTTGATAACCTCCTCATCCGAAGCATCGGGTTTTCCGTAACAAATATTTTCACGAATGGTGCCCGAGAACAATATAGATTCTTGCGACACAATACCGATCTGATTCAAGAGCGCATCTTCTTTTAAAGTACGCACATTCAGACTACCGATCTGCACCTGACCGCTGGTTGGATCATAAAAACGCGGTATGAGGTTGATAAGGGTCGATTTGCCGGCACCGGTAGCTCCGAGTACAGCCACAATCTGCCCTGGTCCAGCGCTCAGGTTGATATCCTCCAGCACATCCAGATCGCCATCGCCCTTGTAATGAAAATAAACGTTCTGGAAGTCCACACTGTTTGGCATGTGTTCCGGCAGCGCCGCGGCATCTACAGGGAACAGTATTTCAGGTTCAGAATCCAATACCTCGTTGATCCGTTTGGCAGATGCCAGACCGTTAGCCAAGGTGTTGGAAAGTTGGGTCATCAGGATGAGGGGTGTCATAGTGGTCAATAGATAGTTCGTAAAAGCAACAACCTGCCCCACCATAAGATCGCCACGGATTGTTTGCAGGCCACCATACCAGATCACAACGACCATTCCTATATTGACAAAGATGGTCAGAGCCGGCGACATGGTAGACATGAACTGCATCACACGTACCGTTCGCTGCGTCAAATCTTCATTTACCACATCAAAACGATGGGCTTCATGGTCAGCGCGCACAAATGCTTTCACCAGATGTGCTCCAGCAATATTTTCTTGCAGCACTGTGTTCAAGTGGTCCAGTTTCTCCTGCACAAAGCGAAACAGGGGCTCCATTTTGATGCTGAACAGCACTATGATAGCAGATGTAACCAGCAGCAGCGGGATTATGGCAACCGCCAGACGAGAGCTGGTCATGAACATCAGGATAATACTGCCGATCATCAACAGAGGTGCGCGGCTGCCGATGCGCAGGGAAACCCGTACCAGAAGCTGCACTGCACTGACATCGCTGGTAAGGCGTACCATCAATTTGCCGGTGCTGAATCGGTCGAGATCTCCATAAGAAAATTGCTGAATCTTGATAAAAAGTGCTTCGCGCATGTCACGCGCCACACTTTCACCAACCCGTACCGAAAAGATATTGTTCAGAACTGCCACGATCGTGTTAATGATGGCAATGCCCAGCATAATGGCCGATGTATGCAGCACAACATCCATTCTATTCTGTTTAATGCCCTGGTCGATGATCGTCCCGATCAGCCGTGGGATAGCCAGATCGCACAATACCATCAATACCAACATCACCATGGCAATAATCGCCAGTTTCCAATAGGGATTTACAAATTTCAGGATTTTTCGAATTGTTTGCATAGGGAAGTCAGCCGCGATGGATCAATCACAGGGGGAATCAAAAGTCCTTTTTAAAATTATCATTGCAGCGATGATGGTTTCCAATTCATCCGGTTTCAGTGACGCCATTTTTTCAGCCATCCAGCGGCGATTCTTGCTAAAGACGGCATTGAGTAAACTGCTGCCATTTTCCGTAAGGGCTAACTGCACAAAACGGCGGTCCTGTTTATCCTGCTGGCGGGCGACAAGACCTTTTTCCACCAGCATGTCCACAGCCTGGCTAACCGCCGGCCGGCTGATCTGCTGTTTTTCAGCCAGTTCACCCACTGAGTGAATACCATGCCGGATATGCCGCAGAATATGGAATTGGATCAGGGTGAGGTTGAAATCTTTGATGGCATTGGAGCGTGCATTTCCACGTACATGCCCCCATACCGGAGGAACTGTATCCCAAAATCGCTCGATCGTTTGTTGAAGCAGGTCATCTGCTGTCATAATCAATCCTTTAGTTAATTTACTTAATAGTTAATATTATTAACTATAAGCTCTGGATTGGATTCCGTCAATATTCGGGCTTTGAACGGACGATTTCCATTTCACGCAGAGATTTCTGCCGGTGGGGCAATCGTGATAATCCATCAATCCACTTGGCTTGGTTCTTCTTGGAGAAGTGAAAAATCAAATTTTTAAGAAACGAGAATCCGTTTTTTTCGTATATTGGTTGAAAGGAAAAACTCTTATGGAAAAACAAGCTACAGCCGGGAAGAAATTTGGATATATTGTATCCATGCTCGTCAATGCAGCATTAATTTATGTTTTTAATAATCTATTGGCCTGGAATATTCCCTATTTATTACCTACTTTTGAAGGATGTTTATGGGCAATTCACCTCTCTTTAAGTGCGACAATTTTCGTCAATTTTATTTATATTTTCTTCGATGTAAATTGGTTCCACAGCCTCATGCAGGTATTTTTGAACATTTTTAGCTGGACCTCCATCTACTTCATCTATTCCATTTTCCCGTTCGATTTTCCTGCATCCTTATGGGCACAGGTTGTAAAGATTGCCCTGCTCGTATTGCTCGTGGTCATCCCGATTGGTACACTGGTAGAACTGATCCAATTTTTCCATAAACTGAATCGAAGTCAGGAAAAATAATTTCCAGCAGGATCATGGAAAAGCAGGTGTGGATAGCCCCACCTGCTTTTTTGCTTCTTTTACAACTTAAAACAATTGAAGCGTTAAGAAATGATGATGATTTTCTTAAGATGATTTTAAGAAAAGCAAGTTTAACAAAATCCAGTATATGATTAACGAATTATAAGGTTTAACTTCAATTTATTTTAAAAAAGGAGAATTCAGGGATGGAAGAAAAAACAAAGAAAAAAGCAATTTGGGCATGGACTATGTATGATTGGGGTAATTCAGCCTTTGCCACAACCATCATGGCAGCTGTTCTACCAGTGTATTACTCTTCCGTAGCGGCTTCAAATCTGGCACCAAATATTGCAACCGCTCGTTGGGGCTTCACAACCTCCGCTGCAGCACTGCTGGTCGCTATCCTCAGCCCTGTATTAGGAGCTGTGGCAGATTTTAAAGGGAACAAAAAGAAATTCCTGGCAATCTTCATGGGAGTAGGTGTTACTGCCACCGCATTGCTCTATTTTGTGATGACTGGAGATTGGCTGCTGGCATCCATTCTATATATTTTCGGCAATATCGGCTTTTCAGGATCACTGGTCTATTATGATGCTCTGCTGCCGCATGTGGCGTCCTCCGATGAGATTGACCAGGTTTCATCGCGGGGCTTCGCCATGGGTTACATTGGTGGTGGCCTCCTGCTTGCCATCAACGTAGCGATGATCATGTTTGGTAAAAAAATTTTCCCCAATATTGATCCCACATTGATGTCGCGTTTATCTTTCCTGAGCGTTGCCATCTGGTGGCTGGTCTTTTCTCTGCCATTATTCCGGTACATTTCCGAACCCCCACGCCGAATTTTAAAGAATGAACAGGGCATGAATCCCTTTGCAGTGAGTTTCAAGCGCCTGGCCACCACTTTTAAAGAGATCCGAAATTATCGTGACCTTTTCATCTTCCTGGTCGCATTCTTCCTCTATGCCAATGGTATTGGCACGATTATCACCATGTCAACGATCTATGGAGCAGAAATCGGCCTCGGACAGACAACTCTCATCGGGACCCTGCTGATGGTACAGTTTGTCGCAGCTCCCTTTGCGATCGCTTTCGGGTGGTTAGCGAAGAAGATTGGAACAAAAAATTCTATCTACCTCAGTCTGGGCATCTATACATTGATCGCCATCGGTGGTTACTTCCTGAGCACGGAATGGCATTTCTGGGCGCTCGGATTTGCAGTGGCCATGGTTCAGGGAGGCAGCCAGGCGCTCAGCCGGTCACTGATCGGGCGTATGATGCCCAAGAGCAAAACCGCAGAATTTTATGGCTTTTTCAGTGTATTTGAGAAGTTCTCTTCGATAGCCGGCCCATTCCTTTTTGGATTGATTTCTACTTTGATGGGAGAGAGCCGCTTAAGCATTGTCTCACTCATCATTTTCTTTATCCTGGGAATGATCGTTCTGACTAAAGTTGATGTCGAGCGGGGTGTTCAGGTTGCGAAAGAAGAAGACGAACGAATGATTATTGTCAATTAATAAGAAAGAGAGGGTTCATTTTTCAGCGAACCCTCTCTTGTTTTAAAGGATCTGATAGAGCTCAATCAACACGCCCCCGCTGCTTTTGGGATGGATGAAAGCCATTTTGCGTCCTTCCATGACAATCGCCGTTTCATTAATCAGGCGCACATCCTTCGCTTTCAATTCTTCCAGGGCTTTATCAATGTCATTCACTTCCAGACAGAGATGGTGAATGCCTGGACCGCGCGTTTGTAGAAAACGCGCTGTTCCACTTTCTGTATCTGTCGGTTCCACTAATTCAACTTCGCTTTCTCCGCACGGGAAGAACGCTACTTTTGCATGCTGGCTCTCAACTTCTTCGATACGATCCAGTTTCAATCCCAAGACTGATTCCCAAAATTGTGCAGCTTTCGATATATCTTCCACCGCTACAGCAACGTGATTGATCTTTTTTACCTTCATTTTTTACCCTTTTTAGATTTCTAATTATGCCCAGACCGGGGGCTGGTATTCACCCCATACCCTGCGCAGTACTCCGCAGATTTCGCCCAACGTAACGTTTTGTTCCACGCAATGGATCATTAATGGGATAAGGTTTTCTTCAGATCTGGCGGTATTCTCCAGAGTTTGCAGCAGCTCATGAATATGGCTGGAATCACGTTTTTTCTTGAACTTTGTTAAGCGTTCAATCTGGCCATTTTCTATGGCAGGATCAACCTTGAGGGCTTCCATATCAACGGATTCATCAATTTGATAATCATTGACCCCCACCAGAATCTGATGGTGCCCTTCGATGCCTTTTTGATAAGCATAAGCCGAATCTTGAATTTCCCGCTGTATATATCCATTCTCAATGGCAGACAACGCGCCGCCCATTTCATCAATTCGTTTCAGATATTGGCAGGCGCGTTCTTCAATCTCATCAGTCAGATATTCAACCAGATATGAGCCAGCCAGCGGATCAACCGAGTCAGCCACACCCGATTCATGCGCAATGATCTGTTGAGTGCGCAGCGCAATTCGCACTGATTTTTCGGTTGGCAGCCAGAGCGCTTCATCCATGGAATTGGTATGCAGAGATTGTGTTCCGCCCAAAACCGCTGCCAGCGCCTGGATGGTGGTTCGCACAATATTATTTTCTGGCTGTTGAGCGGTGAGTGTGGAACCTCCTGTTTGCGTATGAAAGCGCAAGCGCATGCTGTTCGCCGATTGAGAACCAAAGCGTTCTTTCATGATTGTTGCCCATAAACGCCGCGCTGCGCGAAACTTGGCTATCTCTTCCAAAAAATCGTTATGGCAGGCAAAGAAAAAAGAAAGCTGCGGTGCAAAATCATCCACCTGCAGGCCGGCCTTGATCGCCGTGTCAACATATGCGATCGCATTCGCAAGCGTGAAAGCAACCTCCTGCACTGCTGTTGAACCGGCTTCACGGATGTGGTACCCGGAGATGCTGATCGTATTCCAGCGCGGGATACTGCGCTGACAGAACTGGAATGTATCGGTAATGAGCCGCATGGATGGTTTGGGCGGAAAAATATATGTTCCGCGGGCTACATATTCTTTGAGAATATCATTTTGTATCGTACCGCGTAATTTTTCCGGTTCCACACCCTGCTTTTTCGCGACTGCCACATACATCGCCAGCAGCACAGCCGCCGGCGCGTTGATGGTCATACTGGTTGAAACTTTATCCAGCGGGATATTTTGGAATAACAGCTCCATATCCTCGAGAGACGAAATAGCAACCCCTACTTTACCAACCTCTCCAGTAGCAATGGGCTCATCACTATCATATCCAATTTGCGTTGGCAGATCGAATGCCACAGAAAGCCCCGTCTGTCCCTGCTCCAGCAGATAGCGATAGCGTTCGTTCGATTCCTGAGCAGTAGCGTAGCCGGCATACTGCCGCATCGTCCAAAACTTGCCGCGGTACATGGTTGGCTGTACCCCGCGTGTAAAGGGATATTCACCTGGAAAACCCAGTTTTTCCATATAATCCTGTTCCTGCGGAGTGGCAACCGGTGGAATAGGAATGCCGGAAGGTGTATGAAATTTTTCCTGACGTTCCGGGAATTTCTCAACTACAGGCTTGAAGGTTTCATTTTCCCATCGTTTTTTCTCATCATCAATTTTATTCATAAGATCCTGATATGTATTTTAGGTCAGTATATCCAGTCCATCTTCTAATGCAAGTGATGAATCCAATGCAATTCTTAGAAAATCAACCATTTTCTTGCGCAGCTTTATATCTTTTTCAAAGAAAAAATCACTGCCTCATTGCCTTGCAGGAAATACGTGCTGCCATGTACCGGCTGCTTGCCATTGGCATGACTCGAGAGCAGCAGCTCACAATCCTGTGCACAGATACAGTTGAGGTCTATTTTTTTCAATTGGTCATCAAAATTCAAAGCAACCATGAGCTGTTCCTCGCTTGTGCAGCGAAAATAGATCAGAGTATTGCGTGGGTACTTCGTTGCAATTTCAAAGTCACCCCGCATCAAAGCAATATGCTCTTTACGCAATTGGAGTAATCTTTTATAAAAGGTGAGCAGAGATTGGTCATCCTGCTCCTGTACTTCCACATTCCGCTGCAGATAATCGGGATTAACCGGAAGCCAGGGTTTCCCTGTACTGAAGCCGGCATTTATTGAAGCGTTCCACTGCATCGGCGTGCGGCAGCCATCTCTGCCCTTGTAAAACGGCCAGTAAAAACGTCCTATAGGATCCAAGATTTCGCTTTTCTTGAATTTGCCCTCACGCATCCCGATTTCTTCCCCATAATAAAGGAATGGGGTGCCGCGCAAGGTTAAAAGCAGGGCAGCAGCCACTTTCAAACGTTCGTCGCTTTCCCCTTGCCCATAGCGGGTGGCGGAGCGGATGACATCATGGTTATTCAAAACATAATTTGGCCAGCATTTCCCTTCCAAAGTTTTTTCCCATTTTTTTATTGTTTTTAAAAATGGGGCTGCCTTCCACTTACTACCTAGAAATTCAAATGAGAAAGCAGCATGCAGAAGATCATTACCGCTGTAACGGGCTGCTTTTTCGTAAGTCGCCATGAAGGTTTCCCCGACAGCATACCTTTCAGGATAGCTATCTAACAGAGCTCGCATCTCCTGCAGTAACGGGATCATTTCGGGTTGGTCAGCATCATAGAGATGGATCATGCGATCATAGGGTCTCAATCCGAATAACTTTTTGGGATTATCTAAGAATTCGGCATGTTTAAAATAAGCGGAAAAAACATCCAGCCGGAAGCCATCCACACCCTTTTCCAGCCAAAAGCGGAAAATATCCAGCATCTCTTTGCGCACCGCCGGATTGCGCCAGTTCAGGTCAGGTTGTTCTTTGAAGAAATGGTGGAAATAGTACTGCCCGGTTTGTGGATCAAATTCCCAGCCGGAGCCGCCGAAAATAGATAGCCAGTTATTGGGTGGCTGTCCGTTAGATTTAGGATCCTTCCAGATATAGTAATCCCGGAATCTATTATTGCGCGAGGTACGCGATTCCAGGAACCAGGGATGCTGATCGGATGTATGGTTCAATACCAGATCAAGAATAATGTGAATGTTGCGTTGATGAGCCTGGTCAATTAAGATATCAAAATCCTTCATAGTGCCAAATTTAACATCAATATCACGATAATTGGCAACATCATACCCAAAATCAACATCCGGGGATGGATTGATTGGAGAAAGCCAGATCGCATCAATCCCCAAATCTTTTAAATAATCCAGTTTGTTGATGATTCCCTTTAAATCTCCAATCCCATCGGCATTGGAATCCAGAAAGGAACGGGGGTAAATTTGATAAATCACTCCATCGCGCCACCATAAAAATTTTTCCATGGTTTCCCTCTTATTTTTTTTCTTGATTATAAATCATGCTGAATCCGGAAAATAGAAATGATATGAAAGAAAAAAAGAAAAAAAAGAACTTGCCGCCTTGATTAAACCATGTTAGAATATTTTCCGTAAGTTCCAGCATCGTTGAAAATACCGGAAAGTGGGCAACCCCCACTTTTCTTCGTATTATTAGAGTAATCAAAGTGGAGATTAAAAGTCATGAAGAATGAAATCATTCTGGCCTTCAATGAAGTGCTTGAAGAAAAGGGGCTTCCAAAAGAAGTCATCTATCATGCACTTGAATCTGCGATGGTTTCGGCTTATCGCAAATCTGTAAACGCATCCAGTGCCCAGCAGGTTGTTGCGAAGATCGACCTTGATAAAGGTGAATTTCGAATTTTCGCCGAAAAAGAAGTTGTGCAAAGCGTGCAGGATGACCGGACTGAGGTTCTTCTCAATATTGCCAAAGAATACGACCCAAATGCAGAGCTAGGAGATATGGTACTGGTGGAAAGCACACCCGAAAATTTCGGACGTGTGGCAGCCCAGACCGCACGGCAGGTTATTCAGCAAAAAATCCGCGAAGCAGAAAGGCAGATGCAGTTAGATTATTACGCCAAACAAATCGGTGAGATTATCAGCGGTATTGTTCAGGCTACCGGTTCACACGGTTTAACCATCGGATTGGAAATGAAAGCCGAAGGCACCATGCCGCGCAAAGAAATGATCCCATTTGAGCGCTTCCGCATTCACGATCGTGTACGCGCACTGGTTGCAGAGGTTAAAGACTCTCCACGCGGTCCACAGATCATCCTTTCAAGGACGCATCGAGATTTCTTGCGCAGACTCCTGGAAAACGAAGTTCCTGAGATATTTCATGGAATTGTTGAAATACGCTCCATCGCACGAGAACCCGGACAGCGTGCCAAAGTGGCTGTTTCAGCCACGCAGCAGGGTATTGATCCGGTTGGTGCCTGTGTAGGCCAGCGGGGTGTGCGCATTCAGGCCATCGTCCGAGAACTTCATGATGAGAAGATTGATGTAATTGAATGGAATAAAGATCCGCGTATTTACATCGCCAAAGCACTCAGCCCGGCGCGTGTGAATGGGGTTTATTTAAATGAAACCAGCAACGAAGCAAAAACTGCACTGGTCGTTGTTCCCGAAGATCAACTTTCGCTTGCCATTGGCCGGGATGGGCAGAATGCCCGGCTGGCCGCCCGGCTGACGGGGTGGAGAATCGATATCAAGAGCCTTTCGGAAGCAGTTTCGGATTGGCTGTTTGCTCTGCAGAATGAAAAGAAATTTGCTGGAAAAGCAGATCAATTTCAGAACGAAATTGCCAAAGCAGAAGAGATCATGGCACGGAAAACAGAAGGTCGCATCCTGAATATGGATGATTATGATACGCTGGCAAAATTTGTTGACCTGATGGAAAAAGGTCTCTACGCTGAGAGACAGGAAATCATTGCAGCAAGAGAAAAAATCATCCAGGAAGCCATGAAATCAATTCCGAAAACGGCTTTTAGCGTTTCTTTGGATGAAGAGATCCTTCCCCAAAGCATCCTTACTATTCTTGGTGGAAGTGGCATCCAAAATTTGGGTGAACTGGCGCTGGAATATAAGACAAATCCCGATTCCATTCTAGGTCTGCCTGGTATTGGGCCAAAAACCCTTGAAAAAGTCGAGGACGTTGTAAAGAACCTTTCTAAATTCATCCCTTCCGAACCAGAACCTGAACCAATTGAAGTGAAAACCGCGACTGAATCCGTTGAAGAATTAGTAGAACAGATCGAACCAGAAACGTTAGCTGCGGATGCGGAAATTGAAAAGCTTGAATCCACCGCGATACCTGATGATTCGCTCAGCGAAAAAGCCGCAGAGTCCCAGAGCGAACCGGTAAAAGATCAGGAACTTTCTTTTGAAGAAATGTTCAAAATTGAAACGCAAAAAATTACGGGCAAATCTTTTGAAGATGAGGAATTTGATGAATCATCTGACAAAGATGGCAAAAAGAAAAAGAAACGCAAATTTCAAGAAATTGAGTATGATCCCGATCTGGATATGACTCTTGTGAAGAAAAAACATAAACGCGGGAGCGATGATTGGGGTCTGGAAGATGAAAGTTAGAATAAGAGAATGGTGGTGAAAAAACAAAAACTACCGAACAAACACGTCCCACAGCGGACTTGCGTTGGATGCCGAGAAGTTCTTCCGAAAAAAGAACTGATCCGTATTGTACGCACTTCTGAAGGGATTATGGTTGATCCAACAGGGAAATTAAATGGGCGTGGAGCTTATATCCATACTCGAAAAGAATGTTGGGAGCGAGCACTGAAAGGAAGCCTGGCAAAAGCATTAAAAACCAATCTTGGTGAGCAGGATAAAGAATATCTGGAAAACTATATGATGAGCCTGCCGGAGAATACCTTAAAATTGCAGGATTGAACACAGTCTTCCGATCAGGTACCCTCGCTCACAAAAAATGGGAAATAATGCATGTACAGGGGAGCAGCATCAACGGAGGTAATTATGAGCGAAAATGGTAAAAAGACTGTGGAACTACCCACAAGTATTACAATCAGAGATCTGGGGGAACGGATTGGCTCAAGTCCAATTCAGATTATCAAGATTTTAATGACGAATGGTGTGATGGCAAATATTAATCAGATCATTGACTTCGATACGGCTGCAATTGTATGTGCTGAGTTGAATATTGATGCCACCCTTGAAATACCTGAAATAAACGAAGAGGAACTAGGTGAAATTCCTCTCTGGCGAAAATTGATCGAAAATGAAGATCCCAGTAATTTGGAAAAACGCCCACCGGTCGTTACAATTTTGGGTCATGTTGACCATGGAAAAACAACGCTGTTGGATGCCATCCGCCACACAAACGTGGCCGGTGAAGAATTTGGTGGGATTACCCAGCACATTGGTGCTTATCAGGTTACCCATAAAAACCAGAAGATCACCTTCCTGGATACACCCGGACATGCTGCGTTTACTGCCATGCGCGCACGTGGTGCGCAGGGTGCGGATATCGTTATTCTGGTAGTCGCAGCCAATGATGGTGTTATGCCGCAGACCAGAGAGGCAATTGCGCATGCCAAAGCCGCACGAGTTCCCATCATTGTGGCATTGAATAAAATTGACCGTGATGACGCCAATCCTGATATGGTTAAAAAACAATTAGCCGATGCAGGGCTTGTCCCCGACGATTGGGAAGGGGATACCATGGTTGTGCCTGTTTCAGCGAAGATGAAAAAAGGCCTCGATGACCTTCTCGAAGCAATTTCATTGGTTGCCGATTCCAACAAGATTCTGGCTAATCCGAAAGGAAAAGTGATCGGCACGGTAATTGAAGCCAAGGTCGATAAAGCAAGGGGAGTGATCGCCACCCTGTTGGTGCAAAATGGAACTTTACACCAGGGTGAAGCTGTAGTCGTCGGTCTGGCACATGGCAACATTAAAGCCATGTACAATTTCTTGGGTGAAAGGATAAAAGAGGCCGGCCCATCCACACCGATCCAGATCTTGGGTTTAAACGAAGTCCCGCAAGCCGGAGATATCTTCCAGGTAGCTCCCTCAGATAAAGATGCCCGCACAATCGTTTCAGAACGGAAGGCAAAACTGAATGAGGCAAGGCAGAATAAAAAACAGGCCAGCCTTGAAGATCTCTTCAACCGTTTTCAAGCCGGTGAAGTACGTGAATTGCGTTTGATCATTAAAGCAGATGTTCAGGGTTCGCTGGATCCCATTATTTCGACCCTTAATGATATTGACCAGAAAGAGATCAAGATCAATGTCTTACATGCTGAGACCGGTAATATCAGTGAAAGTGACATAATGCTTGCTTCTGCTTCGAACGCTATCATCGTAGGTTTCAATGTAGAAGCTGATGCTTCAGCACATCGATTGGCTGAATCAGAAGGCATCTCCATCCGTCTGTACGATATTATCTACAGACTTACCGAAGATATTGAAAAAGCTTTGAAAGGAATGCTCGAACCTGAAAAACAGGAAGTCATCCTCGGAAAAGCACAGGTTTTAACTGTTTTCTCTTTTTCAAAAGTTGGTAAAATTGCAGGCTGTAAGGTTATTGAAGGTACTATTCGCCGAAACGCGAATATGCGCGTTATCCGTAGCGGTGAAGTACTCGCCGATGGTGAAATCGCCTCACTGCGACGCGAAAAAGAAAATGTGCGTGATGTGCGAGAAGGTTTTGAATGTGGAATTCGCGTGAAAGGTTTTAATGATTTTGCTGAGGGTGATATGCTGGTATGTTATGCATTTGAAGAAAAAGCGGTAATCTAAAAAAAGTAGAATAAGAAAATGCCATCAAAAACTAGATTAAAAAGGATTGCCGACCGTATGCAGCAGGATCTTTCAGAAATGCTTGTCCGTGGTGTCATACATGATCCACGGCTGGAAGGAATCTATATTACTGATATTAACATTGACCGTGAACTAGCCTTTGCTAACGTGTTCGTTTCTGCTCTTGAGGGAAAGACACGAGAAGAAGAAGTGATCGCTGGCTTGAACCACGCAAAAGGTTTTTTGCGCAAACAATTGGCAAGTAAAATTCAATTACGTACCTTCCCGGAATTGCGTTTTTTCTGGGATCCAACTCCTGAACGGGCGGAAAGGATCGAGAAACTGATCGATACCATCCAAGCAGAACGGGAAAAGAAAGAGCCAAAGAATGAGCAAGCACCCATCGATTAGCCAGAGTATCAAGCAAAAAATCGATGCAGCAGGGGAAATCACACTGGTTACCCACATTCGGCCTGATGGGGATGCGGTTGGGTCAGTCATCGGATTGGATGCAGCGCTTCGTTGCTATGGCAAACCAGTTCAAATAGCCTTCGAAGAAACACTTCCGGCAAGGTTTCGCTTTTTGATTGAAAAAGAGGAAAAAAAGAAACCGTCAAAGAATGGAATTATTATCACTCTGGATTGTGCGGACCATAACCGCATGCCGAAAAGTTTTGCAGAGAAAAAAATTGATGTCAATATCGATCACCATGCGACCAACACTCAATTCGCCGAATTGAATTATATTGACGAAAATGCGGCTGCAACAGCCGAGATCATCACTGATCTTCTCAAGGAATGGGATATCCATATTTCATCCTCGGCCGCAGATGCCCTTCTAATGGGCATCATCACGGATACCATTGGATTCCGGACGCCCAATACAACCCCCCATACACTGCGCGTGGCAGCCGATTTAATTAACCAAGGTGCCAATCTTACCGATATGTACCAGCGTTCATTAACCGATATGACCTGGGAAGCAGGATTGTTGTGGGGATATGCTCTAAATAAACTTCAAAAAGAAGGGAATATCATTTATACTGCAATTACCTGCGAAGATCGCCAAAAATCTGGTTTCGCAGGTAGAGACGATGCCGACCTCACTAACTTTCTCAGCAGTATTCAAGAAGCAGATATATCAATATTATTTAATCAACAAAGTGAAAAATCAGTCAAAGTAAGCTGGCGCTCACGTTCGCATGTTAATGTGGCCAATCTCGCATCTCAATTTGGGGGAGGAGGTCATCCAGCTGCGGCGGGAGCTGAAATCGAACTATCATTGCAGGAAACTCAGCAAAAAGTCTTACAAGTAACAAAATCTTATTTAATGAAATATGATAATCAGGAGTGAATGAATGGATGATAGAAGAACTCAACTCAAGAACACAGTATCGGGAGTTTTAGTAGTCGATAAACCAATTGGCATTACATCTCATGATGTGGTGCAAATCATTCGCAATGGGACCAGGATCAAACGCGCCGGTCACACGGGCACCCTTGATCCGAGAGCTTCAGGTGTCCTTGTCATCTTACTGGGTCCTGCTGTGCGTTTGAGTGAGTATGTATCCGCTGAGGATAAACGTTACCATGCGGTTATCCAGCTTGGGAAGAAAACCGATACTTTTGATGAGGAAGGCTCCATCACTGGCACTGCCCCGGTCGACATCACAGCAGAGCAGTTCGAAGAAGCCCTTAAAGGATTCATCGGGGAAATTGAACAGGTTCCTCCTCCTTATTCAGCAGTGAAAGTGAACGGGCGCAAGGCTTATGAATTAGCCCGCGAATGTGAAGAAGTTGATCTCGAACCACGTATTATACACGTACACAATCTCGAATTACTCGAATGGGATCCTCCACAGGCACTTGTAGATGTACATTGCTCATCCGGGACATATGTTCGTTCTCTGGCCAATGATCTTGGAGAAGTGCTTGGCTGCGGAGCAATGCTGGCTGGACTTCGCCGCACAAAAAGCGGGAAATTCACCCTCAATGATGCTATTCCCTTGAGAAAATTATCCGAGGCTTTTCAAGATGGTACCTGGTATAAGTATCTCATCCCCGCCGCCGATGCACTGGGAGAATGGCCTACTATAAATCTCACAGCTGAAGAAGTCGAACTCGTGCAACATGGTCACCGTATTCGAAGGGAAGAAAAGATTGGTGATATGGCCAGAGCCATCACCGAGCAGGGTGAACTGGTTGCATTGATGCAATTTGACGAGGAAAGCGGAGAATATCAACCTAAAAAAGTATTTTTCTCATAGACGTGCTCAGCAATAATCCTTCACTAACTACTCGAATCACGATCGGATCGTTTGATGGCCTCCATGCAGGTCATCAAACGATTATCCATCGTCTTGTCTCTGAAGCACACTGCCAGGAGCAAAAAGCCGTTGTAATCACTTTTTTCCCCAATCCGGCTGTTTTTTTAAAAAAAATACAGACTCCATATTATTTAACGACAAATACTGAAAAAGCCGCTCTCTTACAGCAAATGGGTGTGGATCAAACCATTATCCTGCCTTTCAATCAGGAATTGGCTCAATCCAGCGCTGAATCTTTCATCTCGAATTTACAGAGACAGCTGCGCTTTAACACTATTTATATCGGCTATGATTTCCATTTTGGAGCGAATCGCGAAGGCGACGCTACAAAATTAAAAGGATTGGGAGAAAAATATGGCTTCAAGGTCCATGTGCAGGATCCCATCTCTTTTCAGGCTTCACCCATTTCCTCAAGCCTGATCCGAAAATTTATTTCGGATGGGAATGTCGCGGATCTATATCCCCTGCTCAACCGCTGGTATTCACTGATGGGTGAGGTCATTCATGGTGATGGAAGGGGTAAAAAACTTGGAATACCAACCGCAAACATCTCCTTTGAATCCCAGAAGCTGCTTCCCCCCAATGGCATCTATGCTACGCGAATTCATGTTGATGCTGAAGTGCGTCCGGCTGCGGTCAGCATTGGCTTTCGTCCCACATTCTACGATGCGCCAATCACAAAAACCGTCGAAGCCTTTATCCTTGATTGGGATCAGAATATTTATGGGAAAATGGTTACACTTGAATTTGTGCGCAAGCTGCGTGATGAGATACAATACGAAAATGCACAGGCACTCACTGCGCAAATTGAAAAAGACATCCTTTTGACCAGGAAAATTATCGAACATGAATGAAAAACGGCGTATTTATCTTTTGGACAATAAAAAATTGAATCCAGAGACGATCGCCGTTACCTTTGCCAAGACATCCCGTTCTCCACAGTCATTTGATCAGATCGCCCAGGAATTATCCGATGAAAAAAGCGCCCAATTCCATGAAAAATGGGTGGTTGGCTACGGGCATGCATCGGTTGCCGAGCATGCCGTGCTCCACATTGCGATGGAAAATATTTCCCGCCTGGCGGTGGAATGCCTTGAATCAAACCGATTGGCTTCTTATACTGAAAAATCCTCGCGCTATCAGGTTTGGGATGAAGACCATTTTTTTACACCGAATGAGGTTAAAAATTCACCACTGGAAGATTTGTACCGCAACACCGTAAGCACGCTTTTTAAAAAATACACCCGCGCTCTTCCTATAGTCCGTTCTGCCATTGAGAAAAAGCTGGCCGGCGAAAACGCCGAGCTTTCAGAAAGGGAGATCCACGCCCGCTGCATGGATGTATGCCGCTATTATCTGCCCGCAGCGGCAACAGCCAATGTTGGAATTACTATCAACGCGCGTTCGTTGGAACACGCTCTCCGAAAAATGCTTTCCCACCCACTCGAAGAAGTCCGCCAGATCGGGAATGAGATCAAACAGGTCGCCATTACCCATTTACCAACCCTGATCAAATATGTCGATGATGTTGCTTATTTGAAACAGGCAGAAGAAAGAACGTCGCAATTAAATCCATCCAGCATTATTTCTCATAGGGATAGTGATTGGTGTACTCTGGTTGATTACGATGAAAAGTTTGAGGATCATATTCTTAATGCATGCCTATACCGCTACAACCGGTCAAGCTTTTCAGAGAATGAGAAGGTTTTCCGTGATTTTCCCGCAGAAAAAAAGAATACCCTGCTGGATATTCTCTTCGGAAAATTAGAAACGCATGATATTCCACTCAGAGAATTGGAATACAGCTGGTTCGTTTTCGACCTGCTGATGGATCAGGGTGCATATTTTGAGTTCAAACGCCATCGCATGATGACGCAGACCGTTCAGCCCCTCTCCCCATATCATGGATATGCGCTCCCGAAATTGATCACCGATTCCGGATTGGAAGAGGATTTTAACGAAGCAATGCTCCTGGCAAGAAATGCCTACACAGAGATAGCAGCCGTCAATGCGGCGGTCGCCGCCTATGTGATCCCTAATGCCTATAACCGCAGGCTTCTGACAGGCTTCAACCTGCGCAGCGCGGTGCATTTTATCAAACTGCGCACAGCTCCGAATGCACATTTTGCCATTCGCCGTGTTGCGAACCGGATCGCTGACGAGATCAGCGAGACCATGCATTTATTCAAACCATATTTTCAAACACAAACACAAGAATCCTGGCAGCAAATTGAAAAAGATTTTTTCACAGATATCTGCCATTCCTGATTAATAAAACAGTTCCTTTTTACTCCCCGGTTTATTCCAAAAATGTCTCTTTTTTCTAATACAATAAGGATATAAATCTTCAAAATAACTCAAGAATGTTCAAATATAATAATAATGGTGTAAACATCAGAAGAGGGCCAGATGAGCAGTATCGAATTTGTTATTAAAAGAAATGGGATGAAAGTTCCATTCACACCGCAGCGAATTACCAATGCCATCTACCGTGCGGCAGTGGCAGTGGGCGGTCGTGATAAAGCAACAGCAGAGAAGCTCACTGTTCAGGTCGTTGACTATCTTGAAGAGAACTTTGCCACCACAAAATTTCCGACCGTTGAGGATGTGCAGGATGCTGTTGAAAAGATCCTTATTGAAAACGGGCATTCCAAAGTAGCCAAAGCGTACATTCTCTACCGGGATGAACGGGCACGCATGCGCGCCAGCCGCAAAGAACAGACCATCCAACCCTCAGAAAATATTCCGTGGGCAAAAATCTGGCAGGTGCTTGATTGGGCTTCCTCTCGCGATCTGCACACGGTTGAGCGCTATAACCAGAAGATCAAAGCAGGCGGAATTCATGATGTTATCCGCGATTCAGAAATATTCTATGAAGAAGATATCAAAATTGCTGCCAGAATGATTTTCGAACGCAAAGATCAGGTTAAGATCGTGCTGATCACCGGGCCGTCCTCCTCCGGAAAAACTACCACAACCATCAAACTTGGGAACATCCTTCAACAAAATAATATCAAACTGGTCACGCTGAATGTGGATCATTACTTCTTTGACCTGGAAGACCATCCCAAAGATGAATTTGGGGATTACGATTACGAAACACCCCAGGCTTTGGATCTCAATCTGATCAGTGAACATCTTGTCGATTTAATAGCCGGAAAAGAAGTTCAAATTCCCTTCTACAATTTTAGAACCGGCAGACGTCTGCTCAATCACACACCCATGAAATTGAACGAAAATGAGGTGATCCTGATCGACAGCCTGCATGGTTTGTATCCCGCATTAACCCGGGGCGTTGAAGAAGACCGTAAATTCAAACTCTTCCTCGAACCGCTTTTACAAATGAAAGATGATGAAGGAAAATATATTCGGTGGACAGATATCCGGTTGATGCGCCGTATGCTGCGAGACGCGGCTTTTCGCTCCCTTGATCCTGAAAGCACACTGACACACTGGCATTATGTCCGCACCAGTGAACTGCGTACCATCATTCCCAACATCAATCGTGCAGATTACATCATCAACAGTGCCATGCCGTATGAGATTTCCATATATAAACCCAAACTGCTGCATTTCTTTGAAAAATGGCCGGACAGATTTAGAAACGATCCCCTGCGCGAAGACGCTTTTGAACGTTCCAACCGGATTCTATCTTTGCTGCAAAAAATTGAACCGGTAGAAGATGATTCCATCGTCCCCAATGACTCTGTCATCCGGGAATTCATCGGTGGCAGCACTTTGAATTATCACTAGGACTGATATGCCTTACGCTGTCGTTTTCTATCTGGATCCCGAAAAAAACAGACCCATCCGGAAAATCATCCATGAACTGGCTCAGAAAAATATTGCACCTTACATGCAAGCCATGTCCATGCAGCCCCACGTCACCCTAGCCATCTATGATGATTTGGAATGCCGGACCTGCGAATCAAAAATCTCCGGGCTTGCCAGAAAGATACACGGTTTTAACCTGACTTTTTCTTTCCTAGGAATATTTCAATCCGAAAATCCGGTCGTTTTCATCGGTCCCACGATCACGCAGGAGCTTCTTTCCATTCATTTCCGATTGCACGAATTATTAAAGGATGCTGCGATGCATCCCTGGGATCTATACAGACCGGGGAAATGGGTTCCTCACTGTTCTCTGGCGGTGGAATTTCCCGCTGAAAAATTACCAAACGCTGTGCAGATCTGCCGGAAATTAACCCTGCCGCTCACCATCCCGGTTGCTTCGCTTGGCGTTGTGCAGTTCGAACCTGTCAAGCCCTTGTATGATTATGCGTTTACCGGGGTTGAACCTGCTGCTTAATCCATCTGGTGATCATTAAGCTGCTTTTTTAATCTTTCTTCAGCGATCTTCTTGATGCGCGGGTGCATCACAAAATACTGCCTGCCATCTTCAGCTTTCTGCGCGCGGGCTTTTAGATTACCAGATGCAATCCCCCGGACCCCTTCCAACATTGCCTGTACCATTTCCACTTCGAGGCGCATCCGGATCGTAGAAAAGGTATCCTGAGGAGCAGGTGTGATGTGATGCACGAGCAAGATCGGGCCTGTATCCACCCCTTTATCCATATAGTGCAGGGTCACACCGAACCCAATCTTTTCGACTGCATTTTCCATGGCAGTCCATTCCACAACATCCATGCCCCGGTAAGCTGGCAGTACACCGGTATGGCAGTTCAACACACCCAGCCCGGGGATCTGGAGAATATTCTGGCGTACCAATCCCCCACCGGTAAAAACGATCAGATGCGGTTCTAATGGACGCACGAACTTCTCGCAGATGCTATCGCTGAGATCTCGGCACACTTGATAAGGGATGTGGTGCTCTTTTGCTAAATCATCCAAATTCCCCGGGGGAAGCTGCATGCGCTGGGCAGCTTTTGCCAGATTATCAACATTCACTCCTTCAAACGCTTTTTCACGCAAGATATATTTACGGATGAATTTTTGTGCCAGGCGTTTCCCATCGCGCTGGAATTCCGAACGAAGGCGCTGCGCATTCCAGGGTGTGCGCACGGCTACCCCCACCACCTGCACCTGAGGTTCCTGCAGCAAACCATGCAGCACCAGACGTGAATAGAGGCTGGTGTGAATTGGTGAAAACAGGATCACTCTCAGCATAGCTGTATCATCTCCCGGAGAGCGAATTCCTGTTCAACAAGAGCTGATAACAAAGAAATGGACGGCAGATTAGAAAAAGGCTGCCGATATTCCTTCCACAGCCACTCGGTTAATTTCAAGGCGGCATTCAAGAACCGCCAATCCTTTTTTAGATTTGCATAGCGGCTGAAGAGCTGCACGTACGCACACCTCTCTTCCCACCGTTCTGTGGCAGAAACAGTCTCAGAATATTGAAGAAGAGCATTTTCACGTTTTATTTCCACATGGCGCAGCAGCAATTCCATATTCTCATCAATAAATGCAGACTCAGCGTGAGCAGACTCCAGCATGCTGAGCAGCATGCGTGCACTTTGGAACTGCAGGATTCCCTTGTGGATCACCCGTCCATCCTCAAGAGCAGCACGCCAGGCATTGCTTTCTTCAAGTGAGGTAGCCATCAACCCATCTTCCTGCAAACCGGTCAACGCCAGCTCTATTCCCAGCTGTGGCAGTAGATAACAGATATGGACAATCTTTTCTTTATCGGTTTCCGGATAGTTTTCAAGACCTTTTTCTTCAATTTGCCGGAATAATACGGAACTTTCTTTCCGAATAAAAGCTTCGATCTTGCGGGATTGCAGAAAATCTTCTGAAAGGGAATCGCTGATAGATAGCAGGAGTTTTTGAATAAGACCCATTTCTAATTCTTTTCCACTTCTGTAATATCTACACGCATACTTCTGCCATCCAATCCCACCAGCCCTTCCCCGCTGATATAAAGAGCATGCTGGCTCATCATTCCGGATGGGCAGCTGATCACTCCATATTTGAATATATGAATCGGTTTATACCAATCTTTCTTGAATGCATACAGGGATTCCCAGTGGAATGCATCCTGGCTGACCAGCACTTCGCTTAGATTTGAAGTGATCCCGGGACCTTTTTCAACAGTCGTGAATGCCACATGCAGTCCTTCAAGGGAGGTCGTACCGTACCATCCTGAATTGGCAATCTCCATCCCGATCTCTAATTCACCTGTTCGGCGATCCATCCGGCAGGCATGGTTCGGCTCCAAATTGGAATCTGTGATCCAGCAAATGTACTGTTTTGTGAAAAAGAGATTCACCGCCCGCCAGATCTGCCCTCCATCCCCGTATCGTTCCAATGATCTGAAAGCATCACGCGTGCGCATGATGAAACATTCCCCGTGAAAATCGCCTACCGCGATCCAGAAAGCTCCCGCATCGTACGGATCACGAAAAACACCATGCACATGCCGGATGCTATTAGCCGGAAACTCGTAGGCAATATTCCATGCATCCAATTGGGAAGCCACACGCCAGATGCGCACCGCTTCCCGCCCAGGGTTCATGAAATACTCACCAAAAAAAATATTTCCGTTTTCATCCTCGCTGATCGATCCATGCAGCACACAATCTCCATTTATTTTGAATAAAGGTTGTGGTTTTTTATTTTGAATAATCCTGTACACGCGTCCGGCTCGTATCCCCAGCACCTTTCCCATCCGGTTGACATAGACATTGCATTTATCAGCGCGGAATGCGCGTGCAGTTGGGCGAGAAAAATCCAACAGATCGCGCGGAACATGAAACGGGAATTGTGCAAAGCGCATCCATTTTTCACCATCCCGAACATTTATCCACCGGTGTGATGTTCCCCAGACTCGTTGCTCGCTATCCATGTGGTGCAAAATGGTCATGCGGGGAAATTGTTCCAGGATTCTAAACTTCATCGGTGTATTTTCCTTCGGATGGTTATTCAAGAATGGCACTTAATTCTCCCTCACCCTCGCACCGGTTTTAATCGAGTAAGCAGGTTATCAAGTGCTTTCCGTGTAACAGCCGGATTATCCGTAATGATCGCATCGCAGCCCCTTTTTAGATACCCTTCCAAGCGTGCTTCAGGAGTGGGATCCAGAGGGCAGACCAGCATCGCTTTCCGATGAGCGGAATGAACATACCAGGGATTTGCCCATAAGATCGGGAAAAAAGGACCCACCATATCGACATCTGCAGGTGGTACAAGTTTTTTCATGGTGATCAATCCGATCGGCATATCTTTCTCAACTTTTCGCACGGTAAAAATACGCTGGGGACTGAAAGAAAGGACAATGGTGCGATCCAAAATTCCACTATTCCGCAATTCCGCCACCAATTGGCGGCAAATCTCCTCTTCAAGGAAACAATCGCTTTTCAATTCGAGCGCCAGAGCTACATCCGGTGGAAGAATGGCGGCAGTTTCTTCTAATAATGGGATGCGTTCTTTTTCAAAACCTGCCATTTGGTTGAAGGCAGATACTTTCTTGATCTCTGCAACGGTCAGGTCAGCGATCCGGCCGCTGCCATTGGTAGTCCGATCCAGAGTGGCGTCGTGAATACAGATAAATTGACCATCTTTGCTTAAATGCAAATCGGTCTCCAGAATATCTGCTCCATCCTGAAATGCATGTTGAAAAGAGGTCAATGTGTTTTCAGGACATAGTGCCCGATTTCCACGATGCGCCATGAGATAGGGTTTATTCTTTCCGGGAATTTCCAATTTTCTCTGCATAGCTTTCCCTTTCACCAATGATTTTAACACCAGAACAACCTGCAATAGTTTTCCAATATCCAGTATACTAAAAATGGAGGATATCAAAGATCATGCAAGAGATACCCTTCATACCATCCGGGGATACAATCGTTCGCTATCCGCTAAAAAGATATCTTCCCCCATTTCATGCGGGGGTTGTTTCAACTTGGCTGCGGGAAAATTCGGAATCCGGTTGCAATGTCCTTGATCCGCTGGGATCAAATCCTCTCTATACGCTGGAGGCTGCCGATGCCGGATTTCGAGTATTTCAAGCCCAGAAAAATCCGGCTCTGCGCTTGATGACCGAAGTTCTATCGCGATGTTATGGTGAAGCCGATTTTACAAATGCAATTCACATCCTCTTGGATCAGGAATGGCATGGCGAGAAACTGGAAAAACATATCCAAAATCTGTACCAGACGGATTGCAGAAAATGTAGCCAACCGGTTATGGCAGAGGGCTTCGTATGGAAAAAGGGAGCAGCCGAACCCACGTCGGTGGTATTGATGTGTCCCCATTGTGGAGAAAGCGGGGCTTTCCCGGTCAATGAAAACGACCTCATTCGCTTGCATCAAACCGGAAACATTGCTGTATATCGATCAAGAGCATTACAGCGCTGCATATTGGAAGAGATTGATATAAAAAAGAGCATAGAATATGCTCTTTCCTGCTATACACCCCGCGCGCTGCATGTCATTGTTATTCTATTCAACACATTGGATGGATTGACGGTTTCGCAGGAAGAGCGTTCCTTGATCGCTGCGGTACTGCTGGAAGTCTTCGATCATGCCACTTCACTCTGGCATTGGCCTTCACGCGAGTTCCGTCCGCATCAGCTTTCGGTTCCCAGCCTCTATTTTGAAAAGAATATCTATCAGTCTATTTTTCAAGCCATTCGAACCTGGACCGATTATAAAAAACCTTGCGTGGTGGAATCTTACCCTGTCATCCCCGATCACGCCCACAGCATCTGTCTGTTTGAACGGAAAACCACAATCGAATTGTTTTCAAAACAAACAGATCCCAAATTATGTCAGTTCTTTTGCATTTTTCCACGCCCAAACCAGGCTTTTTGGACATTTTCGGCAGTTTGGTCCGCCTGGTTGTTCGGGAAAAAAGCTGCCGAAGGGATGCTGGCAGCCCTCTCGCGGCAGCGCTATGGATGGTACTGGTTTGCACAGGCTATTTCCACCACATTTTCGTCTATTAAAAATGAAATCACAGAAAACGAAAGAATCTTTGGAATATGCTCCGATTTCACCCCTTCTTATTTGTTGGCTGTTCTATTAGGTGCCTGCGACGCCGGATTTCAACTTGCCGGTTGCGCTTTTCAAAATAATACCAATATCCTCCAATTCAACTGGCAGTATTCATCGAAGACAAATGAGGAAAAAGCGCATCGACAAATTGAAACTACCCAGCAGCATCTCATCCGATATCTTACAAGGCGGGCAGAGCCAGCCTCATTCCGCGAATTATTCTCCGTTTACAGCACAACCCTGGCCATCAATACAGCTTTCCCTCCTCCTCTTGAAAGCGAGAGTACAGATTATTACAACAAGATCCTGAGTGATTTGCAGAATGAACTGGCTGATAGAAAAATCTATTCCCAATACTCAGGCGCGAGCATTTCTTCGACAAAATGGACTCTTGTGAATCAGGGAAAAATGGATCAAGCGCTGGATGATCAAATCGAGCATGTGATTGTAGATGCGATCTATCAGCAGCCCAAACTCGATTTTTATGATTTATATGTCAGGCTCTGTCAGAATTTCCGGGGATTCTTAACCCCGGATAGAGAATACAGTAAGGCCTGCCTTGAATCTTACGCAAGCCGGATCAATCTCAATACACAATTCTATGTTCTCGATGCGGATGAAGATCCGCAAAAGAGGCTTCGCGAGCGGGATGAAATCGCAGAACTGATCGGACAGATTGGCAAAAAATTGGGAGCTGTAATCCAAACCGGAGATTGCATAAGCTGGATAGATACGAATGGGCAGCCCATCTACCAATTTTTCATTTCAACGACCGCCAGTTTTTCTGAATTTATAAAAGCCAACGAGCACAAGCGCAATGGAATTCCGGTGCTGGTGTTTCCCGCCAGCCGGTCGCGCCTGATCCAGCTTAAAATAGAACGGAATCCTCGTTTAAAAGAAATACTGGAAAAGGATTGGCATCTGGTTAAATTTCGCCATATCCGAAAGATTTCCGAACAGGAGCAGTTCACTTTGCAAGCATGGCAGGATATCCTCGATGTTGATCCCCCTCTCTGGGAACCGCCAGCTCAATTGAAGTTTTTATAATTAAAAAGGGAACATTTCTGTTCCCTTCACGATCTCGAACAAATTGTATCCTCATCAAGCAATGATTTCTGTGATGAAAGGAACTTCCTGTTTCACAAATTCTTGAATATCCTTCGGAGATTCAAGCTGCAGTGCACCATCCGCCAGATCGACCATTTCTTTCGCGTTCAGGTTGCGGATGATCTGTTTCACCAGGGGAATGAATGGAGGGCTCATGCTGAACTCGTCCAAACCCAATCCAATCAAAATGGGTGCAGCCAAAGGTTCGCCGGCCAGTTCCCCACACATGCCAACCCACTTGTGTTCCGCATGCGCTGCATCAATGACCATTTTTATCAAGCGCAGTACAGCCGGTTGGAAAGCATTAGAAAGTTCCGCCACTTTGGGATTGGTTCTATCGGCAGCCATGGTGTACTGGCTGAGATCATTGGTGCCGATGGAAAAGAAATCTACTTCTTTGGCCAGTTGATCAGCAATAACAGCCGCAGATGGGATCTCGACCATGATGCCGATTTCCGCATCGTCTGCAAATGGGATGCCTTCTTTTTTCAATTCCGCTTTGCATTCATTCACAACAACCATGGCTGCTCTCACGCAGGATAATGTGGCTACCATCGGGAACATGATCTTTAGATTGTGCCCTACACCAGCCCTTAAAGCAGCACGCAATTGGGGCTTGAAAATATCAGGCCGATTCAAGCACAGGCGCAGAGCCCGCTCTCCAAGGAAAGGATTCATCTCCTTATCCAAATGCAGGTAAGGAATTTCCTTGTCTCCGCCAACGTCCAGCGTGCGGAGGACGACGGGATTCACACCAAAGACATCCAAAATTGCCTTATAAGCTTGATATTGTTCTTCTTCGGTTGGCAGGGCATTCCTTTCCAGATACAGGAACTCGGTACGCAGCAAACCAACGCCTTCTGCTCCATTTTCAATCGCAAATTTCGCATCTTCGACATTACCGATATTCGCAACCACTTCAACTTCAACGCCGTCTTTGGTATTCGCGCTTGCATGAGCAAATTTCAGGGCTTCCGTTTGAATATTCTGACTGGTTTCCATTCGCTGGCGGTACTGCTTTTCGGTTGTTTGGTCGGGTTCAATAATTACCACACCATTTGTGCCATCCACAATCAAAAAAGTTCCCGTCAGAACCTGCATTACCTCCATTCCAGCTCCAGCCACTGCCGGTAAACCAAGACCACGCGCCAGAATGGCAGTATGCGAAGTAGCTGAACCCTGGGCAATACAGAAACCCAGCACTTTGCTTTTATCCAATAGGACTGTATCGGATGGGGTTAGGTCATCGGCAAGAATAATGGAAGGTTCTTTTAATCCCTCAGTTGGAGATTCTGCCACGTTCATCAAAACCCGCAAGAGGCGATTGGCAACATCCATGATGTCCGTAGCGCGTGCCGCAAAATACTCATCTTCCATGGCAGCCATGGTTGCTGCAAACAACTTGGCAGTCTCTGCAACAGCGTATTCACTGTTGATTTTCTCATCCTGTATGCGAGTTTTAATTGCGGAAATCAACTCGGGATCATCCAGGATCATTTTATGAGCTTGAAAGATTTCAGCATCCGCTTCGCTGGCTTCAGTGAGAGCCTTTTTATAGATGACATCAATTTGATCTTTAGCGGATTTTAAAGCAGCATTCAGTCGAACTATCTCAGCTTCAGAATCATTGATTTCTTTTTTATCTATGTTAAGTTCAGTATGAAGAAATTGGAAAGCTGGACCGATGCAAATTCCGCGGGAAGCTGCAACGCCATTCAGCTTTTTCATGCCTCTTCTCCAAAATTATTTTTTACCAGTTCCGCTAAAGCGGCCACGGCTTCATTCTCATCCCCGCCATCCGCTTTGATGGTGATTTCAATACCCTGAAAGACACCCAAGGTTAGAATGCCAAGGATGCTTTTGGCATTCGCCGTTCGCAGCTTATTCTCTTTGGGATCATGACACGAGACATTAATTTCACTCTGAAATTTGGACGCGGTTTGAACAAAAAGTGCAGCCGGCCGCGCATGCAATCCGACCTTATTATTCACAACAACTTTGGCTTCCTTCATCTTTTACTCCTGAGAATCAAAATAATAAAACCGATAAAAATCGGCAAATACCATTTTATTTAAAAAACCCGCGACCACAAGAGGTCACGGGAGATAATTTTATCACATGTCACCTGTTTCGTTAAATAAGCACATTTGTCATAGTGTAACTGTGAGAAAAATGTGCTTGTAAACACCCCAATTGGGATTTCCATTTCAGTTCTACCCAGCTGGTATTGGAGTTTCAGTAGGTGTAGGAGTCTCGATAGGTGTTGGAGTTTCAGTAGGTGTAGGAGTGTTAATAGGTATGGCAGTTTCGTTTGGTATAAGAGTCTCGGTGGGTGTAGGGGTAACGGTTGGAGTCTGAGTTGGTAAGGTAAATGAGATTGTAATTTTCTTTTCTGCATAGCCATTCATGTCATTTTCTACATACAAACGCAGGGTGATGGTGGAACTCCCAATTTTATGCAGATCCAGCGTATAAATAACAGTCGCTTCGGAATAGGTCCGCCTTACATCTTCAAGCAGAATATTCCACCTGCTCGGGTTACTTCCCTCTCCGTACAACAATTTAAAATTCTTAAAATGGGATGGGACATCAATAATCACTTTGATTTGCAGTGGGTTTTCAGTTACGACCGTACCATTATTCAACCCGACGAATTCAATGGTCGGTTGAGAATCGCTTTCGGAACATTTTTCATCGGGCGTAAAGATGATCTGGTCAGAAAAGCCAATGTCTGCTGCCCACTCCTTTCCGGCGCTGGTATCCGTAATCCACTCTCGCCCCCATTCATCATCAACATTCAAAGTCCATTTTTCTTCATTGAATTCGGTACAGTATAAAGATGCTCCTTTATTCGTCCAGGTATCGATATTCACCTTCTTCCACAGATCATTCTCTGCTGAAAGTGGTGGTTGCTTAATATTAAATATTTCACTTTTTTGATCAGGGCATTTTTCAGATGGCTTTGTACCGCTGATGGTACATACAATTTCACTTGTGATCCCCGCAGGCTGTTCAATAACGCTGGGGGAGCCCCCTTTATAGCGTTGAATGGCATACTGGATGACATCTGCCCAAATCGGTGCCGCACCCGTCAGACCGCTGGTGTTCTGCATGGGTGTGTAATCAGCATTGCCAATCCACACTCCCACTGCGATATCAGGGGTATAGCCCAGAGTCCAATTATCGCGAAAATCATTGGTCGTACCGGTTTTCACGGAGACCTTGAAAGGTAATTTTAGAATGGAGTTGGCTCCGAAAGCCGGCGTGCGGGCAGCATTATCTGCCAGTATGTCTGTGATCAGATAGGCATGTTCGGCACTGATTACCTGCTCACTGTGCGTTTCATGTTCATATACAATATTGCCTTCATGGTCAACAATACGAGAAATGGCAAACGGTTCTGCTCTTATTCCCTGGTTTGCGAAAATTGCATAAGCAGATGTCAGCTCAAGCAGTGATACGTCCCCACCTCCCAGGGTGAGCGAAAGTCCGTAATCCTCACGGGTAAGCGTGGTGATTCCCATTCTCTCCGCAAACTTGATAAAGCCATCCTCTTCCGGGGTATCAGGGTCATCATAGATGCCGACAAATTGCAGTGTCTTCACCGCCGGGATATTATAAGAACTGCCCAAAGCGGTACGCACCAATACAGGCCCGTGATATTTTCCATCGTAATTAACCGGGATGTAGGGATCGCGGGTATCATTTTCATTTCCTGAGGGAGGAAATTCACTTTCAACATCCCAGATCAGGGTGGATGGAGTCCAACCTTTTTCAAAGGCTGCCGCGTAAGTGAGCGGTTTGATGGATGATCCCGGTTGTCGTGGAGAGACAGCCATATTAACCTGCCCGGCTATTGCTTCATTATTAAAATCTGCTGATCCGACCATTGCCAGGATTTCGCCAGTTTGAGGTTGGACGGCAATCAGCGCTCCATCCGTGGCATTGTTTTCAGCTAATTTCGCTACCTGTTCTTTCACAGCATTTTGTGCATAATTCTGCAGGTCAGGATCAAGGGTTGTATAAATATTGAAGCCGGAGCGGTAAATTGTTTGTGCGTCAAACTGCTCTTCGAGCAAAGCACGGATATAACTGACCCAGTGTGGAAAAGGGATATTGATCTGTTTTTGTTGAAAAGGATAGCCTTCGATTTCCAAAACAGCAGCCACAGCCTCATCCATGCTTACACAGACCGGTGCCGCACTGTTGCTTACATCGATACAGCTTTCTTCTGCGCTTAATTGGTACATCAAATTGATCACATCCTGATGACGCAATAGAGTTGCTTGCGTGTTCGTGAAAATATCATACACAGCCGGGGCCTGGGGAAGTCCGGCCAGGAAGGATGCCTGTGCCAAATTCAATTGATCAGCAGAAGTATTGAAATAGGTTTCTGCCGCGGCTTGAATACCATACGCCAGATTCCCGTAATAGATTTCATTCAGATACAGCTCCAGGATTTCATCTTTGCTGTAACGCCTTGTGATCTCGGCTGCCAGAATAATTTCCTTTGCTTTCCGTTGAACTGTTTGCTGGTTGCGTTCTTCCGGCGAGAGCAGTAATGTGCGTGCCAGTTGTTGGGTGATTGTTGATGCTCCCGATACAATCGTTCCAGATGTGTAATTCTGCCATAATGCCCGCACGATCCCTAAGAAGTCAAAACCTGGATTGTTATAAAAATCCTTATCTTCGGTGGCGATGGTTGCTGCAATGATGTATGGAGACATATCCTCAAGGGAAATATAGGTACGAAATCCGGCGTTGGGATCCAAGATTTCATAGATCAGATTACCGTTGCGGTCATAGATCCTGGTTGTCTCAAATTGGGAGGCGTTTGCCCGCAAATCTTCCACACTGGGCAGCGTGGACGCGATTGAAAAATATTGAACTACCAGAAACGCGGAGAAACCAACAATTCCGATAAGAATAATGAACAGGGACCAGATGATAAATTTATGGAGACATCCTTTCCCTTTTCCCTCCCCCTGTTTTCCTCCACCTTTCCCTCCTTTCCCTTTTGAAAAAAGAGATTTCAGGAAGGAGGTAGCAGATCGAATCCCTCTTGCCAATCCAATGAAGGATTGTTTAATAAAATTACTTGACTCGCTTTTTTCAACCGGAATCGGTTGGGTTTCTTCTTTCCGTTGGATTTGCTTGGTCGATTCCATGGAAGATGAGGATTTTTCTTTTTCAGCTTTTTCGTCTTTTTCTATGGAAGAAGAATCCTGGGGATGCCGGGGGAGATCAGAATCGGGATCATGTAAATCCTTTTTTTTTAATTCGCGGAATTCTTCTACACTATAAAGACCGACCTGTAAAATCTTTTGTTTCCACAGATTTCCGGGCACGCCCATTTTTAAGCAGAGATGGGTCAGGAATTCTTCAGGATCCGGCAACTGTTCCCAAACCTGTGGCAGAAAAGTCGCTTTGTGATAGCCATCTTGAAGCACGACTCCGTCAATAAAAGGTTGGAGCAGCAGGGGTAAATCCTGCGGTTTATCATAGGCAAGATTCCTGGTTGGAGTTAACCGCGAGACTTCTATTTCCACTATTTCCAATTCGGCTTCTCGAAGCGGAGGAAAGCGGTAATCCTCGAGGGCAGCCGCAACAGCATGTTCCCGCACATCTTCCGCGAGCGGTTGGTAAGCTTCCAGTGTGCCGATGCAGCCGCGCAGCCGGCCGTCAATCGTCAGGGTAACAAAGCTGGCTCCGGTTTCCTGTAACGCTGGAGGGAGTGAACTCAGATCAATTTCTGGAAGGATCTCATTCCGAACCGCTGCTTCAATGGATTCTCGTGCAATTCGCAGCAGTGTGATTTTTTCAAACTGGGTTAATTCAGGTCTTTTCATCATGTTAACTCTCTTCCTTAAAGTATAATTTCAAAATGGATAATTTTGGTAATATTCTCATAATGAGGAATAGAGTTTAAGATTGCATACTTATAAAAAATAATGAGAAAAGATCCCGAAATTCGACAAACCACAGAGAAAGAGGAGCCCGTTTCTACTTTTAATACCGGCCGGGTGCTTCAGACCGTTGTTCTGGTCGCCGCCGTTCTGGCAACCCTGTTGACCCTGTGGAATCCGTATAAACTATTTTCACAGCAAAAAGTTGCTCAACCCAACCTGCAAGAGAGTGCTGAAAGCCTTTCAGCAGGTTACTCCACTATCGGCATCCTGGTTGGACATTGGAAAGTTGACAGCGGTCATGTTTGTGAAAATGATATTGTCGAGGCAAATGTCACAGAAGCAATTGCAAACCAGGTCAGCATCAAATTGAATGCATTGGGATACCCCGTTAAACTACTGGCTGAAACAGACCTGGACCTGATCAATTTCCGCGGCCCTGCCCTGGTAGCGTTATATACCGGCTCCTGTGACGATACTCCCGATAATAAAAGCGGATTCACGATCGGGACAACCCTCTCTACTTCGGATTTAAATTCTTCGAATGCACTAGCTGTTTGTATGGGTGAAATCTACCAATCCTCCACGAAACTTGATTTCACATACCAGATCATCACATCCGATCAGCCGGTTTATCCGATTTTTGAAATGGTCAATCCCAATACTCCCATGATCTATCTTGAAATGGGTTCTTTATTCTATGATCAATCTGTATTAATTGAAAATTCTGAAAAAGTAGCCAACGGCATTGTAAATGGAATTCAATGTTATTTGGATACACTGGAAAATGCCCAATGAACAATACCACACAACAAACCATTGTCATTATGCTTGAAAAAGCTCAGAGCGCCTTGAAAGCCGGGGATAAAAAAGAAGCACGTGAATGGGCCCGGAAGGTTTTGAAAATATCACCTGATCATGAAGATGCTTATCTGATCCTCGCAGCAACCAGCACTCCCAAAGAAAGCGTGAAATATTTAACCAGAGTATTGGAATTGAACCCACAGAATCAAAAGGCTCGCAGTGGGATGCGCTGGGCTATTGAACAGATAAAAGAAGAAGAGATTCAAAAGAAGCAGAATAATGCAAAAGAAGATACGGCAGAGTTAAAGGTTAAACCATCCTCACCATCTTCTTCTGCAAGGTCAAAAACAAACACAAGGAATTCAAAGAAACAGTCCTCATTATGGGCTGTTCTTCTGTTCGTTTTTATTGTAATTACAGGGCTGGCAGTTTTCACCTGGTACGGGCTGCCTTATGTGTATGCGGCATCCAAAGAGGTAAAAGAGCCCAGACCTTCAGGTGTGGTAATTAAACCAACGCTCACTCCCACCCCCACGCCAATACCCACCTCCACGCCAACGCCGTTGCCAACCTCTACGCCAAAACCAACCCCGACCGTTGATAAAACCTATCTTTCCTATTTTGCGCATTCCTGGGATATCCCCATTGAAGTGACCGGAAGCGATGATTTTTGGATCGAGGTAGATCTCAGCGAGCAAATGGTTTACACCTATCGGGGGGATACTTTCCTGGAATCTTTCCTTGTCTCGACTGGAACCAGCAGCTACCCGACTGTTACAGGCACTTTCAGGATCTACGCGAAGTATCCTGCATATCTGATGATCGGACCTGGATATTATCTACCGGACGTACCGTACTCGATGTTCTTCTACAAGGGTTATAGTCTGCACGGCACATACTGGCACAATAATTTTGGCACACCCATGAGTCACGGTTGTGTTAATATGAGAACAAGTGATGCTGCCTGGGTATATGAAAATGCACCCATCGGTACCTATGTCTTCGTGCATGATTAACAGGGTAAGATAAAATAACCATGAACAGTGGCATCACCAGAAGAGAGTTCCTGAAATATACTCTTGAAGGCTCATTAGGCGGCTTTCTCTATCTTAATTCTCTTCCTAAACGGACAACTGCATGCGAGATTGATCTTTCTACGCCTCTATTGGGGAGAGTGTTTAAGGATGATGCCATTATTTATAAACAACCTTCCTTCTCTTCAGGTATTAAATATTATCTCAAAGCGAATAATGTACTTCCCCTGGCAGAAGAAGTTATCGGCGATCCAATCAATGAACGCAGCAAATTGTGGTATGAGGTCACGGATTATGGATATATACCGGCCAACAGCATCCAACTTGTGCGCCAGCGCACCAATCAGCCGCATGAAGTGATCAACAGCAGCGGGGAATTAGGAACCATCACTGTGCCGTATTCCAAAGCATGGAAAGCAGATCCTTCCACTTCCGGTTCGGATGAATATCAGTATTTTTTCTATGGATCCACCCACTGGATCAAAGGAGTTTATAAAGATTCCAAAGGAGATACTTATTACAGGATCGTCGAAGACCGCTGGGGGGATGCCTATTATATCCAGGCGGAACATATCGCAATTTTTTCAGATGAGGAACTGCTCCCACTTTCCATTGATATTCCAGCGCAAGATAAATCAATCGAAGTCAATATTGCTGACCAGCTTGTCATTGCATACGAATATGGAAAAGCAGTTTTCATTTCTCCGGCATCTACCGGATTGCTTCATGATGGAAAGGATCTATCGACCCCTCCAGGAGAATACAGGGTCAATTACAAACGCCCTTCCCGCCACATGGTACATACAGATAAGATCGGCGATGATGACAGTGAACTTTATGGTGTACCCTGGGTATCCTATTTTACAGATACGGGAATAGCCTTTCACGGCACTTATTGGCATAATGATTTTGGTGTGCAACGCAGCCATGGATGCGTCAACCTTCCAATTCCAGCCGCAAAATGGATCTATTTGTGGAGCCAGCCGGTTGTCCCGCCAGGCCAGAAGAAATATGTATCCAACAGCGGTACAAAAGTAACCGTCGTTTGAATAAATTTTAGATTTCGTTAAGATACAAGTTGTAACTTTCCGATTAAAATTTTTCTTTAATACGAGGATGTTATATGAGCAAGAAAGCCGTATTTGAAGGATTAATTTTTGATGAGAAGGATAGACCCGTAAGCACTGCTTATGTCGGTGATGAACCGACTTATGTTGTGGATGATGACGGATTCATGCGTCATATTCCGTGTGAGTATGTCGATCGGCAAATTCTAAACTTCTTAAAAGATCAAATATTGGAAAACAAAGATGTGCTCGCCGATCAAGCAATCAAAATGATCGGGCAGGAAGATATTTTTACGCGCGCTGTGATTGAGAATCAACTGGAGGATGTTGATAAACAAATGGACCAGCTAATGAACTCTGGTCTGCCCACCAGCAATCGAGAATATCTGGGCTTGATGGGATTTAGAGCAAAGATCAATATTCATGGAGATATCCTTGAAATCGTGCAGCCAGCCGTCAGTGACGGGGACTAGGCACAAAAAGAAATTCGCATTGTGATAGTACAATTAGAGAAATTGATGCTGTGAGAGAACATGACTTCAGAATTTATCATCCATGCGAATGAACTCAATTTCGAATATGAAGTACTTTCATTTTCGATGAATAATCCGGTCGTTGTCGATTTTTGGGCGGAGTGGTGCCAACCCTGTAAAACCCTGGGTCCGATCCTGGAACGCGCTGTTCTCGAAGCAGGTGGTTCGATCCGTCTGGCAAAGGTCAATATTGACCAGAATCCCAACCTGGCGCTGCAATATGGGGTGCGCAGCATTCCGACTGTCAAAGCCTTTGTGCAAGGCACGGTGGTCTCCGAATTCGTGGGAATCCAACCCCCTGATCGGGTGCGGGCTTTCCTGGAGCAGTTAACACCTCCCAGTCCAATCGATCTGGCGGTAGAAAAAGCATCTCACCTGTTAATAATGGGTAATTGGACGGAGGCTGAGACTATTTTTCGCGATGCCCTCAGTAATAGACCAAACTCCAGTTCCAGCCTGTTGGGATTATCAAAATCCCTGTTGGCGCAGGGGAAAGCAGCCGAAGCGCTCGATTTACTGCACGAATTTCCAGCCAGCCGTGAGTTCAGCCATGCCCAGTTGTTGATTCCATTGGCAGAGAGTATGCAGGAATTCCAGCAGCACCTGCTGCCCGATGAAGATACGAATGATGCAGCCTTCCACAACGCACTGCGGCTGGTAAGCAAAGGCAATTTACCGGCAGCCATGGATGGTATTTTAGGCATCCTGCGTCGAGAAAAACGCTATAGAAATGGAAAAGCTCACCAGATCGCACTGAGTTTAATGGAAATGCTCGGTGAGGAGAATCCTCTCACACCTGAGTATCGCAGAGAACTGGCTAACGTATTATTCTAGATGCTGCCGCTGTTACACTTAATTCAATCTAAGATCAATTCGCCCCAGGCAGTAGGATACATAAACGCGTGTGATGCAATGTTCGAGACCATGCTCTGTTGGATATTGGTGGTCACATTATCGTTATCGGAAACAGAAAACTCAAATCCAAGCCGCATACCCTGATAGGGTGTGATCTGCAGCACGCTCCACGGAATGCGCGCTTCCAACCGATAGATACCCGCAGTGCTGGTGGATGAAATAGCTATCTGGTCTGAGATGGATCCTTTTTGCGAGAGCGGATACCAGAGATATGCTTCCGGTGTTCCGCTGGTGCTGCCTTTGCCGGGCGAGATCCCCAATTGATAATCATCTGCGCTCATACTGGTGGAATAGAAATCACCGGTCAGATCAGTGTCGATGAGAAGCTCAACACTATCTCCTTTAAAGATCATTTCTCCGCTTGCGTTTTGAACATAAACCTCATCCTTTACTTTTACGCCCACATAGAGAAAGCTCTCATCCCACCCAAGTATAAAAGATGCTTCGAGATCCGAATCATCTTCCCATTCTTTGAGCCCGTAGGTAACATAATATGCCGGATACGCTATCGTATTTTGTTTCCAATCACCCCAATCCCCATCGAGAACAGGTTTTTTGGAGAGGTATTTCGCAACCACATGGCTTGCGCTGCGTTCAAGATTGGCTGCGGTAGAAGCCGCTTCGGAAGTCGGCGTGTTTGAAGTGGGGGTGGAAGAGGGTGATGCAACCGGACTTGAAGCACTTTGGGTTGGCGTAGGGAACGCAGCAAACATCGCCGTGAGAGTTTGAGCGGGTTGATCAAAGATGCTCTGTTCTTCTTCTTGAAAGAATGGCAGGTTACAGGCAGTGATCAGAACCATTAACGCAGCCAGAATAAGTAGCTTTTTCTTCATATCCGTTTTCCATTTCCTTGATTATCCATATAGTATCATAACTACCATCGGTTATTTTCGATGCAATGTTACCATGCCTTCAAAATGGCTCAAGGGAACAAAATAGATACCGCCACTAAAGAAAATACTCATGTTCCATCATCACTCCAACTGTGTATTTGTGACCTTCTTTTCTTTTGGCGGAAATTGCATATCAAAAGCTTCGAACTCGTTACTATTTACTTTGAAAGCATCGCTCTCAATAAATCTTCCTGATATACCTTGCAAGCTTCCCTCAGATAATTCTTTTACCATGAAAGCATCAAAATTTTCTCCATCTGCTGTGTGTATATCAAATTTTTTGGCGTTATCAAATCCGAAACGATGATAGTAAGCAGGATTCCCAAAAATGATGATGGCTTTAAATCCCATGGCTTTCGCCATTTCAACTGTATGGTTGATCAATTTCTCGCCAATTCCTTTGCCTTGACAGGAAGGTAGAACGCTGATTGGACCAAAGCCAATTACTTCATGCTCCATTCCATCATCATCCACAACCTTCCCTTTGCTGTATACAATGTTCCCCACAATACTCCCATCCATCTCTGCAACAAAATCAAGTTCTTTTATGAAAGCTTGAGAATTTCTCAAATTGTGAAGGATAAAATGCTCGTTGCAACCAGGTTTATAAACATTCCAAAAAGCCTCTCTGGTTATGTTTTCGACTATTTTGAAATCTTTTTCTTCTTCAAGACGAAGCATAATATCCAACTTAGTTCTCCTTAGTAAAATAAAAATGATCTCCGCTTATTTTCATTTTGCATCTTTTTTATTCTCCAAAAGCACACAACATTCCATATGGTAAGTCTGGGGAAATATGTCGAATAATGCTATGTTTTCAATGGCAAATCCCTTCTCCCCCAAGCGCTGGATATCCCTTGCCAGCGTGGCAGGGTCGCAGGAAACATAGATCAGCGTGGTAAGGCTGCTTTCTGCCAGAGCATCGATCACATCCGCATGCAGGCCAGCCCGCGGCGGATCGCACACCGCCAGTTCTGCCGTCAGCTTCAGAGCAGGCAAGACATCTTCTGCCGTTCCTTCATATAAAGAAACATTTTCAAGCGCATCCAGGTTGATCACAAAATCCCGGCAGGCATCCGGAGCACTTTCCACAGCGACCAGATTATGAACAAGCGGCGCCAGGAAACGGGAAAAGAGACCCACGCCCGCGTACAGGTCAAGAACTGTTTGTGGTGCTTTCTTCGTTACGATGGTCATGAGGTAGGAGACTAATTTTTCGGTCACACCATCATTCACCTGAAAAAATGACCCGGAGGAGAGGTGGAAAGGCACATCCTTGATCCACATGGTCAGTGCATCTTCTCCGCTCAACACGATCGCTTCATCTCCCATGCGATGTACCATATTAACAGGCAGATCCACTGCGATTTCGGGTATTTCTCCCTCTTCACCATGCAGCGTTATCATTAATTCCTCATCGCTGTTCTGGCGCATCTCGATGCGCGTGATCCCGGTATTCTGCTCCAGGGTTAAGGCTGGCCAGAAATCTTGAATGGCCTGCAGGGGAAGCAAACAGCGTGCAAGCTCAAAAACGTCATTGGAATTTCGTTTCATAAAGCCCAATTTTCCATTTGGAAGTGGGTGGAACTGCATCACATTCCTGTAAGCGAAGGGCAGATCAGAAGGGAAGACCTCTATTTCCGCGATGGAATCCAGATGTCCGATACGGGTTAGTTGGTCCTTCAATATTTCTTTTTTGAATTGAACCTGCGCGTCATATCGAATATGCTGGTACTGGCAGCCGCCGCACACGCCAAAGTGGGGGCAGGGCGCTTCGACGCGCAGATCAGAGGGGGTTAATATTTCAACCACTTCGGCGCGGGCATATTTCTGCTTATCATCCACGATGCGGATGGATACCCTTTCACCCGGGATAACATGCGGAATAAAAACAGCCCGACCACCCGGAAGGCGGGCAAGCCCGTCCCCACCATAAGCCAGTTGATCAACAACAACTTCGTACAATGTTAAATTTTCCATTTGAAAAATCATACTCGAATAATCAGAAAACATACAATCTGTCAGTCACCCCATTATTAAGAATTCAACTGAAGAAAAACCAATTTTTTCCGGGAAATTGATCAGTAAAAATTGTGCCGTTAAAGGCTTGCAAAAATTCGAAATATATAGTTAAAAAAACAGTTATAATAAAAAAATGCGTAAACAAACTTTATATATCCTGAATTCAAGTTCTAAGTGCAACTGAGATATGTTGAAAGAATACCATATAAGGGGAAGAAAAGTCCAAACATTTTCTAGGGCGATGATTTAAACG